>PDWJ01004455.1_pt1 | contig 12351 bp, 8 predicted proteins | sample 1430881 | NCBI WGS metagenome assembly PDWJ01 (sample SAMN01162460, study PRJNA174530) | Oral metagenome, whole genome shotgun sequencing project. | biome: Marine environment; feature: Marine mammal; material: Swab sample of the gingival sulcus; isolation source: swab sample of gingival sulcus... | reverse complement strand
TGGTCGAGATTCCGGGAACCAACTTCCGGGTCGGCATCGACCCGCTGCTTAGCCTGCTGCCGGCTGCCGGCACCACCGCCGGGGCACTGTTCGGCACGGTGGTGCTGTTCGACGCCGTCCGGCTGCGCGCCCCCATCAGCGTGTTGGCGCGGATGCTGACCAACTACCTGATCGACTGGCTGCTAGGCATGATTCCCGGCCTAGGTGCGATCTTCGACGCCGCCTACCGCTCCAATCACAAGAACGTGAAGCTGCTGCAGCAGACCATCGATGATCGACAGCTAGTAGCCAAGGCCTCGGCTAGGTACTGGATCGTGGTAGCCGTGCTGGTGCTGTTGGTGATCTTCATTAACGTCGCGGTTCCCATTGCGCTGCTGGTGTGGCTCCTCAACGGCCTGAGCACGGGCTAGCCGCCCAACGAACGCTTGGACTCAGGGCCGCTGCCGGGGTCGCGTCCCCAGCGATTGCTGCAACCGCAACAGGTAGCCATCGGGGTCGCGAACCACGAACTGCTTCACACCGTATTCCACGTCGCTGCCCGCGTACCATCGGGTTTCCAAGTCGAGGAAGATCGCCTCGTCGTCGATTCCGCGCCGAAGCTCTGCCACATCCGACACCTTGATCTGCAGATTGACGCCGCGGCCGAACGGCTGCTGCATCGATCCGGTAAGCCACGACCGCCCCAGGTTCAACTGATCAAGCATCAACTCGGCGCCTTCTCGTTCCAGATAGGCGAATCCCTCAGCTTCACGTTGGTAGCGAATCCGAAATCCAAGCTTGGCTAGGTAAAACGAAAGGCTGGTCGCAAGGTCGGTGACCGCCAGTTCGGGCACGAGGGCTGGCTCGGGAAATTGCGACGATGAGTAGTTGTCGGCTGCAGCAGACATCGGTGTGCTCCCAACTGATAGCGGACTCAATGTGAAGCCTGCCAAGGTCGCCACGGTGACGCGAACTTGCCGCCGCCACGGCTAGACAGCTCCCGAGGCCAGTGGTCCTATTCTCTTCACTTGCTCACTGCTCGGCCTCCTGCTGCGCGATCGCATGCAGTGAGCGCCACTTGTAGGCAAACCCGGACACCAACGCGTTGTAGACCGTCGTCATGGCCGACGTGGCGACCATGTTGTCGAACTCTTCGCTTCTTGCCGCGCCACCACTGGCCGCCACCGCCATCGCGCGCGCATAGTGATCCTGGATCTCGGCCGAGCATGAGACTGGCAGCACCCCGCTGGCCAATTGGTCCAGCGCAGCGGCATAGCCAGCAGCGAACGACACGGTCAGCGGGTCAGCATCGACGCCAACGCTATTGGCCGCAAATAGCGCCGCGTCGGCGGGCTCCAGGAGTTCGCGGGCACGACCCAGCAACGCCTCACGCTGGTAGCCGAACCTGGCCAGCTGTTCATGCACCGAGCGTCGGGTGATCGGAGCGAGCCCATTTTGCAGCAGCAAGGAGCCCGAGATGGCCTCACGGACCGTCTCTGCCACCAGCTGGCCAAGCTTGCTGTGCTTGCCTACCGTGCTTAGTGGCTGCGGGCCCTGCCCGATGGGGCACGCCGCCGAAAACTGGTCAGTGCCCGTACCGGTGGCCTTGCCGCTGCTATAGCGGGATCCGATTACGAGTTCTTCTAGCACCGTCGTTTTAGCTTCGGTGGCTGTCATGAGTGACCTCAGCAGGGTGCCGGGCTTCAGTTCGTGCGAGAAGAACAGCATCGTGTTGATGGTGCCAACCTCAGGACGCGGCTTGCTGCTCAGGGCCTCGTAGCGTCCGTCCCACTCGAAGTGGCCCGCCGGGTCGCCGGCGCGGCCAGCATTGCCAGCCACGCCAGCCGTGGCAACAGCCAACACCGTGAGCTCCCGGAAGCTGGCTTGGCCGATGCCCAGGCAGCGCATACTGGCGGCCGTCCCCATCCCTGCTGTTGTAGCCGGGTCAAGCCCATTCTCCCGACACACCCGCTCGTGTTCGGCCACCTGGTGCGTGGACAGATAGGAGCCGATTCGTTCATGGTGGGCGGCTGGCTCGCAGCTTTGATGGTTGTAGATCGCGGTCAAGTCGCTGCGCACGCCGCCGTTAATGCCACAGGTGCTAGCCACCCAGCTTTCTTGCAGCAAGGCAGCGATCACAGTTTTGGCGTCGCGGGTTACCTCGACTACACCCTCGATCCGGGCGATATCCATGCTGTGTCCACCTTTGCTACCGCGGTGTCTGCGCAACGTTCCTAGCAGCAACGCTACCGCGGTTCACCCACGCTGCGGGCTGGCAGCGGGTGAGATTCGGCAGTGATCCTGGCCGAGCTGTCGCTTGCTCCAGCAACACGTTTTCTCGGCGACAGCCACACCGGACCCCTGCTTAGCCGTTGCTGATGTCGCGGGCCCGTTCATACAACTCACCAAGATCCGTCACGGCCAGGCCGGGCGGGGTCATGGTCCAGCGGCCAGCTGAGGCCGTCACGCTCAGTGTCACCTCAGCATCAGCATCAGCTACCAACTCGAAACCAGCCCGAACCAGGCAGTGCTTGGCCATTGCCGCCGCGTCCGCCTCGCCAGCGACTCGGGCCTTGGGCAGATCGTCACGCACCGCAACGAAGGCCAGCGAATCCAGGTCAAGCTCCACCCCCGGGGCTTGGAACGACTTGCCCAGGTGTCCGTCGTAGGCCAACTGCTCGGGTGAACCCACTATCAGCTCTCGACTACGATCAGCCACCCACAGCGAATCGGCATATCGCAGCGCAATCTCGATGTCGTGGGTGCACACCACGACCGCCATCGCCAGCTCCTCGCTGAGCTTGCGCAGCAGCTCAAACAGCGCGACCCGGCCCGGCGGATCCAGGAAGGCCGTGGGTTCGTCCAACAACAGGATCCGCGGCTCTTGCGCCAGCCCCCTGGCCACCATGACGCGTTGGCGCTGCCCATCCGACAGCTCCCCGATCAGCCGATCAGCCAAGTCTTGCGCCCCGGCTAGCTCCAGGCAACGATCCACGACAGACCGGTCGGCGGCGGTCAGGCGGCCAGTCCACGAGGAGTGAGCGAACCGGCCCAGCCCCACCACGTCGCGAACGCTCAGCCGACCCGGCTCGAAGCGGTCGGTCAGCACCGCCGCCATCCGGCGCGCACGTTGCTTCTTCGACAGCGACTTTAACGGCTTGCCCATTACCGTCACCGAACCGGTGAAGAACGGCTGCAAGCCGGCCACCGAGCGCAGCAGCGTGGATTTACCGACGCCGTTGGGGCCAACCAACCCCACCAATTCCCCGGCAACCACCGAGGCGGTCACATCCTGCAAGATGATGCTGCGCTGGCGGCGGTGCTGGTAGCCCACCGTCAACTGCTCGAAGGCCAACAAGCCACTCACAGCGCCATCTCCTTGCTGCGGCGCAGCAGAATGTAGATCACCACTGGCGCACCAAGCGCGGCGTTGACCGCATTCAGCGGCAGCACGCCGTTGCCGGGCAGCTGGGCCAGAATCTCGGCAGTCAACGCCAGACAGCCGCCCACGAGAATCACGCCCGGGATCAGCAGCCGATGATTGGAGGTTCCCAGGATGCTACGCGTCAGGTGCGGTAGCGCCATGCCCAGGAAACTAATGGGGCCGCAGAACGCGGTGGAGGCGCCTGCCAGCACGGCGCTGACCAGCACGATGAGCATGCGCAGCACCTTGATGTTGACGCCCATGGTTTCGGCGTAGCGCTCCCCCAACAGCAACACGTTGAGGCCCTTGGCCATCGGCAGCGAGAGCAATAAGAACACGATGAGCACTGGGGCCAGCACCTTCAGGTTGGACCAGGTGACTCCCTGATAGCTGCCGAAGCCCCAGCGGGTGAACTGGGCAATGGCCTCGGGTTGCGCATTGGCCAACATGATCGTCACTAACGACGACACCAGGTAGCCAAGCATCACGCCCATGAGCAGTAGCGTGTTGGAGGATCGAACGAATCGGCCCACCGCGATCACGATCAGCATGGTCACCGCTGAGCCACCAGCGGCCGCTAGGATCGCCAGCACATCACCCGAAACCCCCAGGCCCGAGGTGAATGTGGTGCCGTAGGCGGTGCCGCCGACGACCAGCACCACGAGCGCCACACCCAGTGAAGCCCCCGACGAGACACCAAGCACATAAGGGTCGGCCAGCGGGTTGCGAAACAGGGTTTGCATCATCAAGCCGGTTACCCCGAGCGCCGCGCCCACCAGCAGGGCGGTGATGGTGCGGGTCATCCGCACATCGAACAGGATCGCCTCGGTAACGGTTGGCACGTCACCGCCAAACAAGCCAGCGAGCACCTCGCTAACCGGCAGCGGCACCGATCCCAGCGCCAACCCGGCGATCGCCACGCCCACGTAGAGCGCAGCGATCGCCGCAAATTTGAGTCCAACGCTCAGCCCGGCACGAGTAGTGCCGGACCGAGCAGGGACAGCTTGGGTCACTTGACCTGCTGATAGAACGTGAACTCGTGATCAGGCATCAGCTCGGGATGGAAGACTGCCGCCAAGTCACCCAGCACCAGGTCGGGACGAACCACGCCCTGCTGCCAGTAATCATTTCCACCTTCTTCGTTGATCCGCAGGGTCGGGTTCCACATGTTGCCCTTCTGTACCGCAGCGAAGTTGGCGAACCGCTCGTCAGCCTGCAGCACGTCAGCCTTGGTGGGCCACTTGCCGCTGGAATCACCGTTCACCCAGAAGTCGGCGTCGGCTCCCTTGGCCAGTACGGTCTCGATGGTGTCCTCAATGCTGCCGGTTCCCTCAGTGTCTGCAAACACGTAGTCGGCTCCGGCGTCCTTCAGGTAGGCGGCAAAGTAGCTGTCACCAGCTGGGATATACCAGGTGCCCTTGTACATCGTCCCGGCGATCACGGTAGGACGATTCTCGACATCCTTCAGCTTGTCGGCGACGGCCTGGTAGTCAGTGCGGATCTGCTCGTATAGCTCGGTAGCCTTTGCCTCCTTGTTGACGAACAGGCTGAAGTACTTCATCCATTCCGCTCGGCCCAGTGGCGTGGTTTCGAGCCACTCGGCCAGCGCCACCAATGGCACCCCCAGCTCACGCAGCTTCGCATCACTTTCGTTTTCGGTGCCGCCCTGGAACATCACGTCAAGATTCAATGCAACAACCTTCTCGACATCGTGGGTGTAGTCCTCATTGCCGAAGGTCTGGGTAGTGCCAGCCGCCACCTGCTGCTTGACGGGGCCGTCTTGCAGATTGCCAGCATTGGCAACGCCAACCACCTTTTCAGCCACCTCAAGCATCTGCAGGGCTGGAATCTGAGTGGTGGATACCGAGGCGATGCGGTTCACCGGCACCTCGATCTGCATGGCGTCAGCCAGCTTGCCCTCCAGCTGCGGCTTGGGCGCGCCGCACTGAACTAGCACGTAGCTCACCGGAGCGGCACCCGGAGTGGGCTGCTCAACTGTGACCACCTTGTAGGAGTTGAAGTACTCCACACTGACCCCGGTGGCGTCGGTGAACTTGATCTTTTCGGGGAAGTAGTCGGTGTTCTCGTCGAAGTTTTCGATGCATTCCTGCGGGTTGCTCGTCAGTGCAGCCGCAGTTTCCGCTGCTGCACTGGATTCTGCAGTGCTGCTGGCTTCCTGGCTGGCCGTCGCTGCCGCCGTGGACTCCGTCTCAGCGCCGTCCTGGCTGCCAGTCTGACAAGCTCCTAAGCTCAACGCCAGCGCGGACGCTAGGCCAAGGCCGAGGATTCGCTTCCACAAATGGGTCATTTACTACTCCTTCTACCTGCTCCGGCTTCGGGCGTGGCATAGGAGCACACAGCCCTTGCTTCGAGAGCTTGAATTGTGTCGCGTTGATCAAGGCGACCGGACTAGCCCGAAGGCATCACCGTTGCGGCACAGTGCTGGATTCCCACCAGCTTCGCTTGGCCAACTCTTCTAGGCTATACCCCACATCGTTCCTAACCAATACCAACCCGTCGACGGTGGGATAGCCAGCTGAATCGGTTATTGTTTGCTCATGCCCGAAGCAACCCCAAATGATTTCATCCGCGATCTGGTGCGCGCCGACACGGCGGCTGGCGTCTACGGCGGTCGCGTCCAGACTCGGTTCCCACCCGAGCCCAATGGCTACCTACACATCGGGCACGCCAAGGCAATCGTGCAGAACTTCGGGGTTGCCGCCGATTTCGACGGCATGTGCAAGCTGCGCCTGGATGACACCAATCCGGGCACCGAAGAGGCCGAATATGTCGAATCCATGAAACGCGACATCGCCTGGCTGGGTTACACCCCCGCTGAGACGGTGCACGCATCGGATTACTTCGAGGAGCTATATCAGTGGGCGGAGTACCTGATTGAGCAGGGTAAGGCCTACGTAGATGAGCAGGACGGCGCGACCATCTCGCAGCAGCGCGGCGGCTACGGCAAGCCGGGCATCGAGAGCCCGTTTCGGGATCGTTCCATTGCGGAAAACCTGTCCCAGTTCCGGCGGATGCGTGCCGGGGAGTTCGCTGACGGCGAGGCATGTCTGCGGGCCAAGATCGACATGCAGAACCCCAACATGTGGCTGCGCGACCCGGTGATGTACCGGGTACGCCACGCCCACCACCACAACACCGGGGATGCCTGGTGCATCTACCCGACCTACGACTGGGCCCACGGGCAAAGCGACGCTATTGAGGGGGTTACGCATTCGTTTTGCACCCTGGAGTTTGAGTCGCACCGGCCATTGTATGAATGGTTCCTAGCACAGCTGCCGTTGGAGCGGCCCGCCCCCAAGCAGCGTGAGTTCGCCCGGTTGGAGCTGACTCACACCGTCACCTCGAAGCGGCGGCTGGCCAAGCTGGTGGCCGACGGTGTGGTCGACGGCTGGGACGATGCCAGGATGCCCACCCTGAGCGGGTTGCGCCGCCGCGGCTATCCGGCTGCCGCGATCCGGGCCTTCTGCCGTGAAATCGGCACTACCCGTAGTAACAGCACCAAGCGCATTGAAGAGCTGGAAAGCTACGTTCGCCGCGAGCTGAACGCCACCGCCCAGCGTCGCATGGTCGTGCTGCATCCGCTGAAGCTCGTCTTGGAAGACTGGCCGCAGGACGCCGACGGCAAGCCGGTCGTCGAGTACTTCGAGGTGGCCAACAACCCCGAACGACCGGAGGACGGCCCCCGACTGGTGCCCTTCACCGGGGAGTTGTGGATCGAGGCCGACGACTTCCGCGAGGTGCCGCCCCCCAAGTACTTCCGGCTGTCGCCCGGCCGGGAGGTACGGCTGCGCGGCGCTTTCCTGGTGACCGCCACCAGCGTGGTTCACGACACCGACGGAAACGTCGTGGAGGTGCACGCCAGCTACGACCCGGCCTCGCGAGGGGGCACCGCCCCGGACGGCCGCAAGGTGAAGTCAACGATGCACTGGGTGTCAGCCGCGCATTCGGTACCCATCTCGGTAGCCACCTATGAGCGGCTGTTCACCGCGGAAATCCCCGGTGAAGCCACCGGTGAAGCCCTGGATGATCTGAACCCGACCAGCAAGCAGTTGCTGACCGATTGCCAGGCAGAGCCAGCCTTGGCCGATGCAACGACAGGTCAACTGCTGCAGTTCGAGCGAATCGGCTACTTCGCGGCCGATCTCGATCAGCCTGGTCTCTTCCATCGCACGGTGGGTCTACGCGACGAGTGGGCGGCGATTCAAAAGCGAGGCGGCTAGCCTCGGACTGACAAAAGACCTAGTGACTAGGTTGGTTCTTCGAGCTAGGATGGTAGGTCGTAGTTCGATCTAGGAGTATTTCAGTTATGAACCACACCATCTCCACGCATGCTGGCCGGGGCTCAAAAGCCTTGGTAGCGATGCTTGTCACCGCCCTGGCGAGCTTACTGCTCGTCACCGGCTGCAGCAGCTGCAGCCCCGTAACGCAGGCTCTCTCAGTCGCAGATAAGGCGCTGGCGACGCAGGTCACCGACCTGAAGGGGGCGTTGGAAACCAAGATCGGTGATGCCGAAGGTGCCCTTAAGAAGGTAACTACTCCGGCAACCGGCGGAGAAGCGTGGGAGAAGATCGCGCTGCCCGAGGATGATGCCACTGTGCTCAACCTGAAGGATTCCATCGCCGCCGCGAAGCAGCACGGCTCGATCATGTCGTTGCTGTTGGATGAGTCCAAGACCTCGTTGGGTGAAGAGGGCCGCCTAGAAACCACCGACGGCAAGGTCGAGACGATTACCGAGATCCCGGCCGACCTGGACCCGAGCAAGGTAAAGAGCCTGTGGGTAACCAAGGACATGGTCACTAAATTCCTCAGCTCTGCTGAAGCTGCGAACTCATCGCTCGACGGTGCCATGACCAAGGCAGCCGATGGGCTGGCCGCTGCCCAAGCCGAAGCGAAGCAAGCGGCACAGGGCGGTGGCTCTGGCGATGCTGATTCGGCCCGTGCTGCCGCGCTGGACGCCTACAAGGCTGGCGATTCCGCCCTGACCGGCGCGGTTACGAAGGCTGAGCAGCTGCTTGCCGATGCCAAGGCCAAGGGTGCCGACGCCGCAACACTGAAGTCGCTGGAAGATGCGGTTGCCGCCGCCAAGGCTGTCCTGGCCTCCCAGAATGGCATGGCCGACGATGCCGCGAAGTCGGCCGACGACTTCACCAAGGCCACCGCTGAGTTGACTGCTGCCAAGCAGGCCCTGGCTGAGGCCAGCGCGAAGCTCGGCAGCGGTGATGAATCTGGTTCGGGCTCCGGCTCCGGCGAAGGTTCTGGCTCTGGCTCCGGCGAAGGTTCTGGCTCCGGCTCTGGCTCTGGCTCCGGCTCTGGCTCCGGCGAAGGTTCTGGCTCCGGCTCTGGTTCGGGTTCCGGCTCCGACTCGGATAGCGATTCCAACCCGCCTAGCACTGGCGTCTAAGATCGACTAGCCGACATAACCTAAGCGGAGGGCCCTTCCCACGGGAGGGGTCCTCCGCTTTGTTGTGGCCAGCTTCGGTTGCCACCGCGCTGCGCGGGTTGGCTTAGGGCGCGCTACAACCTGCTGCGCTCCTGCAGACTGACGTCACCGGCAGTTGCGAACAGAGTTGATGCGGGCGGCGCTGCTTTTCGGCAACGCCGCCCGCATCAAAGCTAGGTGTCAGACTCCCGTCTCGGGTGGTGCCGGTTTCTGCTGGACAGCTGCGGCTTCAACCTGCAGCGGCAAGAAGATTTCGGTACCGGATTCGGCCACCACGAAGCGAACCAGATACTCGCCTGCTGCCATGCTGGCGGGTACCTTAACGTCGATCTTTCCAACGCCAGCTGCGACGGTTCCCTCGCCCACCTTGGTCTCACCGATGTAGGCGGTGATGGTGGTGTTGGCTAGCCGAGGTGAGACAGCCGCACCGGTTTCCGCGAGCATCATGTCGAGGCTTTGCGGGGCAACTGCGTTTTCGATCGTCTTGCCGAAGGTGTAGCTAACCGCGTCCCCGCCTGCCTTGGCCTTCTTGGCCCACTGGGGCACCGAGACGCCGCGCTTGGTGTAGTCGGGGCTGAGCGTCCCGGCCTGCTTGATGAAGTCAACCCAGGCGGAGAGATCATACTTACCGGTGTCTCGGGTGTTTGCACCCTCGGCAACGGTGCGGAAGTTGTCGCCACCTGAAATCAGGAAGGAACCAGACCCCACGGTATAGGTCTTTGCCGGGTCGATCGGCTTGCCATTGATCGAGATCGAGGTAATCCGCTTGCCTTCGGGGAGCGACTCGTCGTAGGTGTAGCTGACATTGTTGCTCAAGCCGAGCTGCAAGAACGGCCGGCTCGGGACTTCCCCGTTCTCGTCACGCTGCCACTGCTCTTCCAACACCTGCTTGAACTGGGCGCCGGTTAGCTCGGTGGTGAACAGCGAGTTGCCAAACGGCAGCACCCGGTTCGCGGCGGCGTAGGTTATGTCGCCTGCGGCGAAGCTACTACGGGAACCACCTGGGTTTTGGATGCCGATGAACTCATCGTTGTCGGCAGCGATTTGGTCGTGGAACATTTGCGCCACCAGGTTGACCATAGGTGATTCTTCGTTGCGGGTGCCTGCGCCGCCCTCTCCGGCAGTGCTGATTGCCTTCTCCGCCTTGCCGATAACCACGTTACCGACCTCTTCGGCCTTCGCCACTGCGTCGGTCACGATATCCGAGATGTCATGGATTCGAGCTAGCGACAGATCGCCTTCCTCGGGGGCATCCCATATCATCCGGCGCATTTCACAGATGCCTTTATTGACCGCGTCCACATCCAACTCCACCACGGCCAACGTCTTGGCGTAATGATCGGCTTGCATCAGCGGGGTGGTGCCATCAGGCATGGTCCAGTTGTAGAGCTGATGAGTGTGGCCGTTGAACACCATGTCAACGTCTGCGGAGATATTGTGATAGATGTTGGCAAAATTCGGTGATGCTTGGGCATTGGCCTCAGGCCCCACGCTCGGGTCTGGCGCACCTTCATGGAAGGATGCGATCACGACATCTGCCTCGCCGTTACTGTTGTCGCCGTCACTGAGCTGGGCCGCAACCCGATTGACAGCTGCAACCGGGTCACCGATCGTTAGCTCGGCGATGCCAGCTGGGGACACCAGCGAAGGCAGGTCGCCGGTAACGGCACCAACGAATCCGATGGTGATGCCGCCGCGATCAAGCAGCTTGTACTCCACCAAGGGCGCGGCCACAGTCGTGGTTCCCTTGTTGTAAACATTGGCGGCAACGATGGTTCCCGGGCCGCCGAAGTCTTCGTTGTTGATCCGGTTGGCTAGATCAGCAAAGCCCCGGTCGAATTCGTGATTGCCCGCGGCGATCGCGTCTACTCCGGCAGCTTTCAACGTATCGCTGGATGGCTTGTCGTTTTGCACCATCGACTCGAAGGTCGAACCACCGATGTTGTCCCCCGCGCTAACCAGCAGCACGTGATCCTCGCCAAGCGAGACTCGGACCTGCTCAACTAAGGTGAACAGCGCGGGAGCCTTTTGGATCCGACCGTGGAAATCGTTGAAATGGAAAATCTTGATGGTATCGGTGACGGTATCGCAGCTGCCCGGATCGGCTGCAGCCACCGGGGCAAACACGGCAGCCGAAGCAACTGCGGTCACCGCGCACACAGCTGCCCCAGCGTATTGGCGGGCTTTCGAAAGATGCATGGCACTCCTTGTGAGCTAATCGGGCCATCAACACCGCCGGTTCGCAGCTGACATTGCTGCCTGAACCGGGTGTGCCGTTGTGCCCCATTAGATCACCGCCGCTTGGCAGGCGGAGCAACTAGCGCAAAACAACACCCTCGGTGCAAAACGACGCTGGGCCCGCACCCGAAGGTGCGAGCCCAGCGAATTAAGTTGTTTGTTAGATCACTTGATGATCTTGGTGACGTTGCCGGCGCCGACGGTGCGGCCACCTTCACGGATAGCAAACTTGAGTTGCTCTTCCATGGCAACGGCCTTGTTCAGGTGAACGGTCAGCTCGGTGTTGTCACCGGGCATCACCATCTCGACACCCTCCGGCAGCTGAACCACACCGGTCACGTCGGTGGTGCGGAAGTAGAACTGCGGGGAGTAATTCGACTGGAACGGCTTCTTGCGGCCACCCTCGGACTCGGTCAGCACGTAAACGCTGCACTCGAAGTCGGTGTGCGGAGTGGTCGAACCCGGCTTGATGACAACCATGCCGCGCTCCACGTCTTCCTTCTTGGTGCCACGAAGCAGCAGACCGACGTTCTCACCAGCGCGACCCTCGTCGAGGATCTTGCGGAACATCTCCACACCGGTGACGGTGGTGGACTGCTTCTCTTCCCGGATACCAACCAGGTCGACGGTGTCGCCGGTCTTGATGATGCCGCGCTCGATACGGCCGGTCACCACGGTGCCACGACCGGTGATGGTGAACACGTCCTCAACGGGCATCAGGAACGGCTTGTCGGTGTCGCGCTCCGGCTGCGGGATGTACTCGTCGACGGCGTCCATCAACTCGGTGATGGAATCCATCCACTTCTCATCACCCTCCAGGGCCTTCAAGGCAGACAGCCGAACAACCGGCAGGTTGTCGCCGTCGAACTCCTGGGCGGAGAGGATGTCGCGAAGCTCCATCTCAACCAGATCGATCAGATCGGCATCTTCGTCGTCGATCATGTCGCACTTGTTCAGCGCAACCACGATCGCGGGAACGCCAACCTGGCGAGCCAGCAGAATGTGCTCATGGGTCTGGGCCATCGCGCCGTCAGTGGCGGCGACAACGAGGATCGCGCCATCCATCTGGGCGGCACCGGTGATCATGTTCTTGACGTAGTCGGCGTGACCCGGGCAGTCAACGTGGGCGTAGTGACGCTTCTCGGTCTGATACTCAATGTGAGCGATCGAGATCGTGATACCGCGCTGACGCTCCTCGGGAGCCTTGTCGATGCTATCGAACGGCGATTCTTCGTTCAGATCCGGGTAC
>PDWJ01004454.1_pt1 | contig 12353 bp, 8 predicted proteins | sample 1430881 | NCBI WGS metagenome assembly PDWJ01 (sample SAMN01162460, study PRJNA174530) | Oral metagenome, whole genome shotgun sequencing project. | biome: Marine environment; feature: Marine mammal; material: Swab sample of the gingival sulcus; isolation source: swab sample of gingival sulcus... | reverse complement strand
GCTTATACCGCTTGCGGCAGATACGATGCTTTTTATGAGTATGGTTTGAGTCCGTGGGATGTGGCTGCGGGTATTTTGATAGTGCAAAATGCAGGTGGGTTGGCTATGGACTTTAGCGGTGGCGGTAATATGTTGTTTGGCAAAGAAATTATCAGTGGCAACAGTGCTATAAGTGAGCAGTTGAAAGAAAATATAAACAGGTTTTTTTAAAAACTATAAATGGTAAATGGAACTAAGTATTATTGCTCTTAATTCGTCATTTACCATTTATAATTCACCATTTACTATTCTTATTTTTCCTTAAACTCTTTAATGACTTCTTCGGGGCTTTTACCCAATTGTTCTAAAGACATCTTGGCGTCTTTTGCGAAGGGATGTTGTGGGTATTTGTCTAAAAAAGCATGATAATAGACTGATGCGCTATCTGTCTTGTGCATATAATAGTCGTAGGTAAATGCTTTTAAGAATAATAATTGAGGTGTGCCATCAAAAGAAGGATAGTCTTTCATGATTCTGTCAAACAGGCGAATGGTAGCATCTGAATGGAATACATTGAGGCTTATATCAGCTGCTCTAAAAAGATATTGGGGGCTAAGAGAGTCTTTAGGAAAGGTGTTGGCATAATCTTGATACAGGTCTATCATATTAGCAGCTTCTCTTTGGTCAACAATACCTTTTGAGTTTTGGTAGAGTTGTTTTTCCATGGCTTCTACTTGTGCTTGTTTATCCTTTCTTGCTGTGTTTTGTTCATTAGTACATCCTGATTGTATGAATGTTAAAGAAAGTGTTAAGATAATTAGAATAACTGCTTTGTTCATTTGTTTGTAGTATTTTGATAGTGGAATGAAATAGACTTGGTACATATATCTATAAACTTGAATGTGTAGTTAAAATAGGATTTAACTACACACTCAAAATTTTAAATGAGAACTATATTATTTTAGTCTGCGTTTGCCTTTCCTTTTCCCTTTTTTCTTATGACCTCCTACACTATTCATAGCACAGCGAAAACCAATATAATTAGTAGCTTCGTTTTGGTTTAAGAAACGGCGAGCCGATGGGCTAAGATAATAAGCCGGGTCGCGCCAACTTCCACCTTTATATACGCGCGATTCGTCGTTGATAAGAGAAGTTTTTCCATAGCCATACATTTGATCAGTGGTAGATTCGTTGATGATAGAATCTTGTGCAAGCCAATTATCATCACTACGAAGTATAGAGTTAGGATCTCCATCCAGGTAATTTACATTATTGCCTTTGCGATAATTGCGTCTACCTTTGGCTTCTTCTGCTGTGATCTCACGATATCGGATACGTCCGAGACTATCTTTAGGTAGTATAAAACCATTTTCATCTGTGGCTACTGTGGTAAAAACATTACCACGGAAACCTTCTAAGTCGTCCATATCTTCAAAAGTACTTGGTCTGTAGACGTCTAATACCCATTCGCTTACATTGCCTCCCATATTGTACAAGCCATAATCGTTAGGGAAATAAGAACCTACTTCGGTAGGGATGGCCGCGCCATCATTTAGCGAGCCGGCTACTCCCATATAATCTCCTCTGCCTCGTTTAAAGTTAGCCACAAAACTTCCATAGTATTTTCTGTCGTTAGTACGTAGGTAGTTGCCATTCCAAGGATATACTTTCCTCTCGCGAATGGTTTCATATTCTGTGTTTTCTACTAAACCAAGTGCTGCAAATTCCCACTCGGCTTCTGTAGGTAAACGATAAGAAGGTAAGAAAAAACCATCTTCACGACTAACTTTTTGACCGTCTGCACCCTCTGCTATAGCAGCCTCATATTGTCCTGCAAGATAGGCATCGGTGTTAAAATGATTAGCATCTTTTTGTTCTAGGTTCATGCTAATCACTTTTTCTTTTACCAAACGTACTTCATTTACTCTGTCTGTACGCCATTTGGCATATTCTGTAGCTTGCACCCAATTTACACCTACTACAGGATAATTTTTGAAAGCAGGATGACGCAAATAATTTTCTACCAAAGGTTCGTTGTAGGCTAATTTGGTACGCCATACCATGGTGTCGGGCAAAGCAGCTGTGTAAACGGTATGGTAATTTTCGCCATAAACCCTATTGAGCCAAAATAGATATTCCAAGTAGTCTAAATTAGTAACCTCTGTCTGATCCATATAGAAAGAGCGAATGGTAACACGACGAGGATTGTTGTCTGCATTAAAAACCACTCTGTCTTGTGTGGCTCCCATTACAAAAGTACCTCCTTCAATAAAAACCAAACCCGGACCAGTTTCTTGTTCTACATATTTTGTATTCTTGAAACCTCCCATGTCAGGGTCATTGTAGTTCCAACCGGTAGTACGAGAGGTCTGTTTTTTGCTACAAGCAGAAAAAGTCAACACCAATGCTAGTGTTGCCAAACCAAATGTTTTTCCAAGTATTTTCATTGTATTATGTTTGTTCTGTCAAATTCTTTTTTAGTATGTTGGGATAGGGCTTGTCCATATTTTTTGATTGTGGTGTTTGCCTTGTCCCGGGTGTTTTATAACATAAGCAATTCTTAATGAATGTGCCTGTAATGGCATATATTTATATGTCGAAAGGGCTATGTCATAAGCGTATGCAAAAGTAATATTTTTGTGCTTAACTCCAAACATTATGCCTAATGTTTTAGAATTGGCTATTTTTTGCCTATACCATGAAGTTATAACGAAAGGATTGATGTTTAAGTATATGCCACCCTCAAATTGTTTATTTTTTTTCTGTTGTTGGTATACAAAATAAGGGATGATAGACATTGAAAACTTATGTTTTTGTCCTTTAACAAGTGGAAAAACGGCAGATATATGTGCTTTGAAATGCATATTTATAGCTTCTTTTTCTGCATCGTAGAATCCTATATGGGGTTGTGTTAAATGCGCCAATGAAGCTCCAATAACCCATTTTTTTTGCCATAAAATAGCCCAACCGGTGCTAAAATCGGGATAATAATAGTTTTGTTTGGTAGGTGCTTGTTCAGCAGAGGGGTATACGAGTTCGCCTAGGGTGTTGTATTGGTCGGCAAAGGTAAGGTCTTCCCAGTGTAGACTGCGCTGACAAAAGGCAGCTTGCAATGCCATTTGTATATAGCTGTTTTGGTTGAGAGGCAGACGATAGGCGTACAACAGGGCTATGTTGTTGTGTGATAATAAGTGTCCTTGTGTTTGATGCGATTCTACCATAAGCCCTAAAGACATACGTTCTTGTGCGAAATTTTGTGCATAAGAGGCGTGCATAAGATAAAAGAGCGGTTTGTTGGCTACTCCTTTTTGGCGATAATATAGGTGTGCAGCATGCTTATAGCCAAAACCTGTAAGGGCAGGGTTTAGTTTCATGGATTGTGAATAGGAGATAGACATATCCCCAAATTGGGCATATATACCTAAGGGTAAACTACCCAAAATTATTAATAATAGTATGTTTATTATTTTTATCTTCACATTGTATATAACTCTGTTTTAGCTTAAATATTTTACATTTCTCTTATCTCAAAACCTGATTTTTGTAGGTCTGTCCAAAAGTGAGGGTAAGATTTTTGAACACATTCTGGTTGTGAGATGGCGATGCTGCCCATGGGGATAGCCAAAGGGGCAAATGCCATCGCCATGCGGTGGTCGTTGTATGTTTGTATCGGGCTGTTTGGTGCGGATAGGGGTTGGGGGGGTATGTATAGACTGTTTGTATCGGCTTTGGCTTTTATATTGAGTTTGTTCAGTTCGTTGACCAAGGCTGTAAGTCGGTCAGTTTCTTTATGGCGCAGGTTGCCTAGCCCTGTTAAAGTAGCAGGGCATTGTAAGCCACTCAGGGTGCAAGCGAGGGTTTGTGCCATATCTGGCTGATGGGTGAAATCAGCTGTAAAATGAGTGGGTAGGTTTTTCTTGACTCTGCGTAAGCGTACCCCTTGTGCATTAAAGGTACTTTCTACGCCAAGGGGCTCAAACCATTTGGCAATGACAGCATCGCCTTGTAAACTATCTGCTTGCAGCCCATGTAAAAATATATCTGCTTCATCGGCTAAAGCTGCCATTTGGTACCAATAAGAGGCAGCGCTCCAGTCGCTTTCTACATTGATGCTGTTTTGTGTAAAAGCGCTATGGTAGGGAGGTATATGTATTTGCTTATCATGTATTTTTACTTCCATGCCAAAATATTGCATCAATTTGGCGGTCATTTGGATATAGGGAGTGGAGACTTTGGTACCTTCTAAGTAGAGATGTAGCCCTTGGGGAAGGCGAGGAGCTATCAGCATTAGTGCAGAGATAAATTGAGAACTAACCGAAGCCTTGATATTGACCTTGCTACTTTGTAAAGCTTTGCCTTTGATAAGCAAGGGAGGATAGCTTGGTTTGTCAACATAGCTAATGTCTGCACCCAGTTGTTGCAGTGCTGTGACTAATTCGCCTATAGGGCGTTGCTGCATGCGCGGTGTGCCTGTAAGTAAAAGATTTTGGTTTGCTTGTATAGCCGCGTAGGCGGTAAGGAAGCGGAAGGCAGTGCCTGCATCTTCTATATCTAGTATATGTGTTGTGTTGTGTTGATAGGTTGCCAATTGTACCAATGCTTTTTGCATTATTTTGGTGTCGTTGGCGGTAGAAAGATTGTGAATTTGTAGTGTTTGTTCGGGATATAAAGCGGCTATGATTAGCAATCTATTGCTAATGCTTTTGGATGAGGGCAAAAACACTTCTCCTTTTAGTGTTTTGTCTTTTTTATGTATTTGATAATAAGACATGCTGTTAGTAATGGTTTTGGTAATACATAAGTGCTTCTTCTACTTCGGATAGTTGGCAGATACAGTTGGTTTCGGCTTGACCAATATGAGTGAGTAAGGTAAAATGCCACTGCTTGTCTTGTGTTTTTTTGTCGTGTAGTAGTATTTGAGGTATGTCTTTTAGTTTATCTTTCGGTAGGGGATATTTTTTGAAATGTTTGCCAATAAAATGCATGATGGCATCAGCTTCGGCAAAGCTTAAGCCCATTTTTTGCATAGATAAATAACTTTCTACCCACAAGCCCAAAGCCACCGCTTCGCCATGTAAGAGGGTGTGGGTATTGTCTTCCAAAGCCCAATGTTCGAAAAGGTGACCAATGGTATGTCCAAAGTTTAGTTTCTTACGTTCATTTTTTTCGTAGGGGTCTTGGTCTGTTATTCCTGCTTTTATGGCAATGCTTTTGTAGAGCAAAGGGTGTATATGATGTGTATCTAAAGAGGGTAAGGTGGTAAGGGCTTCCCAATAGTTTTCATCTGCTATCAAGGCATGTTTTATCATTTCTGCAAATCCATTTTGCAGTTGTTGACGAGGCAAGGTGTTTAGAAAAGCAGGGCAAATATAAACAGCTTGGGGCGGACTAAAAAGACCTATCATGTTTTTCAAGCCTTTGCAATTGATGGCGGTTTTGCCACCTGCAGACGCATCTACCATAGCCAAAAGTGTGGTAGGAATGTTGACCGTTGCTATACCCCGCTTGTAATTTGCCGCTACCCAACCGCCTATATCACTTACTACACCACCGCCTAAGTTTATCAATAGAGCAAAGCGGTCGGTGCCTAACTCTAACATCTGTTCCCAAAGAGTTTGGGCAGTTTTTAAGTTTTTATATTCTTCGCCTGCCGGCATTTCTAAATCATGCAAAAGCGCAGGGTTGGGGCAAGCTGCTTTGAATTCGGGGAGGCAATATTTAGTGGTATTGCTATCTGTAAGTATCAAGATTTGAGAATAGGTATTGCTTTGCAAAATGGTTTCCCAAATATTTTGCATATCATTGAAAAAATGAATGGGGTGTAGAGAGGTGTATATATGGTTCATGGTTGAATGCAATTAAGGTTAGAAGTTGGAAGATGGGAGTTGGAAGTGAAAACGTTTAATTAACAACTGTAATCGCTTATCACCTATCACTCATCGTTAATAGCTAAAGGCTAAATTTATAAACAAATACCATTGTCGCAAAAGGGACAGGGTTCATCTTCCGGTTTATGTTCAAAAGGAATAGAGGGGTCAAAGATACGATTTATTAAGTCTTTAAAATGTTTTTCCAAATTTTGGTATAGCTCATCCTGTGTTGGTGGAAAGTTTACCATAATATAAGGGTTTTTCGTTTTTTTAAGCGATATAATCCCTGTGGCAGAATGCTTTGCGTCTTCTGTGTCTTTATTCATCCAGTCGTAGATAAAAAGCTGTAGCATTTTGGCGTAGTTCTCGTTTGTGAAAATGGCTTCTAATTGTTCCGCTTTGTAATCGGATATATGGGCTTTGAGTTTGCTTGTGTCTACTGTGCCTGTTTTGTAATCTAAGATGCGTTTTTGCCCTTCGTATTCGTCTATTCTATCGGCTATTCCCTTTATTTTTATATTCCATTCTTCCTTATTGATATTTAAGCGTATGGTTTTTTGTAAGGGCTTTTCTACTTCTAATATTCTAAGTGTGTTTGTGTTTGCTATTTTTTGTTCGTGTTTCAAAAAGTTTTGCAGATAATATTCTGTATTCTTGAGTGTAAGATAATTATAACCATAAGAAACATCTGCATTGGTTTCGGTAGCGTAGGCTGTTTGCACTCTTTGGGGTATTGTTTTTATAATATTGGTATAGTGTTCAGTAGGTACGTCTTTACCAAGATAAGGACGGTAAATATCTTCCAAAACTTTGTGTATTACATTACCCATTAGGCGGATATCTATGGTTTCTTCAGGCTCTTCGGGCGCTTGAAATCCCCATACGTACCTTAGGCAAAATTGCATAGGGCAGCGGATAAAGGTGCTGATAGAGGTAGGAGATAAACCACGCTCTGCAAGTGCCTTTAGCTTAATGAGCATGGTGGCATCTTTCTCGAAGCGTAATGTTGTTGGCTGAGGCAGAGGGATGTGTTCAAAGTTAAGGAGTTGATGATTCCATTGGATAGGAGCCAAGGCTTGGTGTCGCCATTCAAAGTCTAATTGTTTGAGAAAGCGACTAGGCTCGCCACCACTGAGTTTGCCTGTGGTGGTAGAATAATATAAATGCATGGTATTTGCACTTTGCAAGAGGCTGTAAAAATCGTAGGCTTGTGCTGCCATTTGTGCTCTGGGTGCACTTAGTCCAAAAAGATGCTTAATGTCTAAAGGAACAAAACTATTGGGTATAATGGGGCGGGGTAGACTGTCTTCATTCAAGGACAACACGCTTACTTCTTCAAAACTGAACAAACGGGTATCTTCCAAGCGCATCAGTTGTATCTTAGCATCTGTACGGTAGTCGAATTGTTGTTTTAGTGCTTTGGTAAGTTGTTTAAAGAGTAAATAGAAAGCAGCCAAGTGTGTGGGTTGTTGATACTGTGTGAGCAATCCATGCAAACGCTTAAGAACGGGATATAGTTGTCGTTCTGCATCAGCCTCTTGTGTATTGTAAGTGTGTTCTTTGTGAAACAAATATTCTAACAGTTGTATCAGTTGGTTTGCCAATATCAATGGTGTATCATTTGTGGCATCAAAGATAAACATCAGCTCTGCTGCTTTATATTTTGTTATTGTTTGTTGCAAATCGGTTTGACTGATGCTTGCGAACTGTAAAGAGGCCGCTTTTTGTATATTTTTATCTATAAGGTGGTGTAGTAGTGGGTTGAGCAATACTTCCAGTACTATATTTACAGGCAAACGATAGGTTTTTGTATTGGGTTGTTTGGCTATTTGCAAATGCAAACGACACAGGGTGTCTATCAAACGGTAGGTTTGGGTGTGGCTAAGGGGATAGCCCATGCCAATATTCACGCTAGAAAGTACCTCATTGGGTAGGCTATTGAGTAGTGGTAGCAGAAGTTGTTCGTCGGGTAGCACAATGGCGTGTTGGGTGTTGTCTTTTAGATTTAAGTTTTGTGCCAAGAGTCTTAATTGGGCTACTTGACCCGGGCTGCCTAATACGTTTACCGTTTTTGCTTCATAGAGCCATTGGTTTACAGCTTGTGAGGGTAGTTGCGGATGCCATTTGCTATAGGTGCGAAACATTTGTCCGGCTTCCATCAACTCATCTTTGAGATAGTAGTTGTCTATATGCCACAAGCAATGTGCTATCTTGGCATTGAGCAGGCTTTGTATTATTTTTTCTTCGGCTTTGCTTAGTAAACCAAAACCTGCAAATAAAATATGTTGCCACGGTAGGGTATGTGTAGCAGTCTGGATTTGTTCTGCTACATAGCGATACCCCATACCTCTATACCAATGTTTGTGTGTTTTTAGGTGGGTGGTAAAATTTTGGTAAACAGGGGCTAATGTTCTATAAAAATTCAGATAGGCTTGTTGTGCTTCGCTTAATTTACCCTCTGCAGGGCTCCATAATTGAATGGCTTTGGCATCGCTAAGGTAAGAGAAGACTTCGGTGGCATTGGCTAGTTGCATATCTATATCGTCAAAGTCGTGTAGTAAGACTTGCGCATAGCTCAAAAATTCGTCGAAAGCAATATCTTGATGTATTTTACAAAAACTATCGTAAAGTTGATAGCATAGGTCGGTAGTATCTAAACGCAGTCCTTGCATTTGACTTTCTATAAGTTCGTCCATTGTGAGCAAACTTGGCAAAAAGCCCCCTGCAGGCAAAGCTGTTACAATTGCTTTTCGGATAGCAGCCTTGGCACGTCTATTAGGTATCACTATACAGCTCTGTAATGCCTCTTTAGACAAATGCTCTATATAATAGGATGCTATACGGGTTATAAACATTTCAATTAGTAGTTAGCAATTAACAATTAGTAATTTAGTATTGAAACAAACCATTAAGATTAAATTAAGAAGTTAAGAGATATGAAGGAAAAATCTCAGGAGGATTTTTTAGCCATTTATCATTAGCTTCTTTGAACTTGTGTTTCATGATTCATTGTTATAAAGTTGTATTTTTCCTTCTGCTATTTCAAATATTTTGTGGTCTACTTTGTTATTGGTAAACAATTGCTTGATGCGTTCCGGTTGCGTATCTGTAATAAATACTTGTCCAAAAGCATCTGTATTTACCAAATCTATGATTTGGAGTACGCGTTTGTGGTCTAATTTGTCAAAAATATCGTCTAATAAAAGGATAGGCTTCACAGATTTAGCTTGCTTCATATATTCAAACTGAGCCAACTTTATAGCAATTACAAAAGATTTCTGTTGCCCTTGGGAGCCGTATTTTTTCATGGGAAAATTGCCCATAGAAAATGCCAAATCATCTTTGTGGATACCGGCAGATGTATAGGTCAGCATTCTATCTTTTGATAAATTACCTTCCAATACAGTTTGCATAGGCTCTGTATATAGACTTGACTGGTATACAATATTTACAGTTTCTTTATCTTGGCTAATCCATGCAAAATATTTCTTAAAGATGGGTACAAAGTCAGCTATAAAAGCTTTACGTGTCTGATAAATTTGTGTACCGGTATCTATCAATTCTTTATCCCATATTTCTAAAGCTGTACGGTCGAAATACTGTTTCTGAACAAAAGATTTTAAAACAGCATTTCGTTGACTTAAAGCTTTATTGTATCTTATTAGGTTGTATAAATATTGTGAATCGAATTGGGCAATAACGCTATCTAGATATTTGCGTCGCACTTCGCTATGGTTATTGATAAGATCTCTATCATAGGGAGATACCATTACTAGAGGGAATTGACCTATATGATCGGCTAAACGTTTATATGCTTTGCCATTTTTTTTAAACCGTTTGTGTTTTTTTTGAGCATCGAATTGACATAGGATCTCATCTTTATTACTTGTAATATATGTGCCTTTGATACTAAAAAAACCGGTGCCATGTTTAGTGGTAAAAATATCAGCTTGATTAAAATAGCTTTTACAAAAAGATAGATAATAAATAGCGTCTAAAATATTTGTTTTGCCTACACCATTATCTCCAATAAGACAGTTGATATTAGGTGAGAATTGTATCGTGTTCTCAGTGTAATTCTTGAAATTAATTAGATGTAAATTTGTTATATACACGCTTTTATCTATTTTAAAACTAAGAAAAAACCTTCCTAATAGATTTTAGGAAGGTTTTTTATTATCATTCATTTGTTCTTTTCTTATCTGTCATCTTCTTTCTTGTATCTTCCTAATTTATAGGTTAGATTCAATTTGAAACCACCGTACATATTACGTGGCCACTCAGAGAAGTAATCTTTTGGTTCCCAATCAGGTAAATCGTTCCAAGTGTCTGTAGTAGAGCTGAATAAACTCCAGCTATAAGTAGTCACTAAATCAATGTTTAGTCTCTTAGTAGCTTTAAGTCTAACACCAGCTTCAGCATTTACCATAATATCAGCTGACTCAAAACGGTCTTTTACATCTTTTTCGTTTACTTCAACCATTTCACCATCTATTTTAACCTGATGAGTGTAATCCCATTCTTGACCTGTTGCTACATCTTTAACTTTCCATTCTTGATCAGCAGACATTATCATAGAATAAGAAGCACCTATACCTCCCACAAAGTTAAACAGTCTACGATTATCAACGTAACGTAACATCAAAGGGATGCTAAAATAACTCATGTCAATAGTTCTGTGTTCTTCTACGGTCTTATCTAGTTCTTTAAGGTAATAAGCTTTATTATCTAAAGAAGTTCCTAAGTTTAACATAGCTAAACCTATAGATACACCAAAATGATTTGAAAACTGATAACCTAAATCTATACCATAATGAGGTTTAATCATTATACGATGGTTATGGTTAGCCTGTCCCCAACTAGGCTGAGTTACAATACCTGTTAATACTGCAGATCCAGTAACGCCAATCGTTAAGCCTTTTTTGTGAGCAAAATCGTAAACATCTAATTCCTGCTCTTCTTGTCCTTGAGCCTTGGCATTTGGCATAACTGCCAAGATTGCAAACAACATTAAAATTACAGTGCTAATTTTCTTCATGATATTCTGTTTAATTTTTAAAATACAAATTATATTCTTTTTAGCTGTTGAACAACAAAAACAGTGCCATTGTGAGTTGGTTTTAAATTTTAAGCGAAAAAATTTATTATTTTTTTGTTAAGGTTTTTGGTTTGAAACTCTAACTCTATGTTTTTAAATGAGATAATAAAGTCGCAATCTTGTTTCCATTTGCTGCAACCATAGGCAGTTTTTCCCATTATAATATGCCCTTTTTTGCATTTTGGACATGTGAAATTTGAAAAATCTTCTTGATTTGAGCGTGTTTCTATTACAATTTGTTTCAAAAGGATTTTTAATTCTGCCAAGAAGTCATGCATATTATATTCCCCTTTGGCTATTTGGTTTAGTTTTAGTTCCCATTGTCCTGTCAGTTCAGGTGATTTAAGCAGATGATTGGTAATACGTGCAATCAGGTCTATGCCCACTGCGGTAGGGTGAATAGACTTTCCTTTGCGTTCTATATATCTGCGTCTAAATAAGGTTTCTATAATATTGGCTCTGGTAGAAGGGCGCCCGATACCATTGGCTTTTAGTTGTTCGCGTAAACTCTCGTCCTCTATTTGTTTACCTGCAGTTTCCATGGCGCGCAATAAGCTGGCTTCGGTATAAGATTTGGGCGGGCGCGTACGCTTGGTCTCCAAAGCAGGCGCATGTTCTCCTTGTTCTCCTTTGGTAAAACTTGGCATCACTTGCTCTGCTTTTTTATCCTTATTGGCATCGGTGTCTTTGGCATACAAAACACGCCAAGCAGGTTTTAAAATCTCTTTGCCTGTTGCTTTAAAGGTATATTCCTCTATCTTGGCCTCCACTTTGGTGTTAGAAACCTCGCATACAGGCATAAAATTGGCTACAAAGCGCCTTGCAATCATATCGTATATTGCCGATTCATCGGTACTAATACCTTGAGGCCTTACACCGGTAGGAATAATAGCATGGTGGTCGGTTATCTTTTTATTATCAAACACACGCTTGGTTTTGGGCAATTTGCTTTGCAATATATCTGCTACAAAGGTTTCAAAATCTGTTAGCTTTCTAAGTATATCTGACACTTTGGCATACATATCCTCAGGTAGATAAGTAGTATCTACTCGAGGATAACTCACCAATTTTTTTTCGTAGAGAGATTGTACTACTTGCAGTGTTTTGTCGGCACTAAAGCTTAGTTTTTTGTTGGCTTCTACCTGCAAAGCCGTGAGGTCGAACAAATAAGGCGCATATTCTTTGCCCTTTTTTTTCTCCACCTTGGTAATGGTCAACAGACTGTTTTCTATCTCTTTCATCACCGCTTCGGCCTTGGTTTTGTCTAAAAATTTACCCTCTTCATAGGCAAAAGACTGTGTCCTATACACGGTTTTTATTTCCCAATAGTCTTGCTCCTCAAAATGTAGGATTTCGTAATACCGCTTTACTATCATGGCCAAAGTGGGCGTTTGTACCCTTCCTAT
>PDWJ01005435.1_pt1 | contig 12354 bp, 8 predicted proteins | sample 1430881 | NCBI WGS metagenome assembly PDWJ01 (sample SAMN01162460, study PRJNA174530) | Oral metagenome, whole genome shotgun sequencing project. | biome: Marine environment; feature: Marine mammal; material: Swab sample of the gingival sulcus; isolation source: swab sample of gingival sulcus... | reverse complement strand
GCTGGTGTGCCTGGGCAAGACCCATATGAGCGAGCTGGCCTTTTCCGGCCTGGGCGTGAACCCGATCACCGCGACCCCGCCCAATGTGAACGACCCGGAAGCGGCGCCTGGGGGGTCATCGTCGGGCGCGGCGGCCTCGGTGGCGTTCGGGCTGGCGGCCTGCGGGATCGGCTCGGACACCGGCGGGTCGGTGCGCATCCCGGCGGCCTGGAACGATCTGGTGGGGCTGAAGACCACCCATGGGCGGCTGACCTGTGACGGCGTTGTGCCTCTGGTGGCCAGTTTCGACACCATCGGGCCGCTGTGCCGCACGGTTGAAGACGCCGCCTTGATGCTGGCCGCGCTGGAGGGCGGCACGGCCCCCGACCTGCGCGGCGCCAGCTTGCGGGGGCTGCGGTTTCTGGTGCTGGAAAACGGGCTGGATGACGCGCGCACCGGCCCTGTGCAAGGGTTTGACGACGCGACCGCCCGGCTGGAGGCGGGCGGGGCCAGACTCCACCGCGCCCGGCTGGCCTGTGTGGACGAGGCGTTGAGCCTGTCCGCCGTTCTGTTCACCGCCGAAGCCTATGCCACCTGGGGCACACAGATCGAGGCGCACCCGGATCTGATGTTTGCCAAAATCCGCGAGCGTTTCCGCGCGGGGGCGCAGTTCTCGGGCGTCGATGTCCTGCGGGCCTGGCAACAGCTGGAGCAGTTGCGCGCTGAATATGCCCGACTGACGGCGGGCTATGATGCGGTGATCCTGCCGACCTCGCCCATCCTGCCGCCGAATGTCGCGCGGCTGGAGTCAGAGGACGATTATTATGTGACCGAGAACCTCCTGGCCCTGCGCAACACGCGGATCGGCAATCTGATGGGCCTGGCCGGGTTGAGCCTGCCAACCGGGGTGGCCTCGGCGGGGATCATGTTCCTGACAGCGCCCCATTCGGAAGAACGCCTGTTGCGTCTGGGCGCCGCTGCGGAGGCCGCATTGGCCTGAATGCCACAAAAAAGCCACAGCTTGTCACGCCAAGTCGTGCTTTTTGCGGGCTTTTTCTGGACCCGGGCGCGAAGGGGCGCTATTCTGACCGCAACGGGGCGGTTCGCCGCTCTACCGGAATATGCGTTCCCGCGTTTGCGGAGCCTTCTGGATCACCACGATCCGGGCGGTCCTGTCGTGCATATGACCATTGGCGAACCGAAACACGATTTCCCCGATTGGGTTGGCGCGCTTCTGGCGGAAAACCTTGCTGGCTTCGGCAGTTACCCGCCCAATGACGGATCGCCCGAACTGCTGGAGGCAATCGCCGGGTGGGTGCAGCGGCGTTACGGCGTCGGGCTGGATCAGAACCAGATCATGGCCCTGAACGGCACCCGCGAGGGGCTTTTCAACGCGGCCATTGCGCTTTGCCCGGAACAGACCGCGCGGGGTGAGCGCCCGGTGGTGCTGATCCCGAACCCGTTTTACCAGGTCTATGCGGTGGCCACCGCCACCGTCGGGGCCGAAGCCGTTTTCGTGCCCGCCACTGCCGAAACCGGGCACCTGCCGGATTTCACCGCCCTGCCGCCCGCGATCCTGAACCGGGTCGAGATCTGTTACATGTGTTCCCCGGCCAACCCGCAGGGCGCGGTGGCAGACCGGGATTACTGGGCCAATCTGATTGCCTTGGCCGAGAAATACGATTTCCGCATTTTCGCGGATGAGTGTTATTCCGAGATCTACCGCGACACCCCGCCGCCCGGCGCGCTGGAGGTTGCCTGTGAAGGCGGAGCGGACCCGGAGCGGGTGGTGCTGTTCAACTCGCTGTCGAAACGGTCGAACCTGCCGGGATTGCGCTCGGGCTTCGTGGCGGGCGGGCCGGAGACCATTCGCCACATCCGCCAGTTGCGCGCCTATGCCGGCGCGCCGCTGCCGCTGCCGCTGCAACGGGTGGCCGAACAGGTCTGGGCGGATGAAGCCCACGTTGACCGGAACCGCGCGCTGTATCGCGAGAAATACGCGATTGCCGATGCGGTCTTTGCCGGGGTCGAGGGCTACATGCCGCCCGAGGCCGGGTTCTTCCTGTGGCTGCCGGTCGCGGATGGCGAGGCGGCGGCGCTGAAACTGTGGACGGAAACCGGTGTGCGGGTCCTGCCCGGCGCCTATCTGTCGCGAGACACCGACCGGGGCAATCCCGGCAAGAATTACATCCGGGTCGCCATGGTGGCCCCGAAACAAGAAATGCAGGACGGGCTGATCAGGTTGCGTGACTGCATCTTTGCATGAGGACGAGGTAAGACATGGCGTATCAAGCCCGGCAACGTGACCCGATTTTTGACGCGGCCACACAGGCAGTGATCGAGCGGCGCGGCAAGGAAATCATCGGCGCCGGATTGCTGATGCTGGGGCTGGCGATTGCCTTGATCGTGGGCAGCTATACCCCTGAGGATCCCAACTGGTTCGCGGCCACCGATGCGCCGGTGCGCAACTGGCTGGGTGTGCCGGGCGCTTATCTGGCGCCGATCCTCAAGATCGGGCTGGGTCACGGCGCCTGGGCGCTGGCGCTGGGCATTGCGGCCTGGGGCCTGCGCCTCATCCTGCATTGGGGCGAAGATCGCGCCATGCAGCGCATCCCGTTCCTGGTGCCCGCCGTGTTCGTGGTGTCGGTCTATGCCTCGACCCTGGTGCCCGGCGCCGGGTGGAACATCAGCTTTGGCCTGGGCGGTGCATTGGGCGACACGATTCTGGGCATGGTTCTGAACGCCCTGCCGACGGATTTCCAGCTGGGTGTGAAGGCGCTGTCGCTGGTCACGGGTCTGGCGGCGCTGGCCTTGATGACCTTCACCCTGGGCTTCACCCGCCCCGAGTTGAAACGCATTGGCGGGGTTCTGTTGGGCGGTCTGGTGTTGATCTATGACACCGCTTTGAAACTGCTGGGCAAGGGTGTGCATGGCGCGGTCGTGGGGGCCGCAACCGGCGCCGCGAAAGGGGCCCGGGGGCTGCGTACCCGTCTGGCCGACCGTGCCGCCGCACGTCGGACAGAACGCGCCGAGCGGGCTCAGGCCGCCGCTCTGGTGCAGGACAGCGATGCCACCTTGCCTGAGGACGAGAGCGATTTCTCGGCCCCGCCACCGTTGCGCGCCAGCCGCGTGGTGCGCGCCGAACCGCCGCTGGAGGCCGCGCAGCCTGCCACCGGCCCGGCACCCGAAGCGCTTCAGCCCAAAGTCGGACCGGCGGTGGAGCCGCAGGTTGCCACGACACGCACCGGACTGCTGGGCCGGATTTCGCTGCGCAAACGTACCCCGGACCCTGCGGTCGAGGCTGCGCCGATCCCCGAACCCGAGCTGGTCGAAACCACCTTTACCGGCGCGCTTCCCGATGGGGTTGGCGACGAGGACCGCATCAGGGCCAAAGTGGCCCAGGCGTTGAAGCAACGCGCCCGGGCGGTGCCGGTGATGACCGTGCCCACAGTGTCCGCGCCTGCACCTGCCACCACCGCTGCGGCCCCGTCGCGCCGGGAACCCGCCCTGACCCGCCATCACAAGCGCGGGCCGACGCCGATGATCCTGGACACGTCGATCCCGCCGCACCCGCCGGTGGAAGAGCCCAACATCTTTGCCAATGATTTCCCCCATGACGTGGATGACGACGCGCTGATCGAAGACGCCTATATCCCGACCATGGACGAGGTCATCGCCGCCGAAGCCGCCCCGGCTGCCCCCACTCCGGCGCCGCGTGTCCATACCTCTGCGCCCAAACCGGCCGCGGCTCCGCAGCCCAAATCCGTGGTACAGCACCCGACCAGGAGAGCGGCCCGGCCCTCGGCGCGCGCAACGGCGGAAGCCCAGCCCTCGCTGCAATTTGCGCCCATGCCGGCGGGCTATGACCTGCCGCCCCTGTCGCTGTTGACGAACCCGGCGTCGATCGAACGCCACCACCTGTCCAACGAGGCGCTGGAGGAAAACGCCCGCATGTTGGAAACCGTTCTGGACGACTATGGCGTCAAGGGCGAGATCGTCTCGGTCCGCCCCGGCCCGGTCGTCACCATGTACGAGCTGGAACCCGCGCCGGGCCTCAAGGCCAGCCGCGTGATCGGCCTGGCGGATGACATCGCGCGCTCGATGTCCGCCCTGTCCGCGCGGGTCTCGACCGTGCCGGGGCGCAGCGTGATCGGCATCGAACTGCCCAATGAAAAGCGCGAGAAAGTCGTGCTGCGCGAAATCCTGTCGACCCGCGACTTCGACGACACGAACATGCGCCTGCCGCTGGCGCTGGGCAAGGACATCGGCGGTGACAGCATCGTCGCCAACCTGGCCAAGATGCCGCACCTGCTGATCGCGGGCACCACCGGATCGGGGAAGTCGGTGGCGATCAACACGATGATCCTATCGCTGCTGTATCGCCTGACCCCGGACGAATGCCGCCTGATCATGATCGACCCGAAGATGTTGGAACTGTCGGTGTATGACGGCATCCCGCACCTGCTGAGCCCCGTTGTCACCGACCCGAAAAAGGCCGTTGTGGCGCTGAAATGGGTCGTGGGCGAGATGGAAGAGCGTTATCGCAAGATGTCCAAGATGGGTGTGCGCAACATCGAGGGCTATAATGGGCGTGTGCGTGATGCGCTTGAAAAAGGCGAGAATTTCAGCCGCACGGTGCAGACGGGCTTTGATGACGAAACCGGCGATCCGGTCTTCGAGACCGAGGAATTCGCCCCCGAGGTGTTGCCCTATATCGTGGTGGTCGTCGATGAGATGGCAGACCTGATGATGACTGCCGGGAAAGAGGTGGAAGCCTGCATTCAGCGTATCGCGCAAAAGGCGCGGGCCTCTGGGATTCATCTGATCATGGCCACGCAGCGCCCGTCAGTGGATGTCATCACCGGCACGATCAAGGCGAACTTCCCGGCGCGGATCTCGTTCCAGGTGACGTCAAAAATCGACAGCCGCACGATTTTGGGCGAAATGGGCGCCGAACAGCTTCTTGGCATGGGGGACATGTTGTATATGCCCAACGGGTCGCGGCTTCAGCGTGTGCATGGTCCCTTTGTGTCGGATGAAGAGGTCGAGGAAATCGTCAACCACCTGAAGAGCTATGGCCCGCCTGATTATGTCGGCGGTGTGATTGATGGTCCGGCAGATGAAAAGGCCAGCGACATTGACGCGGTGCTGGGCCTGGGCGGCAATACCACGGGCGAGGATGTCCTGTATGACCAGGCCGTGGCCATTGTCATCAAGGACCGCAAGTGTTCGACCTCTTATATCCAGCGCAAGCTGGCGATCGGCTACAACAAGGCCGCGCGTCTGGTAGAGCAGATGGAGGAGGAAGGGCTGGTCTCGGCCTCGAACCATGTGGGCAAGCGCGAAATTCTGGTGCCCGAACAACAGTGAGCGCCGTTTTCTTCAAAGAAAACGGATCGGAGTTTTCGAAAACTCCGGGGCACCGCTCGGCGGGTCTCTGCCTTGTGAAGACAGGAGGGGTGCCAAAGCGGTGCGTCAGCGATTATGTGGAGAGCATGAAACCGATACGTCTTGCCCTGACGGCCGCTCTTGTCGCGGCCTTTGCCCTGCCCGCCGCCGCCGAGAAACTCTCGATGGCCGAAATCTCGAATTATCTGAATGCGTTGAAATCCGCGCAGACGGATTTTGAACAGATCAACGCAGATGGTTCCCGGTCGACCGGCACTGTTTTCATCAAGCGCCCGGGGCGCGCGCGGTTCGAATACGATCCGCCGGTCGAGGCGCTGGTGCTGGCCGGGGGGCAACAGGTGGCCATTTTCGACCCCAAGTCGAACACCGGCCCGTCGCAATACCCCCTGAAACGCACGCCGCTGAACCTGATCCTGGCGCGCAAGATCAACCTGGCGCGCGCGCGCATGGTGGTGGGGCACGGTGAATCAGGCGATATGACGACCATCACCGCCCAGGACCCGAAGCATCCGGAATATGGCACGATCCGCCTGTATTTCGCACAGGACCCCGTAGCCCTGCGCAAATGGGTGATCACGGACGAGGCCGGGGACCAGACCACGGTCATTCTGGGCGATCTGGACCGCAATGTGAGCTTCGGCAGCGCGATGTTCAACATCACCATGGAAAGCGAAAAACGCTACGGCAGGTGAGGGCTCAGCGTCCACAGCGTGCCAGTTGCACGCGATAGGTCTCGGCCCGTTCCGCGACGCGATCCGCGACCCGCAGCAGCCATGCCTTTGACCGATAGGTGCCACGGGCATAGCCGCCACGCCCATCGTGGTAGGCCAGATACTGATTGCGCGCATCGGTCAGGGGGATGCCCAGGCTGTCGCGCGATTGCACCATGTACCAGCCCATGAAATCGGTCGCATCACGGATGTCGTCGCGCTTGGCGCGTCGCCCGCCCTCGGCGTGCTGATATTCTCTCCAGGTCGCATCCAGCGCCTGGGCATAGCCAAAGGCCGAACTCTGCCGTCCCATGGGCAGAACCCCCAGCACATATTTCACCGGCGTCCTGTTATCGCCGATGAATTTCGATTCCTGGTGGATGATCGCCATCTGCACATGCACCGGCACCCCCCACTTGCGTTGAGTGCGTTTCATGGCCTTCAGGTAATGCGGCCGCTGTTTCACGATGCTGCATGCGTTGTCCAGATTGCGCGGCGCACGGTATTCCTTGCCGCCACAGGACGCCACCAACAGGACCACGATACATACGCGAAGAAGTCTGCTCATTTGCCCCTCGCTTTCTTTTGCCCACAGTCTACCCCAGCAGGCGCCACGAAGGAAGCATGTTCAGATCACAAATGCGAGGATGAACGGAAGGCTGACCACACTCAACAGGGTCGAGACAACCACCAGACCCGCCACCGCATCCGCATCGGCACCGTATTTTTCCGCCAATAGGTAAGAGGTCACCGCCACAGGAGTCGCGACCTGTACCACCAGCACACCGAAGGCCACGCCGGTCAGGCCAAACCACAGGCCCACGCTCCAGGCTGCGGTGACACACAGGATCAGCTTCAGCACGCTCAGCCAGGCCGCACGGGTCACCGCGCTGGGATGCAGCCGGGCCATCGCCACGCCCAGGGTCAACAGCATCATCGGAATGGCCAATTGCCCCAACAGTTCCAGCGTGTTGGTCAGAAAGCGCGGGGTTTCCCAGCCTTGCCACAGGAACAAGGCGCCCAACAGGGTGGCGCCAACGATGGGTTCCTTCACGGCTTTCATCAAAGACCCGCCCCCCGACACCAGCCACAGCCCGAAGGTGAAGCTGCCGACAGCCATGACCGCAAAGATCACCACCGCATAGCCCAGCCCCTCGTCGCCAAAGGCGAACAGGGCCAGCGGCAGACCCAGATTGCCGGTATTGCCAAAAATCAGCGGGTTCAGATAGGTGCGCTGCTCCAGACGCGCCAGTTTCAACACCAGGAAACTGGCCACGGTGACCACCCCATAGGCCGCCAACGCCGCCAGGGACACGGCGGTCAGGGCGGTGGGATCGACCTCGGTCTTCATCAGCGCGGTAAAGATCAGCGCCGGCACCGACAGGGTCATGGCCAGGCGGGTGATGAACTCGATTCTGTACTCAAACCCAAGCTTCACCCAGGCAAATCCGATCCCCGCCAACAGGAAGACGGGGGCGGTGATTTCCAACACTGTCAGGACAAGGTTCACAGACTGTTTCCCACTTTCTTGGCCCGGGCACATGGACAAGCCCGCTTGGGAAAGAGTAATAGATGCTCGGGGGCTGTAAAACCATGCTGAAAACACGCGCGAAATACGCATTGGGACAAGTCGTCCGTCATCGCAATCACCCGTTCCGGGGGGTTGTGTTTGACGTGGACGCCATGTTCTCGAACACCGAGGAATGGTATGAGGCCATCCCCGAAGAGGCGCGTCCGGCCAAGGATCAGCCCTTTTACCACCTGTTGGCCGAAAACGATCAGAGCTATTACGTGGCCTATGTGTCCGAACAGAATCTGGTCGCGGATTACTCTGGCGAGCCGGTCAGCCACCCGGACCTGCCTGACCTGTTCGGTGAATTCGAAGACGGGCACTACCCGCTGGAATTCCAGATGAACTGAGGCCCCGGGCAAGGGGATCAGGGCAGGCTGGGGCGACAGACTCGCCCCATTGCGCAACTCAAAAGCCGATCGCACAGCCGTCCTTGCGTGGGTCCGAGGCCCCAACCAACACGCCGCGCGTCCGGTCGATGCCAACCGCCTGCGCCCCACCCAGAGGGGTTTCGGGAACCTCGACCCGGTGGCCCATGTCGGCCAACTCGGCCCGCACTGCATCGGAATAGCCGCGCTCGACCTGCATTTCGCCCACATCGCTGAAACTGCGCGGCGCGTCCAGAGCCGCTTGCAGGCCCAGCCCATGATCCACCAGGTTGGTGACGAAACGCGAATGCCCATTGGGCTGATAGGCGCCGCCCATCACGCCAAAACTGGTGGTGATCTGTCCGTCACGGGCCAACATCCCGGGGATGATCGTGTGCATCGGTCGCTTGCCGCCCCCGGCCTCGTTCGGGTGGCCGGGCACAAGGCTGAAACCAGCGCCGCGATTCTGGAACAGGATGCCGAACCGATCTGATGCCAGCCCCGAACCAAAGCTGTGAAAGATCGAATAAATCAGGCTGACCGCCATCAGGTCACGGTCCACCACGCTCACATAAACCGTGTCCTTGTGGACCGATTCGGCCACCACGGACGGCGAAGGCATGGCCCGCCGCGGGTCGATCAAAGCGGCCAGTTGCGCCGCAGTTTCCGGCGCCAGCATATGCGCCAGACCCGTGGTGTGATCAGGGTCGGCAAGGAACCGGTTGCGGGCATCATAGGCCAGCTTTGCGGCCTCTGCCTCCAGATGCGCGCGCTGCGCCGACCAGGGCGCGGGCGGGTCGAAACAGGCCAGGATGTTGTTCATCAGGATCGCCGTGGCCCCCTGCCCATTGGGCGGGTGTTCGATCATCTCCACCCCCCGATAGCTGCCCCGGATCGGATCGGTATAGGTGCAGGCGGTGGCCTCCAGATCGTCAAGCCGATGATCGCCGCCCAGCGCCCGCAGGCTGGAAATCAGGTCTTCGGCCACATCGCCCTGATAGAACCCGTCGCGGCCCTTGGCGGCAATACGGCGCAGCACTTCGGCCTGTCCGGGCGCGGTGAAGATGTCTCCCTCGGCAAAGGCCCTGCCCCGGTTCAGATAGGTCTGGCAGGCGGCGCCGGACAGATGGCCATCGCGCGCCGCAATGGCCCAATCGAAGGCCACGCGAGGGGCAACCGGAATACCCTCGTCGCCATAGCGAATGGCCGGGGCCAGGATCTGAGCCAGTTCCAACCGACCCCAGTCATCATGCAACCGGCAAAAGGCATCGACCGCGCCGGGCAGCGTCACCGCCCGCACATCACGAATCGGCATGGTCTCATGCCCCGCCGCCCGCAACCGACCCGCATCCAGCCCTTCCGGTGCCCGACCCGAGCCGTTCAGCGCCACCACCCGCTCCTCGCCCGCCGGTTTCAGCAAGACGAAACAATCGCCGCCCAGACCGGTCATTTGCGGCTCGGCAATGCCCAGCACCGCCGCCGCTGCAATCGCCGCATCCACCGCGTTACCGCCGTCCTCCAACATGCGCAGCGCGGTACGCGCAGCGATCGGATGCGAGGTGGCACAGATACCGCCGGTGGCCAAAACCTCCGAACGACCGGGAAAATGAAAATCTCGCATGTTACCCTCGCCTTTTGCCCATCCTGCAACGGTCCAAAGACTAGGCTCCAGACTCGATTTGTCCACCACACAATGGTGGCAGCGAGGCAGACTGCCGACAGGAAGTTATCGGCTCTTTTGTCGTAACATGTTGCAATCGGGCGGAAATCCTTGCGGCGGCAGAACATCCGCTCAATCACATTGCGCCCACGACAGGCCCTTTTTTCACAGGTATGCGGATGCTTGCGGGGGGCCTCACCAACTCGCAGCCCCGCTCGGCCAGACAATCGCGCAACCGCCGCGCGTCATGGGCGCGGTCCGCAAGCAGGCGGCGTGGGGACGACAGGATCGACGCCCATTCCGCGCCACTGAGCCGGGAGCTTGGGATCAATCCCAAGACGGTTGCCAAGTGGTGCCAGCGTTAATCGGTTGAAGATCAGAAGACTGGGCCGGGGGCGTCTGCATTTAGGGGATTTCCGAACTGTCCTTCATCTGCTTCAAGATCAGGAACGGGAGGTGATCTTGAGCAGGCGGACCCTGACAGACAGGCAGCGGGCGATCATCGCGCCCTTGGTTCCGGGCAAGGAAGAGGATCGTGGCCGGACCGGTGCGGACAACCGATGGGGCTTGAAGCTGCCGGTATTGGCCGCTCCAAAGGCGGCCTGACCACTGACCGGCAGGGCATTTGCTTCAGCAAATGTCACGAGAGGGGGCGAAGGTACACGCCGCGGTGGATGCGCTCGGCTTGCCGATCCGAACCGTGATCACACCCGGCCAATGGCCCGACAGCCCGCAAGCGCGCGGCCTGATCGAAGGGCTGCGCGGCGTCACGCATGTCATCTGCGCGATTTCATCCCCTGGGACCTTGGTACAACCGCCCGGATCACACCCGATCCCAGCCGCGTCACCCAACCGGAAACCGATTGGACCCTCTACAAGGAAAGGCATCTTGTGGAGGTTTTTTTAACAATATCAAACGGTTCAGGGGATTTGCCCTGCGCTTTCGAAAACGCCCCCCGTCACAGGTAGCCTTGTGCGCGAAAACTGAGTTCGCGCGATTTGCCGATGATCAGGTGGTCGTGCAGCGTCAGGCCGAGCGCCTTGGCGGCCGCTTCAATCTGCCCGGTCATGGAGAGGTCGCTGTCGGACGGGGTCGGGTCGCCGGATGGGTGATTATGGACCAGGATGAGCGCCGACGCATTCAGTTCCAGCGCCCGTTTCACCACTTCGCGCGGATAGACTGGCACATGGTCCACCGTGCCCCGCGCCTGTTCCTCATCCGCGATCAACACGTTCTTGCGGTCGAGGAACAGCACCCGGAATTGCTCGGTCTCGCGATGGGCCATGGTGGTGTGGCAATAGTCCAGCAGCGCGTCCCAGGAGGAAACCACATGTTTCTGTATCACTCTGGCCCGGGCCAGCCGGTGGGCGGCGGCCTCGACGATCTTCAACTCCTGCACCACTGCCTCGCCCACGCCCTTGACCTGACGCAGCCGTGCGGCGGGGGCTGACAAGACCCCATTGAAATCCTTGAAAGTTTCCAGCAACAGCCGGGCCAGAGGTTTCACGTCCTGGCGCGGGATGGCGCGGAACAGGACCAGTTCGAGCATTTCGTAATCCGGTATTGCCGCCGCGCCGCCGCTCATGAACCGTTCACGCAACCGCTTGCGGTGGTCCTTGATATAGGAGGGCAACTGCCCCTTGGGTTTGGCAATCGGCACCACTGGTGCCTCATCCGTGTCGAACAGGCTCTGTGGCATTTCGCCAAAGGAAAAGGGTCGGTGCGTCATGCTCCGACCCTCTCATGCTTTGGTTAAGGCAGGGTTAACCGACCCTCTCATGCTTAGGTTAAGGCAGGGTTAACCTTTCATGCCATCCCAGAAACTCTTGACCTTGGAAAAGAAGTTCGAGCTTTCGGGGTTGTTCCCGTCACTCAGAGCTTCAAATTCGCGCAACAGTTCCTTCTGTTTCGAACTCAGGTTCACCGGCGTTTCCACCCCCAGTTCGATATACATATCGCCTGCGGCCCCACCGCGCAGGGCTGGCATGCCCTTGCCACGCAGGCGCATCTGTCGTCCGGTCTGCGACCCCGAAGGGATCTTGACCCGCGACCGGCCACCGTCGATGGTCGGAACCTCGACCTCTCCACCAAGGGCAGCGGTGATCATCGACACGGGCACCCGGCAATGCAGATGCGTACCTTCGCGGTCGAACAGCGGATGTTCTTGCACATTGATGAAGATATAAAGGTCACCCGCAGGCCCGCCGCGCATCCCGGCCTCGCCCTCGCCCGCCAGACGAATCCGAGTGCCGGTTTCGACACCGGCGGGGATATTCACGGCCAGCGAGCGCTCTTTCTCGATCCGACCGGCACCGTGGCACACGCCACAGGGGTCCTTGATCATCTGCCCCATGCCCTGGCAGGTCGGGCAGGTGCGTTCGACGGTAAAGAAGCCCTGTTGCGCCCGGACCTTGCCCATGCCGGAACAGGTTGGGCACATGGTGGGTTCCGCCCCGCTTTCGGCGCCGGTGCCGTTGCATTCTTCGCAGGCGACCGAGGTGGGTACGCTGATCGTTTTCTGAAGCCCGGAATAGGCTTCTTCCAGCGTCACACGCAGGTTGTAGCGCAGGTCCGAGCCGCGCGCGGCCCGTTGTCCGCCGCCTCCGCCGCGACCGCCCATGAAGTCTCCGAACAGATCGTCGAACACATCCGAGAAG
>PDWJ01012387.1_pt1 | contig 12356 bp, 13 predicted proteins | sample 1430881 | NCBI WGS metagenome assembly PDWJ01 (sample SAMN01162460, study PRJNA174530) | Oral metagenome, whole genome shotgun sequencing project. | biome: Marine environment; feature: Marine mammal; material: Swab sample of the gingival sulcus; isolation source: swab sample of gingival sulcus... | reverse complement strand
CCTGATAAAGACACACAAATTAAAGCAGCTGTTTTTGACCGCCTTATTACGCATTTGCAAAATAACCCGGATATTCAAAATATTGATTTGATGATTACCGGCCAATTTTGCCGCAACTGTTTTTATAAATGGTACAAAGAAGCAGCCACAGAGCTGGGCGAAGATATCACCCTGGAACAAGCCCAGGAAATAATCTATGGTATGCCCTATGCCGATTATAAAGCCCGCTATCAAACCCCGGCAAGCCCCGAAAAACTGGCGGCCCTTAAGAAAATTCATGCTGCCGAGTAATCAGCAGGAATAGCAATACTATTAAATAAGAGTAAAACAACGATATGTTTATTGACGGCTATCAACGTAAAATTACTTATTTACGCATTTCGGTCACCGATCGCTGTGATTTTCGTTGTGTTTACTGTATGGGGGAAGAGATGGAATTTCTTCCCCGAGCTAATTTACTTACCCTGGAAGAAATTGCCCGAATCGGTAAAATATTCGTTGATAACGGGACGACAAAATTCCGTCTAACCGGTGGTGAGCCGTTGATTCGTAAAGAGGTTGAGTGGCTGATAAAAGAATTAGGCAGCTATCCGGGTGTTTCACAAATCGGTATTACCACCAACGGCTCGCAGCTACGCCGTGTTGCCCCTGCGTTAAAAGCAGCAGGAACGACCAAACTGAATGTCAGTTTGGATACGCTGGATGCCGATAATTTTGCCAGTATTACGCGAACTGGCAAACTGAGTGTTGTCTTGGACGGTATTGCCGCCGCCCAACAAGCAGGACTGAAAAATATTCGTTTAAATGCCGTGATTATGCGCGGTAAAAATGAAGACCAGATTATACCGCTGGTTGATTATGCCCGCCAACACGGGTTGCACTTAGCCTTTATTGAAGAAATGCCGCTGGGCGATATTTCTCATAATCGTCAAAAAACCTATATTGACAGCCAAATGATTCGTCATAAAATTCACGCGCGTTATCCGCTGATTAAATCTTTATTAAAAGCAGACGATGAAAATGGCCCGGCTGATTATTGGTTATTCCAGGATGGCAACCCGACGAAAATCGGCTTTATTTCACCGCACAGCTGTAATTTTTGCGCCGATTGTAATCGTCTCCGGCTGACCGTTGAGGGTCGGTTATTGCTGTGTCTGGGCCATGAAGACAGTATCAATTTACGCGCCATGCTGCGGGGCGGTAAATCGGATAAAGAAATTAGCCAAGCCATTCAGCAAGGCCTACAGCATAAACCGGAAAAGCATGAGTTCAAGCTGACTGAAAAGCCCATTATCTTTCGCCATATGAGTCATACCGGCGGTTAAATCAGTCCGGACAGCCCGATAAAACAGCCTTGAAACAGCCCACAATAACCCCTAATAGCCTCTAATAACCCATAATAGGCAATTCAAAAAAAACAGCGGATTATTCCTGCGTAAAGTAACTGCTTTGTTTATGTCCTGCAATACGTAAACGCAAGGCATTTAATTTAATAAAGCCCTCGGCATCTTTATGATCATAGGCATGCTCATCATCAAAGCTGGCAACAGCCTCGTCAAACAAAGTATCGACAGAATCCCGTCCCAAAACGGTGACATTGCCTTTATACAGTGATAACCGCACTATACCGTTAACACCCTCTTGGGACTTATCAATAAGAGCCTGCAACATTCTACGCTCAGGTGACCACCAAAAACCATTATAGATAATTTCTGCATATTCAGGCATCAACCGGTCTTTTAAATGAGCAGCTTCTCTGTCAAGCGTAATTGATTCTATTGCCCGGTGCGCTTTTAGCATAATGGTGCCGCCCGGTGTTTCGTAACAGCCGCGGCTTTTCATACCGACAAAACGGTTTTCGACAATATCAGCCCGGCCAATACCATTTTCACCGCCTAATTTATTCAGTGTTTCTATAAGTGTTGCCGGAGACATGGCTTCGTCATTAATGGCAACAGGGTCACCGGCTTTATACGTGATGCTAATAATCGTTTCTTTATCAGGCGCATCTTTAGGGGAAACAGTACGTTCCCACATACTGTCTTTAGGAGATACGGCAGGATCCTCGATTTCATTGCCCTCAAATGAAACATGCAGTAAGTTGGCATCTTTTGAATAGGGAGATTCACCTTTGTTAGTATCAATTGCAATACCGTGTTCAACAGCATACGTCATCAATTTATCACGCGTCATTAAATCCCATTGCGTTTGGCAATCAATGGCCGGGCAATAGACGTACCGAGCAAATATTCGCCTTCATAAATCGTATTGGCACGAAACATTGGAAAAATGTAGTCTTTAGCAAATTCTTCACGCAAATCCTCAATATGGATTTCTTTAATCCCCATGGCTTTTGCTTTAAGATACGCCGACTCAATTTCTTCACCCTGCCCCAGATCGGCGGTAAATGTAACCACCTCACATTGGTATTCATCCTGTAACCATTTGGCAATAATCGATGTATCCAGACCACCTGAATAGGCGAGCACGACTTTGTTAATCTTTTTCTTAGTCATCGTTTTTCTCTTAAAGTTTATTAATAGGTATCAGTACTATTATTGCACGATATAGGCGATTCCCCCAATGAAAAATAGTCATGACAGAACAAATCCTTTGCTATTTTTACGTTATAATAGGGTGCGATTTTACTGACAATCCAGGTATGTGGCCCCCAAATGCAAAAAAGTGACAGTTTTTCAACCATTAAACAACAAATTCATTTAATTGGTAAACGTATAACCTTACAGGGTTGGATTCGTACCATTCGTGAATCCAATGCCGGTATTGCTTTTATCAGTTTATATGACGGCTCGGACTTGGCCGGTATGCAGGCGGTCATACCCAACACTTTGGCGAATTATGCCGATATTATCACACTGACCAGCGGCTGTGCCGTGGAAATCAGCGGTAAATTGGTTGCTTCGCAGGGTAAAGGACAAAGCGTTGAAGTGCAGGCTGACAAGGTGACCGTTATCGGTGCAGTCGAAAATCCGGAACATTATCCGATACAGCCTAAACGCCATAGTATGGAATTTTTACGTTCTGTTGCCCATTTACGTCCGCGAACCAACGTAATTGCCGCTGTTACCCGTATTCGTCATGCCGTATCGATGGCCATTCATCAATTTATGAGTGACAATGGCTATTATTGGATTCATACCCCCATTATCACTGCCTCTGACTGTGAGGGAGCAGGTGATTTATTCCGCGTATCGACATTGGACAGTGTTAACCCGCCAAAGACTGATCAGGGCAAGGTCGATTTTAGTCAGGATTTTTTCGCTAGAGAAGCCTTTTTAGCCGTATCAGGACAACTAAATGCCGAAGCCTATGCCCAGGCGATGTCAAAAGTCTATACGTTCGGGCCAACTTTTAGAGCTGAAAATTCCAATACTTCTCGTCATTTGGCAGAATTCTGGATGGTTGAACCCGAAGTGACATTTACCGACTTATCGGGTTGTGCCGACTTGGCGGAAGCCATGCTCAAACATATTTGTAATGATTTACTGGCAAATCACGCAGAAGAGATGACATTTTTTAATAAATTTGTCGACAAAGGGGTTTTGCAACGCGTAAAAACACTGGCAACAAGCGGTTTTGCCCGGATAACTTATACGGAAGCTGTTGACATTTTAGTAAACTCAGGAAAAAAATTCGAGTTCCCCGTTCACTGGGGGATTGATTTACAATCCGAACATGAGCGCTATCTGGTTGAATCGCATTTTAAAAAACCCACCGTAGTGACCGATTACCCGAAAGCAATCAAAAGCTTTTATATGCGCTTGAATGATGACGGGCAAACCGTTGCGGCGATGGACGTACTCGCCCCCGGTATCGGTGAAATTATCGGCGGTTCCCAGCGTGAAGAACGCCTGGACGTACTGGAGGCAAGAATGCGAGAAGTCGGCATTACACCTGGCGATTACGACTGGTATTTGGATTTGCGTCGTTATGGCACAACGCCGCATGCCGGTTTTGGCTTAGGTCTGGAACGTGTGGTTAGTTATGTGACCGGTGTGGCAAATGTGCGTGATGTTATTGCTTTCCCACGTACCCCGGGACATGCATCTTATTAAAAGGCTTTGCAAAACTGTCTGTGCAAATCAATTGCTTTGTTTTGGGCACCACGCAGCAAGTTAAGAAACATATTTCCGAAAGTAGCATAGGCGACTGTGTAAAACCTACTTGTAAAACTACATTTATTAATTTGTATTAGTTAAAAAAGCCTCCTCTTTTTAAAAGAGGAGGCTGATTGTTAATCCGTTTTCTAGTTAAATTAAAACAAACCTTCAACTAAACCGTTCTTATCTAACTTAATATGGTTGGCTGCAGGCACACGTGGCAGTCCCGGCATGGTCATAATTGCCCCGCATACGGCAACGACAAATTCGGCACCGGCGGATAGACGAACTTCACGAACAGGAATGGTATGATTGCTTGGAGCCCCAATTAATTTCGGGTCAGTTGAAAAACTGTATTGCGTTTTAGCAATACAAACCGGCAAATGACCAAATCCGGCGGCTTCCCACTCTTTTAACTGATTACGAACTTTAGAGTCAGCAGCCACATCAGAAGCACCGTAAAGTGAAGTGGCAATGGTTTTAATTTTATCAAATAACGGCATATCGTCAGGATAAAGCGGAGCAAATTGGGCACGGTGTCCTTCGATAACGCTGACGACTTTCTCCGCCAGTGCTATTGTGCCTTCACCACCCAACGCCCAGTGTTTACAGGTAATCGCTTTGACTCCCTGTTCTTCAGCGATAATTTTGATAGCATCCAGCTCAGCTTCGGTGTCATGGACAAAATGGTTAATACCGACAACTACCGGCACCCCGAATTTTTTCACATTAGCAATATGACGAATCAAGTTGACCGAACCCGCTTTGACCGCTTCGACATTTTCAGATGATAAATCGTCTTTGGCCACACCACCGTGCATTTTCAGGGCACGAACCGTTGCCACGATAACCACAACTTCAGGTTTCAGTCCTGCTTTACGACATTTAATATCAAAGAATTTTTCCGCACCCAAATCAGCCCCAAATCCGGCCTCTGTGACCACATAATCAGCTAATTTCAAAGCAGTCTTAGTAGCAATCACCGAGTTGCAACCATGCGCAATATTAGCAAATGGCCCACCGTGAATAAAGGCGGGATTATTTTCCAGCGTTTGTACCAGATTCGGCATAAAGGCATCTTTTAATAAGACCGTCATTGCCCCATCAGCTTCCAAATCCTTGGCACGAATAGCTTCTTTATCACGCGTATAACCGATAATGATGTTGCCTAAGCGGACTTGTAAATCGTCAAAATCTTTTGCCAAACAAAAAATAGCCATAATTTCTGAAGCAACGGTAATATCAAAGCCTGTCTCACGGGGATAACCATTACCCAAACCACCCATTGACGCAACAATATTACGCAAGGCACGGTCATTCATATCTACCACACGGCGAAAAGCAATACGGCGTACATCAATACCCAGTTTATTGCCCCAATTAATATGATTGTCAATCATCGCTGCCAATAAGTTATGTGCCGCTGAAATAGCGTGGAAATCACCGGTAAAGTGTAAATTAATATCTTCCATCGGGACAACTTGAGCGTGCCCGCCCCCTGCCGCACCGCCTTTCATGCCAAAACAAGGCCCTAATGAAGGCTCACGCAAGCAAACTACCGATTTTTTACCAATTTTATTTAAACCGTCATTCAAACCCACCGAGGTTGTCGTTTTTCCTTCACCGGCTGGGGTCGGGCTAATAGCTGTGACCAAGATTAATTTACCATCTTTATTGCCCTGGATACTGTTAATAAAATCCTGAGACAATTTAGCTTTATCGTGACCGTATTGACGTAATTCTGATTCCGGGATATCGATTTTAGCCGCAATATCCTTGATGTGTAGCTTGCTTGCTTCGCGAGCAATTTGAATATCAGTTTTCATGGTTTCTCCTAGGGTTTAGAGTAATAAAAATTCAACGGCAAAGTTATCAAAAAACTATACCGGCTGTTATCTATTATAAGCATCTACGTTAAGAACGCTGTCTGAATTTCGACTTTTTTTACGGTATATTTAACCACATTGTCTCAACTGCTTGATAGGATAGTATGAAACGTTTTTTGGCTGATTGCATATTACTGTTGTTATAAGGAATTATGATCCATTTATCAAACGTTCAATTAACGCATGATGTATTACTGCTTGTCGATGACGGCGTAGTCTATCTGCCCTAAAAATAGTTATTATTTCTGATAATGCCTGTTCAAAGTTGTCATTGATGATTAGATAATCAAATTCATCATAATGTGAAATTTGTTCTTTGGCTTCTGACATGCGCCTGTTAATAATCGTTTGATTATCCTGTCCGCGATTACTTAGACGTTGTTCCAGTGTTTGCAACTCGGGTGGTAAAATAAAAATACCCTTGCTGTCTGGCATAATTTTTCGGACATGGCGTGAACCTTGCCAATCAATAGTGAGTATTACATCATCACCTTTTTCTAAATAGGCGTTAATAAAATCCAGGCTGGTTCCATAATAATTATCAAATACTATTTCGTATTCCAGCATTTTATTTTGAGCAATTAATTGCTTAAACGCGGCTTTATCGACAAAAACATAATCAACACCATCAATTTCCCCGACACGCTGTTGCCGCGTCGTAAAGGACACTGAACGAATAATATGATTCATTTTAGCGACTGCCGCTTCAACCAATGAAGTTTTTCCACCGCCACTGGGGGCGGCAACAATCCATAATCTGCCTTTTGCTATTTTTTTCATTAATGAAATTTATTTGGTTTCTATTTGTTTATTCAAGGTATCTCTTCTGTACTACTTATATTCACTTGCTAAACACACAATTAAGTAAAGCAACCATATTCAAGCAAATCATACTGTGGCGATAAAAAAATATCAATAAATAACTTGACAGTATAGTATGAAATAACGATAATTCACCGCTCAAAGTTGGCTATGTAGCTCAGTTGGTTAGAGCACATCACTCATAATGATGGGGTCACTAGTTCGAATCTAGTCATAGCCACCATTTCCACGTTTAAAATCTTTTAAATCCCCTTTAAAAGACCCTTTATAATCTTTGCTATTATTTTGTTTTAGCAATATTATCGTTTTAAAAGCACTCACAAAAATTTAAGACAAACCACATCACAGCTGTGGAGCTTTCTTTACTTTGTTTAGCTAAAGTAGTAACATGACTACAAAATTATTCGAGGTGCAGCATGACTACAACCGTAACCAGCAGAGAATTAAATCAGAACTCAAGCCTTGTCCAACGACAAGCTGAGTGTGAACCTGTCATTATTACCAAACGAGGCAAGCCTAGCCTTGTCATCTTGTCGTATGACGAATATCAGCGCATAACCGGCGGGCAACAGACGTTGCTTGATGCGTTGGGCAACCATGACGCCGCATTTATTGATTTCGAGCCGCCACGTGAACCAGCAATCGGTTTTCGACCTGTGGAGTTTGATTAATGTTTTTGCTTGATACAAATGTCTTGTCAAATGCGCGAAAGAAAAAGGCGGGCAAGGCAAATAGAGGCGTTATTCAATTCATGTCTGACACGCCGACTATTGAAACATTTATCAGCGTTATCACGGTAATGGAAATCAGACAGGGGTCGTTACTGTTGGAGCGCAAAGACCCAAAGCAAGCAAGCGTTTATCTCGACTGGCTAGAAAGCGAAATCATGCCAGCATTCGAGGGGCGCATTATCCCCGTGACCACCGAAATTGCGCTTGAGTGTGCCGCGCTTCACGTCCCTGACAAACAACCTGCTAATGACGCATTAATCGCCGCAACCGCTAAAGTCAAAGGCTTAACCGTCGTCACAAGTGCTTAATCCGTTTGTGGGGAAATAATGATACCTAAATATATAAAATTGGAAACTTTGCGGCAGCAACAAGAAAAAGAAATCGGCGGTGATATTTCACTATTTGACCTTGCTGTTAATTTGAAAGAGATGAATACGCAACATATTTGTTCATCGTGAGTATTTAGCTAAAAATACCATACTTCCTTTTATGGCAGAGGCCGCCATGTTTTTAGCGCCTTTTGGGTTGGCAAAATACACTAAGGAGATGATCTGCTTGTTTAATCTTTCTCATCCATTGAGTAAAATAACAGATGATACGGCTTTTTTTGAGTTAGATAGCTATGAAATAGGATTAGATGGCATTAAATAATGTTAGAATCATTTTGTGGGACTATACCGATAAGGTTATTTTAGGGGGATTCATGAATGTTTGTCGGGAGGCAATACAATGAAAAATAATGATAAACCAGCAAAAAGTAATAAACACAAAGTTGCGGGTGAACGCATTCAAAAAAAACTGGCTCATCTGGGCTTTGGCTCACGTCGTGAAATCGAGCGACTGATTGAAGCGGGACTGGTTAAAGTCAATAATAAACCGGCGACGTTGGGACAGCACTTAATCGGTAATGAACTGATACAGGTCAAAGGGCGCAAAGTAATATTATCCGATATTCGCAGTGAGAAAAAAACGCGGGTTATCGCCTATCATAAGCCTTTGGGTGTATTGTGTACCCGCAAAGATGAGCGAAGCCGCCCCACGGTTTTCAAGGACTTACCACCACTGAAAAATGCTCGCTGGGTGATGGTTGGACGACTGGATGCTAATACGTCGGGATTATTACTATTTACCAATAACGGCAAATTAGCTAATGACTTAATGCACCCGTCCGGTGAAATTGAGCGAGAGTATCTGGTGCGGGTGTTTGGTGAAGTTAATGAAGAAAAATTGCAACAATTAGAAGCAGGCATTGAACTTGAGGATGGTATGGCACATTTTGATAATATCATTGCTATTAGTCCCGACGACGAAGCCATGAATAACCATTTCAAAGTCACGCTGCATGAAGGCCGCAATCGTGAAGTCCGTCGCCTGTGGGAAGCCGTTGACTGTCAGGTAAGCCGTTTAAAACGTGTGCGTTACGGCAGCTATGAAATTCCCAAAACGCTAAAGCAAGGTAAAACGGTTGAACTAACAGCCGGTGAAATTCAACAACTAAGTAAATTACTTAAAAGAGACTAAAGGAATATAATGAAACCCATTCAATACCAGTTATTTACTGTTTGGTTTGCTGTCGTTATCAGTTTTATTTTAGGCATCAGCTTACCTATTGCCACCGTGGAGAAATTCGTTTTTTTTGAAAATGAGTTTTCTTTAATCAGCTCAATTATCAATTTAGCCACTCACCCTACGGGGCAGAACCTGTTTTTATTACTAATTATCGGCGTGTTTACCTTTGTTTTCCCGATTGCCAAACTCATAACGATGTTCCTGCAAATCAAAAATTATGGTAAAAACTGGCAAAACCGCATGACCCGATTTGTTGAAGCGGTAGGACATTTTTCCATGCTTGATGTTTTTATTATTGCTTTGATGGTACTACTGTTAAAATTACGGGTTTTAGTCGATGTAATCATTCATAGCGGGTTTTATTGGTTTTCTATTTCGATTGTACTAAGTATTCTGTTAAGTTTTGCTATTCGGCAACTACGAAAAAAAGCAGTTGAGAGTGATAGTATGGAGGATAAAATAAAAACTTTCAATTAGCCTTATTGCAGCAGAGTGCTTATAATAGGCTTATCGCTAAAGTATTTACTTAGCGATAAGCCTATATTAAACCAATTAATTAGTTAGGAGCACACTATGTCTATTTTAAATAAACCATTACCCGAATTTAAGGCTGAAGCTTTCCACAACGGTGAGTTCAAAACCGTGACCAGTGACGATGTCAAAGGCAAGTGGGCTATCTTCTTATTCTATCCGGCAGATTTTACTTTTGTCTGTCCAACCGAATTGGAGGATATGGCAGAGCACTACGCACAATTACAAGATTTAGGGGTTGAGGTGTATTCCGTATCAACCGATACCCACTTCTCTCACAAAGCCTGGCACGACAGCAGTGCTGCCATCGGCAAAATCAAATTCCCGATGTTGGGGGATCCCACCGGCGTTATCACCCGCGGTTTTGATGTGATGATTGAAGAAGCCGGCCTGGCCGAGCGCGGCACGTTTCTAGTTGATCCCGATGGGCTTATTAAAATTGCCGACCTGACCGACGGCAGCATCGGCCGCAGTGCGGCGGAAATGGTGCGCAAAGTACAAGCGGCTCAATACGTGCGAGCCAACGACGGTGAGGTTTGCCCGGGTTCTTGGCAACCGGGTGCGGATACCTTAAAGCCCAGCCTGGACCTGGTCGGTAAAATTTAAATCTTGCCTTGTTAATCTAACTTGTAACAAATTCTAAGAGCAAGAAAAATCACTCCCTCTCCTTTGGGAGAGGGTTAGACTAAGGATACCGACCCCGCCCTGCGCCGACTGCATCTGAGTGTTACGGCAAGGCAGACAGAGCGCTGTAGCAGCAATCAATTTAACTCGCGATAACAAACAATAAACGCGATAACAAACAATAAACAGATACATCGCTGCCCCTATGATGACAGTGAAGGTTGATTATTTGCCTCAATTAATAGGAGAAATATATAAATGTTAACCCCGGAATTATTGGCAGGCGTTAAACAGTACGCCGACGACATGACAAAAACCGTTACTTTTGTCCTAAACCCCGGCACCCACGAAAAACGTGGCGAATTAGAAAAATTTTTGGCCGATATTGCCTCGGTATCCGACAAAATTACCGTGACCACCAGCGACAGCCCAAAACTGCGCAGTGCCGTCAGTTTTACCTTATTAGCAGACGGTGAGGCAACCGGTATCGTCTTTAGCGGTATCCCCGGCGGGCACGAATTTACCTCGCTGGTTGTCGCTCTGTTGCAAGCCGGCGGGCGTGCACTTAAACTGGATCAAGCCGTACAGGCAAAAATCAAAGCGATTTCGCAGCCACTGCATTTTGAGACCTTTGTTTCCTTAAGTTGTCATAACTGCCCCGACGTGGTGCAGTCACTTAATCAATTTGCTTTACTCAGCCCCAATATCAGCAATGAGACGATTGACGGCAACGTCTATCCCGAGCTGGTGGAGCAACGCGGCTTACAAGGCGTGCCGGCTGTCTTTTTAGACGGCGAGTCGTTTGCCAACGGTAAAATTGACACCGCCGTTTTATTGGATAAATTGCTGGCCAAATATCCCGACATTGCCAATGTCGACGCCCCTGCCCTGCCCGAGCAAGACGTGACTGTTATCGGCGGCGGGCCTGCCGGTGTGGCTGCGGCTATTTATGCCGCCCGCAAAGGCCTGGCGGTTACCATTGTTGCCGACCGTATCGGCGGCCAGGTCAAAGATACCATGGATATTGAAAATTTTATCTCGGTCAGTAAAACCACCGGCCCGGCATTATCGGCCAATTTTGCCGCCCATTTAGGCGACTACGACATCACCCGGCGGGAAAATGTCAGCGTTAAAGCGCTGCAATCTGCGCCGCAAAGCCAGGAAAAAACGTATCAAATGACGTTGAATACCGGCGAGGTTATCCGCAGCAAAACCGTGATTATCGCCACCGGCGCCAAATGGCGACAGTTGGGGATTCCCGGTGAGGCGGAAAATATCGGTAACGGCGTGGCTTATTGTCCGCACTGTGACGGCCCCTTTTTCAAAGGCAAAGACGTCGCCGTTATCGGCGGCGGCAACTCGGGTGTGGAAGCCGCCCTTGATTTGTCCGGTATCGTGCGCTCGGTGACGCTGTTTGAATTTATGCCGGAACTAAAGGCCGATAAAGTTTTACAGGACCAGCTCTATAAACGCGATAATATCACCGTACACAGCAACGCCGCTGCCACAAAAATCACCACCGGTGCCGACGGTAAAGTCAATGCCATTTATTACACCGATCGCGCCGATAATATCGAACAACGCGTTGAATTATCAGGTGTTTTTGTGCAAATCGGCCTGGTGCCCAACAGCGATTTTGTTGACGGTGTTGTAAAGTGTACGCAATTCGGGGAAATACTCATCAATGAAAAAGGCGAAACCTCGGCCGCGGGGATTTTTGCCTGCGGAGATGTCACCACCGTGCCGTACAAACAAATTGTTATCGCCATGGGCGAAGGCGCAAAAGCTGCACTGGCAGCCTTTGATTATTTATTAAAACAGGGGTAAAATCCGGCCACTCAAAAGAGTTATAAGGCTATTTTTTGATGCCCTTTACTCTCTTTTGAGTGGTCAGGTTGAGGAATATTGTTAGGGTTTCGTTTTTGCCAGAATATCGGCTAGTCGAGGAAACCGCAGACGTAATTTTTCTTCCGTCACAATTAAACTGCGGTCCAACCGCCGGTAACGACGGCGTACCCATTGTATGGCCTTTTTTGCTTTTGGGCTGACAGAAACGATTAACGCAACCCCAA
>PDWJ01004453.1_pt1 | contig 12356 bp, 12 predicted proteins | sample 1430881 | NCBI WGS metagenome assembly PDWJ01 (sample SAMN01162460, study PRJNA174530) | Oral metagenome, whole genome shotgun sequencing project. | biome: Marine environment; feature: Marine mammal; material: Swab sample of the gingival sulcus; isolation source: swab sample of gingival sulcus... | reverse complement strand
CGCTACAATTGCGAGTAGTTTACTTTCCGACTGATTCAACCCTTCCAATACTTGAGCAGTATCGCGCATTTGAGGAATCGCTTTTGGGGAAACAAAACTTCCAAAGTCAATCGTATCGAATCCACACGTTAACAAGGTATTGATGTACCTAATTTTATCTTCCGTTGGTATAAAATCATGAAGTCCTTGCATTGCGTCGCGTGGACATTCAATCAGTTTCACATTTTCCATAGTTAAAAATAGTCTTTATTCGTGAATTACCCGCGTGCAAGAATCGCCTGATTGATTTGTTTTAGCAGTCGCGGCCCTTCGTAAATAAATCCTGTATAAACTTGAAGAAGATCTGCTCCTGCATCTAGTTTTTCGAGTGCATCTTCGGCAGAATGAATCCCTCCGACTCCGATAATCGGGAATGATTTATTCGATTTGGTTGCGAGATAACGAATCACTTCTGTTGATCGATTTTTTACTGGCTTCCCAGACAAACCACCTGCTCCAATTTCCTCCACGCGATCTGTGCTTGTTTTCAAACCTTCGCGACTAATGGTTGTATTGGTTGCAATCACACCATCGAGTTTCACATCATTCACAATTTCGATGATATCATCCAACTGCTCATTCGTCAAATCAGGAGCAATTTTCAACAAAATAGGCTTTCGCTTTTCTTTTTGATCGTTGAGATTCTGAAGTGTTCTGAGCAATTCTGTAAGTGGTTCTTTCTCTTGAAGAGAGCGCAAATTCGGTGTGTTCGGTGATGAAACATTCACTACAAAGTAATCAACGTATGGAAAGAGTTTTTCGAAAGATTTGACATAATCACTTGTCGCTTCTTCATTTGGAGTGACTTTATTTTTCCCGATATTTCCTCCGATGATTAAATCTGTCTTTCGTTGTTTCAGCTGCTCTACTGCTGCATCGACACCAGCATTGTTGAATCCCATTCGGTTGATGATGGCACTATCTTCCTTTAAGCGAAATAAACGGGGTTTTGGATTTCCATCTTGTCCAACTGGTGTAACCGTTCCAATTTCAATAAAACCGAATCCACAATACGCCAAATCGTTGTACATACTCGCATTCTTATCGAAACCTGCTGCCAACCCAACAGGATTATCGAATGTCAACCCGAATAATTCACGTTTCAATGCGGGGTTATCTACTCTGTAGAGCTTTCGCCAGAGTGATTTCATACCCGGTAATTTCAGTGTAATGCGAATCATTTTCATGGTTGCATAGTGCACTTTTTCTGGGTCAAATAAAAAGAGAAAGGATCGAATAAGTTTGAACATACCTAAGGGATTTTGGCAAAGGTAAAAAACGAAAATGGGGCAACCGAAGCCGCCCCATTAATAAATTCCAAAACATATTAACAATTAGAACTTGTAACGTCCTTTCCAACGTGGAGCTCTTCTTGCTTTTGCGTAATCTTTGTATGTAATGTTTCGTGCGAATACCAAGTTTAAGTAGAAATAAGCATCTTTTTGCTTGTCTCCACGTTGCTGACCTGCAGCAAACCATGTAGCATTTTCTACTGCTGGATTCGACAAATATGCTGCTGTTGGACTCACTTGAGAAGCCAATGCGTTTGGATCATAGTACGTTCCACTTACATCATCAATATAATCAGAGAATGTTTTCACATATGTTGCCTCAATTCCGATACGCCACATACGTCCAATTCCCATACGCAAACCGATACCAAAAGGAATCGTTGGCGTAACAGGAAGGTATTCATCTGGACCTTCAGCCAAACCTTGACCTTCCGTTCTCAAAGGGCGAAGTGCCGTCCATGAACCGTTGTACATTGCTTTTGGGTTAAAGTAACTAACTCCAACTCCTGTAAACAAATACACTTGTTCGTTGTGATTTTTGAATCCTTTCATTCCAGGGATTCTGTATCGAGCACCAAATTTTTCATTTGCCAAAATGATACATTCGATACGTTGCTCGAACTCCACGATGATAGATCGGAAATGCAAATTTCTCGATTCACGAATGATTTCGTTTGTGAGTGCATCGTTTCCGCGAATCATTCCAACATTAAGAACGCTAGTTGTTGCCCAGTATGGATGAAAGCGGTAACGGTATGCTACCATTCCATTCCAACTAGTTGAAGGCAAATCTAAATCTGCTAAACTGTAATCCTTACCTATTTGATCTCGCCCTCCTAAGTCTCCAAGAAACTGCGTTGCTCCACCACCGAACATAATTTCCTTTTTGTTCAAGGACCAATTACGCTGGGAGTTGAAATTGGTGTGCTGGGCATACGTTAATGCAGTAGACAAGAGTAGTACCAGGCTTGTTAATAATTTCATCGTTTGGGTTTAATACGATTATTCTAGTATATATAGTACGAAAATAGGAATGTTTCAAGTTTTTACCAAACATAGGTAAGACATTTTATTAAAACGAACCTGTTAACGAAGATATACGTTCATATACTTATTAAACGGATTCAAATTTAGAAGGTTGGCTCAATTTGCATAGAAAGTAACTGTTTTGTTTGTCCTTTTTCATTCATTGCCACGATTCGTGTGATAAACACTGGACTTCCGAGATTGTAACGTCTTAGACTATTACAGATATATTCAGGAATTGCACCTCCTGAAACACGATCTACTGTTGTTCCTCTACCGTTATCGTATTGGATATCATAAGAAACTACTTGGTAGCCATTATTGCACGAAATTCCTGTAGAACACATGTCATAGAGTGACACTCTCCCATTGAAAACTCCCGCGACATTTGGCATTGTCTTGACTGTTTCTCTCTTTGTTTCAACAACCGGCGCTGCAATCTTCTTTTCTACTGTTTTGTTCGATTCGATCCGATTTTCATCGGCAACATTTTTTTCTTCGGTTAATACTTCTGGTTTCAATTCAGTATTCTCCTCGAGCGTTACAGTATTATCTTCAACAACTGCTGGTTTCTCATTTTTTGCTGGTCGATGAATTTCGTTTGGAATAGAGCCTTCGAACGACTTTTCTGCCGTATACTCTTTCTCGATGTTCTCAATATCCTCGATATCCGACTCACTTTCAATAGTTGCCAGTTCACCTAATTGTGTTGATCCTGTCCAACCTGTTACATTATTTTGAGCTAAAGTAGTTTTATTATCATCCAATTCATTTTTAGGGTTCATTCTGACGGCCGATACGACCAGGGTTACCATTGCGATTCCAACTGGTCCGTAGAACCAGATGGACTTCCATATTGGGACTTTCGCAGCAGCTGCTTGTTTCAATACGTAATCGAAATTTTGCCTCTGTCGGATCGTCTCGGAAGTCATCGGTTCACGGTCCAAAGTGGTTTTAGTTCTTTCCATTTTACTATTATTTCAAAAATTGTTTTTTCAGTCGTTCCAACGCTCTGAAGGTTTTTACTTTGGCATTGTTCTCTGTTACGTCGAGAATTTCACCAATTTCCTTGTAGGGGCGTTTTTCAAAATACCTGAGTTCAATTAGCTGAAGATCATTTTCGCGAAGTTGAGACAAACATTTAAGTAGTTTGCTTTTGTCCGCTAGGAGTTCGTCATCATCGAATTCTTCGGTAATATCTGCTAGGTGTACTGTATCTACATTGACTGTCCGTCTTGCTTTACGGTCGCGAAAGCTCTGGTAAAGTTCGCTTTTAGCAATACGGTACAACCAAGAGGAGAAAGGAACACCTCTAAATTCATACTTGTGCAAGTTGCTTAACGCTTTGATAAACACTTGTGATGTTACATCAAAGGCTTGCTCTTGATCGTCCATCCGTTGATAGACGTACCGAAATATCTGCTCATGATACTTCGTGTACAGTGGACCGAATTTCTCCGGATCCTTCTTCGCTTCCGAGATCCAATCACGCTCTTGCAGTAGCGTAGATTTGGTCTGGTGGTAAATGGGATTCACTGCCATTGGTTCTGGTTTTAATTGTTCTAGTTTGGTTTAAAAGCTTGCAGGCTTTGTACTATAACTCAGCCACTCTGACTTCGTTACAATAAAAACGCCAAAAAATTAAATTTAGTATGCGTACATATAAAATAACTGAAAATTAACAATTATCAAAATAGACTTCCTGTCGAATATTTAAAACTTCCCATTGATTAAAAGCAGGATTTCGTAATATACGGACGCATGCCCGAACAGTCATTTTTGCCCATAAGAAAGCGGATTGCAAGCGCCTAAGCCCACGATTTATTCGTCACGAAGGTATTGGACTGATGCCCTCGAAGCCTGCCCTATTTGAACCAATAAAAAAAATCGAATTACTTCGATACTATATATAGCATCTCATTTTCACCAAGACGATAACGCTCTTGAAGTTCTTTGGCATAGTGAGCGTCTTTATCGAATTCCGTTACGGTAAAACCGGCTTTTCGGAGCCAATCTGGATAATCTCTACCGAATAAGCGCACGTGATCTTTTTGCCAAAAGTGTTTTTCTCGTTCTTCAGGGCTTGTGATTGACCAATCTTCGTAAGTCTCTGCCCTATTCAAATCTTGTGGTACTTGCATAATTCCCCAGCCACCTGGTTTCATTACACGGTACAATTCACTCATACATTGAATCGCGTCCTGTACATGTTCCATCACATGATTACAGAAAATAACTTCGAACTGATTATCTTCTAACGGAATATCGTGCAAGTCGAAGTGCATGTCAGCGATTGGAGAAACCAAATCTCCCGTCAAATAATCCAAGTTTTTTTGATTCTTGAAGGTCTTATGAAAACACTGCTCGGGCGCAATGTGAAGTACTTTCAAGTTTTCTTTGGTGAAGAAATCAGAGTGATTTTTGAGGTACAACCACATTAATCGGTGTCGCTCCAAGGTTAAATCGTAAGGACACAACACATTCTCTCTGTGCGCTACATCCGAACCGTACGACAGAAACTTTCTGAACGAACGCTCACAAACTGGACATTCCACGTTATCACCTTTGTACAAAAGTGGTGCAACCTTCTTGAATGGATAACTCAAACGAATTAAAAGAGGTCGTGGAAGTTTGTTCAGTAGGAATTTATAGAGCTTCTTCATGTGTTTTGACTATTCGACAAAAATAAGTTCTTTTTCTTGTTTAACAATTCGAACGTGAACTTATTAACCCGCTGGCAAGAAAGTAACAGCCATTTCAAAATTCATCTTATCTATTTAGAAGAGAAAAAACTGAATACAACTTGAAAGAATGCAATTCTTACTAATTGAGCAGTTCTCCTTATTTTTGCGTGATGAAAATGCGGATTGTTTTCTTATTTCTGATGATTTCCATTGGATCATCCTACTCCCAAGAGACAAACGATACCATTCCTTACCAATTGTACAAGGAACGTGTTGTATTGTTTAGTGATTTGGGATTCAACTCTGCGCCTTTTTCTATCAAAGACAATTATAACGAAGGCGTTAAGAAGCTGAAATTCAAGCATAACCTTCAACTTACCATGGGGCTTGGGATCAAGTACAAATGGTTCGGTTTGCGAATAGGTTTCGGTATTCCTGGAAACTTACGTCCCGACAGTCGATTTGGGAAATCTCAATTGTTCAATATTGGAACGAGCTTCAGTTTAAAGAAAACCTTTTGGGATGCTGAATGGCGCTATAACGAAGGGTTTGTTATCGTGAATGCGAAAAACTGGAACGACACATTGAATGATTTAAGCCCTCATTTATTTCGTCCAAATACCATCGCTCATAGCTTATCGATTAATGGATGGTATTTCCGCAATGATCATTTCAAAATGGCAGCTGTTTTCGGAAAAGTTGGACATTACACGAAACCGGAAGGCACCATTTATGTGAAAGGAACTCTCAATCAATTTGGCATCAACAACAAATGGGACGCAATAACTCCAGAAGAACTCATTGACACCACTCAATCCAAGTCATTAGCACAAAGCATCAACGCTTTGGATCTGGGAGTTGTGCCCGGATATGCATACGTTGGACGGATCAACAATTGGCAATTTTCTGTCTTCGGAGGACTTGGAGCCGTAGTACAAGCGAAGACCTATTCGTTTGGAACTACTACGCGAGGTGTTCTTGGTTTAGCTCCACGCATCGACCTTCGATTAATTGCTGGATATTCGAAACCAGATTATTTCTTCTGGATTGTGAGTGATTTCGACATTAAATCGATCCGATTCCGTGAAATGCGCTACAATCAAATCTATTATCAATGGAAATTGGTTGGTGGAATTCGGTTAAAGGAAAAGAAGAAAGAGAAACGATTGAAGGATTGAAAATTACCTACGCACTTGGAGAGCCTCAATGCTCGTCGGGATTAATCAATACTTGCGGAGTCCGTCAAAAAATCGAGTGAGGAAATTAAGCAAATTGACTTTCATTCACAGGAACCAACCAGTTTGATGTGAATTCTCCAAGGGTTGAAACCAGTGGATTGTAAATTTTCGCTTCAGGATGATTGCCAATTTCAGAAAAGTGTACTTGTTTCTTCTCCCCAGCATCTGAAATCAATACGTGCATTCGATCAAAGAAATCCACATTCAATTCTTTTCCCAAAGCTTTCATGAATTGGACAGAAGTATCGATTGAACAGCCAGAAGCAATCGTTTGCGATTCATCCACTACTAACACGACAAACCAATTTTCCACTACCTCTGCTCCACCGAACAAACTATTGCCATGTGCTGCCCACTGAGGAATAAATACATCTAATTCCTTACGGATGAAATCCTGCTCTGAGGCAGTCAATTCGCGATTGGCTTTGTAAATCCAAACTTTGGAAGATGGGGAAAGATTGTTCCAACTCATACTATAAATCTGCTGCGTTCGCGATTAACTCTGCTACGTCCAATACTTCAATCTCATTTTCTTTATTGAAGTTTTTCACGCCGTCCGTCATCATGGTATTACAGAAAGGACAACCTGTTGCGATGATATTCGCATTTGTTTCCAAGGCATCTTCTGTACGTTCTACATTGATTTCCTTGTTTCCTTTTTCGGCTTCCTTAAACATTTGAGCTCCTCCTGCTCCACAGCAAAGACCTTTCGTTTTACAACGTTTCATCTCTACCATTTCAGCATCAAGCTTCTCGATCAATTCACGTGGTGCATCGTATACGTCATTCGCACGTCCTAAGTAACATGGATCGTGGAACGTAATCTTCTTTCCTTTGAATGTTCCTCCACCTTTCAACGCCAATTTCCCTTGGTTGATTAACTCTTGGATCAATTGTGTATGGTGAATTACTTCGTAGTTTCCTCCCAATTCAGGGTATTCATTTTTCAACGTATTGAAGCAGTGCGGACATCCCGTTACGATCTTTTTTACTTCGTAACCATCCAACACTTGAATGTTCATCATTGCTTGCATTTGGAACGTAAACTCGTTTCCTGCTCGCTTTGCTGGATCACCTGTACAGTTTTCTTCCGTTCCAAGTACGGCAAAATCCACTTTGCACTCATTCAAAATTTTCACAAGTGCTTTTGTGATCTTCTTCGCTCGATCATCAAAACTTCCAGAACATCCCACCCAGAATAAAATCTCTGGTGATTCTCCTGCCGCCATTTTTTCGGCCATTGTTGGTACGTGCAAACTCATAATTTATTCTTCAAATACTTGAATATTCACTTCTTTTTCAACGAGGTGAGTAAACTTCCCATCGTAACGCGTCGCTCTCACCATGTGATTGTCAATCCAATGGTAATTCCCTCCTCTTGGTTTTCCCATGACCATTCCGTGATACTTGAAACCGTGCTTTTTTAACCACGCCTCAGTCACTTCTCGGTGCTCTTCCAAGCGGGATGTAAAAAACGTAATGATATGACCGTGATCGTACCATTCGTTCAATGTTTTCAAGGCATCTGGAAACGGCTCACATGTTGCCATTCGCTCAGGCTCCTCATTGGGAACATCTTCCGTTATCGTTCCATCGATATCAATCAAATAGTTCTTGATATTCTCCGGAAGGATTGGAGAGACAGTTTCTCCATCTACCTTCGTTTCGATCAGCTTACTTTCCTTCTCCTCCATTTATGCTTCGTCTTTCCAATTCAATCGGTCAGTTGGACTAAATTGCCACGGTGCACCATTATTCTCGATATTTGTCAACATTCCTGTCAATTCAGACGGAACTTTCGATTCCTCCATCACCAAATAGCGACGTAAATCAACAATAATTGACAATGGATCGATGTTTACCGGACATTCCTGCACACATGCGTTACATGAAGTACAAGCCCAAATTTCTTCTTCCGTGATGTAATCACCCAAGAGGCTCTTTCCATCATCGTGATCTTTTCCGTGCTTACGCACATTGTTTCCAATTTCTTCGATACGATCACGCGTATCCATCATGATTTTACGTGGAGAAAGCAACTTCCCAGTGATATTGGCCGGACAAGATGACGTACAACGTCCACATTCTGTACACGAGTAGCTATCCAAAAGATTTTTCCATGTTAAATCGGTTGCATCTTTTGCTCCAAATCGTTGTGGCTCTGCCGCTCCTTCTGCAGGTGCTGCAAACGGATCTGCCGTTGGGTCCATCATCAACTTCACTTCGTTGGTCACCGATTCCATATTCGTCAAACGTCCTTTCGCCTCTAAGTTAGAGTAGTACGTATTTGGGAATGCAAACAAAATGTGCAAGTGCTTCGAATACGGAAGGTAGTTCAAGAATGCGAAAACCATTGCGATGTGTCCCCACCACCCGATTCTCTCAAGCGTGTGCAAGGTTCCCGTATTCATATCACCAAACAATAATGGACCTAGGTAAGAACTCAAGGTAAATCCCATAGATCCTTCTCCCAAGTTGGCTGCATGAGAATCTCCACGACTGTACAACACTTCATCCGCTCCATTCATTGTGAAAATGCAGCAAACCAAGATAAGTTCCATGAAAAGAATCATGTTACCGTCAATTTTCGGCCACCCTTTCATTTCTTTCATGTTGAAACGAGGGATCTTCAATAAATTTCTTCTAGAAAGGAAAGCAATTGTTGCGATCAATGCGAGTAGCGATAAGATTTCAATGAAACTAATCATGAAGGTGTAAAATCCTCCGAGTGCTTCTCTGAAAATACGGTGTTCTCCCGATAATCCATCTACAACGATCTCGATCAATTCGATTTGCGTGATGATGAATGCTGCGTAAATCGCGAAGTGCAAAAATGCTGGAATTGGACGCGAGAACATTTTCTTTTGTCCAAACGCGACCAACAACATCGTTTTCAAACGTTCAGATTTGTTGTCTGATCGGTCAACATCGCGTCCCATGAGGATGTTCGACCTTATTTTCAACATATTCCAGGCAAAGAATCCAAATCCTGCCAATGAAATTATCGCAAATGCTGCAATAGATACCATGAATTAATAAATTAGTTTCAGTTCGTTCTCTCGTCTACTATTTTCTTCAATTCCTTCTCTTCCTCGGGTGTGAAGTTCGCACCTTTGGTTTTTCCACCAATTACTGAGAAGTGAATATAGCGTTCAGGATGAAGTTGTAAGTCTTTCAGTAGATTTTGAAGGTCGGCATTTGTTTCAACAAGTTCGTTGTACAATGCTTCGTCGTTGACCAATTTTGATAATGTTCCGTTTCCGTTTGTTGCGGCGTCCAGTACTTCGTTTACCGATTGAAGCGTCTTTTGAGCGTCTTCCATTACACTTTTGAAATCGAGCGTTACCATTTCGTCGGTTACTTCTTTCACGTTACCGAGAATATGTTTCACTTGATCATCACTTTCCTTCAAGGTTTCTGTAATTGACTGCACATTACTCATGATGCGTGAAATTTTCACACGCTCATCTCCGATCAAATCTTGAATCTGCGTAGCAGCATCACCAAATTTCTTAATGGCAATTTTCACTTGACGCATACTCTCTTCGATTTCAGAAGTTGCCGTTTCATCCCAAAAGGCCTTAACTCCGTTTACCATTCTGTCGACAGACCCCATCATTACTTGCAGTTGCTGTGTAATTGGATCGGCATAAGCTTGCACCTGCGACACAATATCGACTGAAACTTCACCTTGAATTTTACTTCCCGGCTCATAGTATCCTTTTGAAATATCTTGATTTACGTGGACAATGATTCCTTTTGAAAATAAATCAATTCCTCCAGCCTCCAATTTTGATCCTTTCGGAATTTGGAATCCTTCCTTTTGGATATTGAATTTCATGCGAACCATTTTCAGTGAATCATCACCTCCAACATATTCCACTTCCAACACCTTTCCAATTTCCACTTGATTCACGTATACCGACGTTGCTGGAGTTACACCTCCAGAAGTTGGGAAATACGCATAATAGATATCATCACCTCCAAAGAAGCTTCCTCCTTTCAAAAAATTAATTCCCACAACCAACAAGCCGATGGCCACTACAGTGGTAATTCCAGTAATGATTTCCTTAGAATACTTCATGGATTTATTTTTCTGCTAAGTTAACAGCTTTTTGCAAATTAATCCGCTCTCCATTGAGAAACGCAACAACAAATGCATGTGAATAACCTTGTTCACGCAGTTTTCGCTGAAACTCTGTCGCTCCTTCAACATCGTTCTCGAAATTCCCCATTGTGTACTTATACAGTCCACCATGAATGTATTCATACACGGTATACCCTTTGAACTTCTTGTCTGTCAATGAAATTGGCTCTGTAGCTGTTTCGACCTGTACGCGGAAGACCACAACATCTTTTTTATCATCTGGTGAAACAATTGGAATTGGATTTTCAACTTCCTCCGCTTTCGGCATGTCTTCCACTTCAATATTGGCATCCACCTGTCCTTCTACTCCTTCCAACTCATTCTTGTATTTTTTGAATGCTGTGAACATGGCGTTTGCCATTTGTCGTTGAGTGGTAGAGTCAGACAAGAATTTTTCTTCCTTTGGATTGGTTAAGAATCCCGTTTCGATAAGCACACTCGGCATGGTCGTTTTGTACAACACCAAGAATCCTGCTTGTTTCACTCCACGGTCGTATCTTCCTAAGTTTTTAAATTCAAGTTGAAGTTTATCTGCAAAACTGATCGATTGATCCAGGAACACGCTCAACTGAATTTGTCGCGCGATAATCGCATCAGGCGTCATTTGAAAATCTTCGTATTTCTTTCCGCCATCATCTTCAAGATGAATGGTTGCGTTCTCTCTAGCTGCTACGGCCTGCTGTGATTCTGTACGGTGCAATCCCAAAACATACGTTTCCGTTCCGTATGCTGCTGGACTTGCTGCATTGGCATGAATACATATAAATAAGTCTGCATCATTTCGGTTGGCAATTTTTGCACGTTCGTCGAGTTCAACAAAAACGTCCGTTTCTCGTGTGTACACCACATTGATGTGCGGATAATTCTTTTTGATTTGCTCCCCCAGCATCAACGCCATCGACAGGCAAACATGCTTCTCTTGTGCGTGTCCACCATGACATCCAGGATCTTTCCCTCCGTGCCCCGCATCAATCACCACCGTTTTCAGCGAAGCAAAGGAAGCCTCATCATCTTGAGCGAAGCCTAATTGTGCTGTAAAAATGGTAATCAATGTTAAAAACACAAACAGGCGACGACTATGCTTTCTATTTTCCATCATTTCAATGTAATTTTAATAGTTTTGCGCCGTTAAAGCAATCTACTAACAAAGTAACGAGCATTCATTGTTCAAAAAGCGTTCCATACATCTATTTATACTCTGCGTATTGTTAATAATGTGCGTAGATGCTGTTAGTTACGCGCAAGATTCAACTGCTCGGGACACTATGACGGTTGATAAGTCTGACTTAGACGCTCCGATTTATTACAGCGCCCGAGACTCCATCTACAGCGACCTAAGGAAGAAACAGGTACACCTTTACGGTGATGCAAAAGTGGACAACGGCGAAGTAAAAATGACCGCTGGTTACATTTTGATTGATCTCGAAACGAATGAAGTATTAGCTAGCTACGCTTACGACAAAGACTCTAATAAAGTTGAGTATCCGTTATTTTCGGATGGAAGTGATGAAATCAAAGCCAGTTCCATTCGCTACAATTTCGACACGGAAAAAGGATACATTGAAGAAGTAGCGATTGTGCAGGACGAAATGAACTTGTACATGGAAACGGCTAAACGTCACGCCAACGAAGAAATCCACTTTAAAAAAGGACGATTTACCACCTGTGATTTAGAAGTGCCACATTACCATTTTCAGCTTTCTAAAGCCGTATTGATTCCCAACAAACGCATTGTAACGGGACCAATGAATTTATGGATTGCTGGTGTTCCCACGCCCTTAGGACTTCCCTTTAGTGTGATTCCCCAAGCCGAAGAGAAATCCAAAGGATTGATTTTCCCTCAATTTGCTCCTATTTCCGAATTTGGTTTCGGATTGCAAGATTTGGGTTATTACATTCCGATCAACGATCGACTTCAAACAACCTTTTA
>PDWJ01004452.1_pt1 | contig 12357 bp, 18 predicted proteins | sample 1430881 | NCBI WGS metagenome assembly PDWJ01 (sample SAMN01162460, study PRJNA174530) | Oral metagenome, whole genome shotgun sequencing project. | biome: Marine environment; feature: Marine mammal; material: Swab sample of the gingival sulcus; isolation source: swab sample of gingival sulcus... | reverse complement strand
ACAGCATGTTTGCTACGCAAACACCCGCTGACTTCGTCAGCTCGGCAATTCGGTTCCGTTAGGTCACGAAATAGCCCCTTAAACAGCGGATTTGAAGTCGACTTCAATCACGTTGCTTAAGGGGCTATTTCATTTTTTTATCGCTGTGGTGCCCACGGGCGGAATCGAACCACCGACACGAGGAGTCAAGAAACATACTTTTCTATATTTGATAATATCGATAAAAGTGTTGAAATTACTGTATTTATGATTTTAAATTAGCTATATTTTTGTAGTTTTTTTGATTGCGTTGGGGTCGGTGTTGGGGTCAACTTCCTTTATCGATAAGCACCCTATACAAATGAAGATTCTGCACAAAATAAAAAAAGCGTTAGCCTTACATCTCTGTGCAAGTGCTAACACTTCCATTATATAGTGCTTATTTTTTGATTAGCTTGTAAAACCTGTGCAGCGTCGTCCACAGCTCCATGCGCGTCACTGAATCACGCGGACGGCTGCCGTCTGACAAAGCGTTTTCAACCGCGAATTTATAGCCATTTTGCGCCCAGTCGGGCAAATCGATTTCAATAGACTCGAACATCTGCGGATCAACCGCATTAATATAGTTGCCGTCGCTATTCCTCTGCCAAAACCCTCGATTGTACTGCCCTTCTCTGACTTCAAAATGCAAGTGCGCGGCCGTGCTGGCACCCGAATTGCCTGTGTATGCGACAATCTGCCCTTCCCTGACCTTTGTGCCGGCTCTTAGTCCTAAACTTCTAAGATGTGCGTATACTGTACAGTAGCCATCGTGCTCGATGACGATATAGTGGCCCAGTCCGCATTTAACACCGCCGCGGTTGGTTTTAGATACCTTGACTACGCCGTCGGCAACGGCAAAGCACGGCGTGCCAACTTTGGCGCGCAAGTCTACGCCTGTGTGCCACTGTCGACGTTTTTTAATTGGGTGCATCCGCCAGCCGTACGGCGATGTAATATGTATGTCTTTAAGGGGCTTGATTATCATTATTCTGCTCTCGCTTGGAATCTACTAGCCCCTCGCCAATGATGTAGGCGATCACTGTTGCGCCAGCCATAATCAGCGCAGTGACCTGCGTTGCTTCGTCCGCGCTCGCGCCGCGCGATGTTAAAAGCATAGCGATAAATGACGCGATTGCCGCCCACATTTTGCGGCTGGTTAGCTTTCTTTTAATTTCATCGTAGTTCATTTTTCACCTCTTTTCACCTACTTGCGATTTCTTTTCTGATTTCCTCTAAAACCTTCATTATCTCGGCTTGTGTACCTTTCACATCATGTGCGTTCTCGTCGTGCTTTTCTAAACGATATTTGAGCTCCTTCAATTCATCTAAAACCGATTTCGATTGCTCAGAGTTATCCCGTACCATTTCGCTAATCTGACGCGTGGCGAGGGTGTTCTCTTGTATCGAAGCGTTAAACCCCGTCCAAACTTTAATCAACTTCGGAAAGTAAAGCAGGACGAAGAGCCCAAAAACTACTGTGAATCCTTTGTCTAGCGCTTGCATTATATCAATTCTCATACTATCCCTCGCTGTCTGCTTGCTCGCTGTTTAGGCGAGTAAAGTTGTCGATACCCTCAATAGTTTACTTTTTATCCGCACCAAATCGCGGGTCTTTGCTGTAGCCGTGACCTTTTTCTTCCAGCCACTTGTCAGCGTCCCAGTCAGATGGAAGCCCTGCGACTTCTTTCCAGTTGTCTACCATTTTGAAGGCTTGATACTCTTCGTCTTTGTCTTCTGCGATCGGCTCAATCAGCCCCTTTTCGTACATCGCATTTACCGCGGCGACGTCTGAAAAAGGTTTGCTAATGTTGGCTAAGTAGAAAATGATTAGCATTTCAACCTTGCCTGCAACCAAATCTTTTGCTAGTCCTTCTTGCGTGTGATTTTCAAATTCTCCGATTTTGTACTTTTTCATTTTGATTCTCCTTGTAATTTTTGTATTAAAAAAACACCCCTATGGTGTTATTTAACCGTTTAAAGCTTCATAATGAAGTGCAATGCGAGGAACGGCGGACGGTTCTCTATAGCCTGACCGCCTCCAGAATGGCTCGTCGAACCATTTATAGCATGACTGTGATTGCCGGCGGTGGAAGTTTGCGAATTCTCCCACTTTTGCGTCGCCGGCTGAGACATATCTATCACTGTCGATATATTTGGATTCTCGTCCACAACCTCTGTGTAACTGTGCGTATGTGCGCCAGCTGCACTCGTAGTTAAACTGCCTTTTCCGTGACTGTGCGATGGCATATTGTAGCTAGATAACGTCACACTGTTCGCGCCGCCGGTTGCGCCTAAACCGTAAGAACCACCAGCGCCAACCACGAACCGACCACGCATGTCCGGTGTGCCGTTTGTGCCATCGCACAGAGCCCACCCGGCCGGGACGTTGTTCGCGTCTCCATACCACTCAACAATCACACCCGCCGGTGTTTGGTCGACGTTGTCAACACGCTTGAAAGGCGTCCACCCTGTCGAGTGTCTCACGCGCGAGTATACGTGGCCGATTGACGCGCCGTTATAACCTACCGCGATTTGTCGCCGTCTCGCTGTCGAACTAATCGAGCCGTGGAACTGCTGCTCGTAGAAAAAATAATCGCTTGAATTCGGCCCGTTTTGGTGTTTGCTTAAAAAATATTGATTAGTTGTAGTATTCGGGTCTTGCGAAGAGACGCCGCGGTTAAGCCCTTTTAAATAATCACTATTCCCGGTATGATATACGAAATCGTCGCCTACACTCGGTGTTTCTTCGAACTTTGCCTCACTGCCGCTTAGATGAATTTTAAAAATATCCCTGTCCACGCTGTTCCGGCGGATGAAAAGGCGTAAAAAGTCGTCGGAGCCCGTGTATTTAATACCCCCGCCGTTTTCATCATCTTGACCCGCGAAAAATGTGCCGTTGCCTTGCCCTCTTCCGTGTGCGCGGAACTCGGCTCGCCCATCGTCGTCAGACACGGCGACTAAGGTTGTGTTGTGTCCTGCGTCAAACGTGTTACCGGTACCACGATGTGCGTAGTCCGCGGGTGTTTTTCCGCCGAACTTCGCTGCGTCGCCGGCTTTTTTAACGCCCGTCTCTAAATCGTTGATATCTGCATGCGCGGCCTCTATGCCCTCTTCCATTTCATTCAGCCAGTCAGCGCGCAGCGGCGTGCCCTCTTGCGATACATAATCCGGTTGGTTGACTAGCGCCATCACCTGTCCTGTAATAGTGTCTTTAAACTTATTTAGCCCTGTGCCGAGCCGTTTAACCCATGTGTGCTTGTTATATGCCATCTATGCACCTCTAAATCGTTACTATGTCGTAGCGCGTGACGTTTAGTACGACATTGCTCGTCTTTTCGATGTCGACGTTAACACGCGCTAATAAAAAGCCGCTATCTTTCGCACCCGTAGCACCTGAACCGCAGAAAACACCGATTTCACGTATACGGAAGTTAGACGCAGATATGTACGGCGATACTGATACCATCGTGCGCAACCTGTCGCTTAGCCTTGTTTTAGCCGTTATCTGCTGCCGATACCGCTCGTGCGCTAACTTTGTATCACTGTGCGCCGCTGCGGCTGTCCCGTCTCCGAATGCCATGTACCTAATCTTTAAATCGTCTATTTTTAAACCGCTTGTATGACCAGCTAAAAGCTTTAAATATCTAGTGCGCGCGAAGTTGGTTAAAAGATTATTGACCGTTTCGCGCTTTAAAACTTCGCCAGTTGCGGCGTCTAATAACTCGTATTCAAATACGCCTTTATGCTTTATATTGTCAAATTGTTCCATATACACCCCCTAGCACGGATAGATTGTAAAGCCGTCTGCTGGGTCGTTTTGCGCAGCTGTAGACGCCCAGAAAACCAACGCGCCGTAATCTGCGTGCATAATTTCGCTAACAGCGAACGTGTCATCCGTTTCAAGCATGTTTATTATGATCACGTCGTCGCGAATGTTTAGTTTATTTTCTTTCGCCAAACTTTTTAGCGTCTGGCCATAACTCTTTAAGTAAGACCTGTCTAACAGTTTCAAAATCACATCCACATTATCTGCAAACTTACCGCCGCCGGATGTGCTTTCAAGCGTCCGCTCTGCGATGACAAAGTCGCCCGTAATGCCAATCTCAGGCATGTTAATTGTAACTTTTTTAGATAGCGCGAAGTCATCTAGCGTGTGGCCGTGCGCTTTTATTTTCTTGCCGGTGAGCCTAAAATTTACCTCGGTTATTTCTTTTCCGTAGTTCTCTATTAAGCTGTCAGCAAGCCGCTGTGCGTCGTCTAGCGTTTTTAATGTCTTGTCTCTGTGCACGTTCTCGACTAGCCCACTTGTGCCGGTTTTAGCAGCTATTTCGCCGATTTTTTCAGCGTTGTAACTTCTCACTCGCAGCGAGAAAAGGCCAGTATAATAAACCGTGAAACCTTGTCCCGCGTTCAACCAGCCGGTCGAATCTTTGTATTCTATTTCGCGCGATTTGTAAGCAAATAAAAAGACCACGTTCGGATTGCCGTCGTCTAGCCCTTTAACGCCGATTCGCGGCGCGTATAATGTGTCGCCATCGTCTCTGACGATTTTAGAGGGCTCGTGCGATACAGGAAAAGCGAGGTCGAATGTTTTTTCGCTCCCGTCGTATGTAAAGTCCTCTATCTGCGTGTCGGTTTCTTCTTCTAAACCGGTGACGATTTGACCCGTGCGCATGTCCTGGTCTTTCGTCTGCGATTGTATCGCCGCGCCGATAAAATTCGATGTTGTTATCGCCTCTGGGAAGGCGTCGAAGTCATCCTTGGCTACAAAGTTAAAAACGCGGTTATGCGTCACTTGCCATGCGCCGGATACATATGCCGCAAGCTCATTTAAAACGTCTTGCAGGTTCATATCGGGCGCCGTGTAAGTGTCTAGTGTAACCGGTATGTCACTGATCTCGCCCTTCGATATATTTTCAAAAAGAATGATATGATCAAAAAGGTAGTTGACTATCTCGGTTATGGTCTTGTTTTTAGCTGCATAATTGACAATTCTGCGCGATAAAATGCTATTGCCATTGCCGCATACGATGTTGTATATCTTCGGCGTGTTGATACTCGTGTACTGTGGCGATGTCGGGATACCGCACGTGCCTAAGAAGAGCGTTTCGCCGTCCTCTACAATCTCGATTAGATCGCCCGCTTTAGGAATCGGCTGGTCGTCTACACGCACGGCGATATTGCTGCTAATGTTATTGCCAAGCTTTTCGGCGATCGTAAAAGGCACGAGCATATCATAAGATTCGCCGTTAATAAGACACGTAATCATTGCAGCCCCCTCACGTCGTCGATGTTTTTGAGTACGACTTTGCCGACCTTATAGCCGTCCATTTCGATGTCCCCAGTTAGTTTTATGTTGTTGTTAACCGATACGCTAGACGGGTTTTCAGCCGGCATAAAAGGCATATCAAAGCGCGGTAAGCCCGCACGCCATCTCGTCGCTTCTTTCTTAGTAAGCACTGCCTCGCCTTCGTGTAGAAGCGCGGGGAACTCGTCGGACGGAACATAGTCCATACCGACTTTTAAGCGTGCTATTTTAGAGATGTGAATGCTCTTGCCGCCGACACCCGGCACCCAATCGGGTATCTTAATGTCGTTGATATCATCGATAAAATCATTAATCCCGTCGATGATCCAGTTGATTGGCGTTTTGAAAAGGTTCTTCATTCCGTCAAACACGGTGCCAAAAATCTTTTGAACTCCGCCCCAAGCCTTTTCCCAATCGCCGGTGAATACGCCGGTTATAAAGTCTAAAAGTCCGCCGAACATTGTTTTGATGTTTTCTATCACTGTGTCTATATCAACGCCAAAGCCGTCTAGAATGCTAAGCAGCGACGCCACCGCGTCTGAGAAAGTCGTTTCGATATTTCCCCAAGTATCCGACCAAAATTGCTGAATACCTTTAATAATATCTGTGAAAAACTTGCTAATTTCGTTTAATTTCGTATTAAACCACGTGCCGATACCCGTCCAAATCTCTGTAAAGAATTTATTGATAGCTTCGAGTACTTCATTAAACCACTTCGATAAATCTTCCCATAGTTTCGTGAAGAGCTCCGCTGTGTCTTGCCATTGCTGAATATACCACTTTGTCAGAGTCGTTATTATTGTATTAAATATCTTTCCAATATCTTCAAGCGCTTCGCCGATAAATTTTGTTAGATCTTCCCAAAGCCTTATAAAGAAATCGCCAATAGCACCCCATACGCGCTCCCAATCACCTTGCATGATTGCGGTTGCGACTTCTATAATCGTCTGTATCGCGTTTAAGACTGTTTCAAATATGAACTTAGCTGTGTCCCACACAAACTCAATCGTGCCAAGTATCGCCTCGCCCCAGTCTTCCCAAAAACCTTGAATAACCCCAAGCGCGGTGAATATAAATTCTTGCAGAAGTGGCAGGTTCTCGATAAACCAGTTGACAAACATTTGTAGAACTGGCACGACTTCTTCGTTAAGCAGCGCTATAAAGGCTGCGAAAATTGGCGCCACAAACGCCCAAAAAAGGTTAAATTGCTCAGTAATCAGCGGCCAATTGAGTACAATCCAGTCCTTAAACTCGAACAGCTTAAGTATTAACGGCTTTAGCGCGGCGGTGTAGAAGACGATGAGCAGGTTTTTTAGCTCATTCACCGTCTTTTTAAACTTTTCGTTTACCGTGTTTGTAACCTTTTCGTGCGCCTCGCCTACGACGTCGACCTCTGTCGACATTGCGGCTAGTGCTTCGGTGTAACCAGCTGTATTTTCACCGCCGTTGGCCAGCGCCGCTTTACCAGCTTCTATCGAGCCAAACATATTTATCAGTTCACCCTCAACGTCACTGCCAGTTAAATTTAGAGCTGATAACGCCTCGTCAAAGGTGTAAGTGTTGCCCGTTGCCGAATTGGTTTGCGCCATCAAATCCGATACCGCTCTCGCATCATCAGATAAATTAATTTGAAGAAGGTTAAGCACATCCGACAAGGTGTATCCGTTTGCCATTAATTCAGAAAACGATTGACCCGTTTGTCCTCGTAATATCCCGCTTGCTTTCGTCCCTTCCTTACCTAATTCCGCAAACAGCGTGTTAAGCTGCGTTGTCGCTTGTGCTGCCGGTGTACCCTTAGCAGTCATATTTGCGATGGCTGCAGCAACTTGGTCAAACGACACGTTCATCGCCGCGGCGGTTGGCGTTACATTAGCTAGTACGCTGCCCAGTTCGCCGACAGTGGTAATACCTTTGTTCTGCGTCTGCATCAGTATTTTCTGATACTTGTCCATTTCCTCCATGCTCGCGCCGTAAGCGTTCATGGTCTTAATAGTCGCAGATTGCGCCGTGTCGATGTCTGTAAAGCCACCTTTAGCAAGTTTAGAGGACTTTTCTAAAAACGCCAACGCCTCACCCATATCCTCTGTGACGGGCACGCCTGCCGACATCGCATTATAAAGCGAGCCGGCGAGTTCGTCCGCTGCGATGCCTGTAGAATCTGAAAGCGCCAGTATGTTATCTTTAAGCGCATCCGTATCGACTGCAACGTCGCCAAAGAGCGTCGAAGCGTTGGCGAGGGATTGGTCGAGCGTCGCGCCGAGTTTGATAGATTCGCCAGCCGCTGCGCCTAGTGCCGTGCCTATTCCCAAGGCCGCCATAGTCTTAGCAATCTTGCCACCCGACTTTGCGATTACACCTTCTCCTTTGGTCATATCGCCTTTTACTTTGTCTGACGTTACCCGCAATTCATATTCGACGCGATTATCTCCCATGCTCTCACCTACTCTCAGCTTGTGCTTTTAAAATATTAAAGAGCGCCGTTGCGCCCTCTTGATAGTTGTTATTTATTTTAGTTTTAAGCGCATAATGTCTTTTTAGCGCTATTAAATTCTTTATCTCTTCGCTGTTGTGTTTTGTCCGCTTTGGAATCTTGCGCGACCGTATTTCTATAACTTCTCTTAGCTTTGAACCTGCCGGCAATCCCTCGACAAGCGCTTTAAATTTAGACCACGATAGCCGCCCGCGCTCCTTGGTCAAATCCATGCCGTACGCTTGCATAAAACTCGCGTATATATACGCGGCGTCTTTCGTGTAGCTCATCGATGGTTTGCCGCCGCTCCTTTTCTCTTCGCCGTTAATGTGCTTAATGAATATGTGATTAAGCAGTACTTTTTTAAGCGACAACGGCAAATTATCTACGCTATTTTTAACTAAGATTTTAAGCGCAACCTCTACAAGCTCGGTTTCGTCTAGCTCCTCAGTTTCGATAATCTCATAAACCGCTAAGACACGGTCGAAAGATAAATCAAAATCGAACCGTTTACCCCAGAACTCGACCGAGGTTTCGCTATCTCTTATTAGCAACATACTTTGCCGCCAATTTGTCGCGCTTTTCCCTTGCGCGCTTTTCCATTTCTGGAATGAATACAGTAGCGATAAACGGCATGAGCTCCTCTGTCATCTCGACATAACGGTTGTCGTAAAACTCTAAGATATTGTTTGCGCCATCTTCGCCAAAAATGACGGTTAGCAGCGATATAATCGCGTCGCCATATGCTTTCTTAACATCTTCCGCGTTAGCATTTGCGATGTCCTGCTCTGCTCTGATCACGTCGTTACGCGCTTTGTTAAACGCTTTCATCTTCTCGTCGACGTCAAAATCGATGTCTATTACTTTTACAACGTTGTCGTTTTCGTCGATGAGTTTTAGTTGTTCTTTAATCCTTTTTTGCCGCTTTAATACATAAGCCATATTAACCTCCTAAAAACAGAGCGCTAGACAATTCTAGCGCCCTGTTAGCTTACTGTGCCGATGCTCGGCTTGCCGTTTGATTTGATTTCGATACTCAGCGTATTCGGGTCAGTTGCTGCGCCCATCTTGCCACCGAGTGACAATAACGTCACATTCCAAATGATCTGCTCATTGCCGCGCGTGAGTCTTATGCGCGTTTGTCTCTTTTCACTAAAGCCATAAACTTTAGCGGGATCCGTCAAGTAATCGCTGACCGCGTCACCCGGTTTCACCTTGCCTTCCAAGGCCAAGACAAGCTGACCGCCTGTCACGTCAGTTGAGCCAAAGCCCTCGTCGCTGTAATAGCTCATGTCGTGCGTGACTTCTTCAAATGTGTGATCAACATTTTCGATACACTTGCCCATGTCTGACCACGTCGGATTGGAATCATCGCCGCCGGTTTGAAGTTCTACAAGCGTCTTGTAGTTAGCTTCGATAGGTATCGGCTGCGGATTAATAACAGGTTGTGGCATAATATTAATTCCTTTCTAAAAACATAATTTAACGTCGATATTGGTGCTGTACACCCATAATTTTGTTGATTTTTCTTGCTCTACCATTACGGGGGATTGATAAGTTATTGCGCTAACCATCCAGCCTTCACCAGCTAAAAGTGCGTCAGTCATCATCAGATACTTGCCTACTGTGTGGCTGTCGTCTAGTGCATCCGCTTGACTCTTTCGCTTTAAGAGCAAAGATAGCGTCAAATCTCGCACTTCCTCGCGATTAAAAAACGTGCTTTCACTCGCATTATTGACAAACATTAGCGCGCTGCTCTCGCCCTCTTCGAGCGTGCCGATTTTAACGTCAGGTATGACGTCTGCGACCAGCGTTTTGACTTGTCCAATTACTTCTGATAATCTCATCGTTCTACCTTTAGACATAGCTTGTCAGCCATTTCGGCAATGCGCTTTCGGTTGTTTTTATACGCTACGTCTGCCCACTGCAGCGTCGCCTTAGGGTGCTTATCCGTACTCGGAACGCCTGTGTAGTACACGCGTTTAGCATACGGCGTGTCCCATATCAGTCTGCCCTCTTTGAATTGACTGGCAGTTTTCGCACTGCGCATAAGTTCGCCTGTGTCAAATCTCGTATAAGGGACACAGATTTTTAAGAACTCAGACGATAGTTTTTCAGTCGCGTTGTCTGCTGTGCGTTTCATGCGCTTGACAAACCGCGGTATGCTGCTGACAATTTTAAAGCCCTTTGGATTTGCCATTATATCAATCCTATCTCGTGATGATGTAAGCCGCTAAAAGCCGTTACCGGCTTAATAGTTTCGATGTGGTAATCTTCACCAGCAAAGCGGATAATGTCGCCGCGTTTAAAGGTGTATCCGCTCGGCTTGCTGTTTTTCACGTCGTAAAAAAGCAGCCCTGTTAGCTGCTTTTCTTTGCCGTCTTTTGCTAGTACGCGCTTAGAAGACGGCTCAAATCTGACGCTTGTTAGTGTTATCATATTGCCTTTGGCTTCGGCATCCCAGTCGTCTAAAGTAACTGGATAATACTCGCAAGTGTGTGGCAATAGGTTAGGCGGTATCTGCTTTACTCGCATACGCTCACCCCCGCATACATCAGACCGGTTGACAGTAGATATGTAACCGCAAGCGGCGCAATGTCCATACCGGAAATCGCTTCTGACTTCTCCGAGGATGTCGAATACGAAAAACTACCGATTGTCGCAGAACTCACTTCGCTAATGCCCATCGCAGCAGAGACGCCGCCGCGGTCTGATAAATACTTTGTCTGGACTGCTACAGCGCTCTGTATGCGACTTTTAACATCACCCGTGTAATTGCCTAAGTTCGCGCCAATTCGGTAGCGACACGTTGCGTCAATCTGCGTCGACGCCATGCTTACTAACATGTTAAAGTCGTCGGGCACAGCAGCCGTTCCCCAAAACATAGTGTAAAAATCTGCGTCTATGTAAGCCATGCCCTTCTCCTTTACTTTTTAGTGGTTTTCCCCAGCTCTTTATCCGGCTCTTTATCCGGATTTTTTAGTTCTTTTTCGAGTTCCCACGACGGAGAATCGCACAAAATTGGATAAACCTTGTGCGCCTCGTTAACGTCCATCACTTCGCCTGTTTTTTTATGAATAAATATCATAATTCTTCCCTCCTACGCGTTCTTTTTGACGTAGATCGTGATAGCTTTAGTAACTTTGTGTTTGTAGACCCATCTGCCCTGTACAGCAGAGGCGCCGATGTGTTTGCCGTCGCCGTTTAAGTCTTGTAACCTAGGATTTACTACCCAGTCGCGAATACGCGTGGCGTTTTGAGCGTGACCGGCAATAAATTCCGTCGTAGCCGCTAAGTTGTTAGACTCCTTAACGAAGAAACCGGCGATCTTGCCGACGTAGCCAGCTTGCTTAACCTCATCGCCCAGTGCAGACGCGCCAGTAAACTTCGGACACTCTAAAAGCAGTGCCATCGTGTCTGGCGATACAAGCGCCCATCTGCCGGCAGCGGGTAGATTTGCTTTAGATAAAGCCGTTCTAGCCGCAACAAACGCAGAGTAAACTGTGTCCGCAGTCAGTGCAGTAGTACCGCCTGCTGCTGTACCTTCGCTTTCAAGTGTTGCAATACCGTCTGTGTCGAGTGTCAATCCGCCGGCATGACCAGCTGAATCCAATCTATCTGCTACGATGTTATCAGGCACCGCAGCGGCTTCGTAATTGTCGATAATCTCATTGACCGCTACGTCGTTAAAGTCTGTGACGGTCACATATGTTGTCGAGCCGCCCTCTAAAGCCAAACCCGTCACGGGGTCGTAATTCCTTACAGATACCTCTGTGTCGCGCACGGGAATCTTAACCGCGCCCGCTTTCGGGTCACCCTCGTAATTCGTGTTAAAGACCGGCGCTGCGCCTGCATCTAGCGTGACGAGCGTCGCTCTCAATTTCGCGTCGACAAGTGACGCGTATCTCGTTTGTTTTTCATGTGCCATAAATTTGCTCCTATTCTCGTTCTCGCGTCTTTAAATTTGGGTTCTTGTCGTAGAACGCTTTTTCAACGCCGTCCATTTTGGTCGGTGTACTGCCGTGACGCATACCCGTTGCAGCTGGCGGCTGCTCGTCGGGTTTTGTGAACTGCGCATTAGCTTTTAAATAAGCGTCTAGCGCCGCGTCAAAATCCGTTTCGTCGTCGACAAGTTTAGACGCCTCGAAGGTCACGAAGTCTAAAAACTTAATGTTCACGCCTTTAGCCGCTACTTTCTCGCGGTTTTTATACCGTTCAAGTTCGCGCTGCGTTTCTTCGTACTTCCTTTGCATTTCAAGCGCTTCAGCGTTTTGCGGTTCGTCTTTCTGTTGTTCTTTTTTCCACGCTAAAAATTCGTCATATTCGCCCTTGGGCGGTAGTTTCTTTTTGACCTGCGCCTTGGCGGCTTTGATTTTCTCATCGAGTTCCGCCTGTGTGAGCGTTATCGTCTCAGGTTCTCCGCCGTTTTCGTCCGCGTTTGTCTGCATTTCCAAATTCTCGTCCACTTGATTTTTGTCATCTGCCATTTTTAATCTCCTTATCCGTTTCTAATCCGTCGATTTTCTCCGCTTTTAGCCCGTCGGCTGCTCCGTTTTAC
>PDWJ01004451.1_pt1 | contig 12358 bp, 9 predicted proteins | sample 1430881 | NCBI WGS metagenome assembly PDWJ01 (sample SAMN01162460, study PRJNA174530) | Oral metagenome, whole genome shotgun sequencing project. | biome: Marine environment; feature: Marine mammal; material: Swab sample of the gingival sulcus; isolation source: swab sample of gingival sulcus... | reverse complement strand
TTCGTTCATCGATGTTGTATTGTTTAAAATTTTGTTCTTTTACAAGTTGTTGAAACGATTGGAATAGTGCCATATCTACACTATCTTTTAATATTGTTTTGGGGTGTTTCGTTGCAGAATTACAGCTGTAAAAACTAATAAGTAACAAAAATATTAGGTATTTCATAATTGTAGATTAATTCATTATTCTAAAATAGAAGTTGGGACAAATCATAATTTTTCCATTACAAATATAAGAGTTTCAAGTTTAAATTTATTTCTTTATTTTATTGAGTGTAGATTCAATATATAAGTGTAGCAGGTTTATTAACTTGAATTCGATTAATAATTTAGGATAAATGACTATTTTACAATTTTTCTATATTTGTAGCTACTATAATTAAAGCAGTTATGTTGATTTACATGCTGATATAAATAACAAATTTAAGCAACACTAAAATAATAGTTAATAATTAAGTGTTTAAAAATAAAATTCAAGTTCCTAATAAAATAACGTTTTTTCTCCCTATGTTGTTCAATTAATAACTTTTATTTTACGGTAATAAGAACTATCGAATATAAGAATTATAAATTATTTGGTAAATTAAAAAGCCCTTACTGGGATAAATACCTGTAAGGGCTGTAGAAGTTCTATTAGTTATTAATTAATCGGTACATTTGCACTCACAATTCTCTGCATTTTTATTTTTTATTATTACTCTGTAAGTACCCGATGCTTTTATCAAAATAGTAATTTTATTATTTGTTGTTATTTCGTCTTTGGTTAAAGAGTTGGTTTCGGTTCCGGTTCCGGTATTATCTATACTGTAAGTATTTACCTCACCATCGACTTTTTTTAGTTTTATTTTATCCGTACCGGGAATTCCTCCTGTTACAGGCAGTAACCAAAATTCGTAATCATCAGCATTGCTGGTAATGGTTATCTCTATTTTTGAGTCTCCGTCGTTACAGTTAGCATTCATTGCTTTTGTTGTAAATTTAGGTTTAGGGTGTACCGTTAAGGTTGCTTCAGCCGATTCTATACCGCAGGTGTTATCATCATGTGTATAAATTACCCGATATTTATTATCGTTCATACTTAAAGTAACATTAGATAATGATAACACAGCCTCTGCTCCGCTTGCTACTGTCCCCGAAGCTCCTGTTACATTTGTCCAAGTGCTACCATTATTGGTGTTTACTTGCCATTGATAATTTAAATTTTTGGCAGGAGTAGAAGTTACTATAGCTTTAAATTCGGCGGTGTTTTTTTCACAAATAGTTACATCGGCAGGTTGCTGAGTAATGTCAAAAGTTAGTGCATCTTGCGAACCGCCGATTCCTTGTCCTCCTCCTGCAATGGTTGGAACACCATTGGCATCTACCGTATTTCCCAAGTTTTGGGTTACTTTTCCTCCATTTCCATCGCTTAATGTACCTTGTGCCGTTACAAAAGTATTTAAATCTTTCTTTCCCTCTTTTGCATCGGAGCAACTGTCGTTATCGCTATCTAAATCGAGATAATCGGGAATGCCGTCGTTATCGGTATCTCTGCCTTTATCCGGATTATTTATTATTCCATCGAAATCTCCAATTAAAGAGCCTTCCATAACCGTTTCTGTAATAGGATTACCATCATCATCGTATCCTGTAGTTATGGTTATCATTGTGGTGCTGAAATTACCATCTCTATCATCGGGAATACCATCTTTGTCGGCATCTTGCAATCCCTCGTCTGTATCTAAGATACCGTCATTGTCATCGTCTAAATCTATATTATCGGGAATGCCGTCACAATCGGAATCACCGGTAATCAATATATCAAATTCATAAGCACAATTTTCGGCATTATTACTTATTTTTAAATGGTAAGCTCCTTGTGACAAAGTAAGTGTTGTTTCTGTTGCTGTTCCGGTATAAGTGGCAGAAGCATCAACAGAAGAAAGCACACTTCCTTTTTTTCCGGTTTGTGTAATTGTCCAACCTGTTTGCGGTAAATTGAGAATATTAACAGTTGTAGTAGGCTCATCACAAGTAACCGTTTTTTTCAATGGTTTTACCACAGGTACCATAAATTCTATTAGGTGGTCTTCTATTTCGCCACTGGTTGATAAACCTCCCAATTCTAAGTCAGTTTTATACGAAATTCTAAATCGGACAATACGCTTATCTCCAAAATTGGGGTTAAATCCCGGAAGATATGTGTTAAAATCTAAATATTTATAACCGTCAAAATTCGGAGATACTTCTATTTTAGGCAAAGCTTCATTTGCGTCGAAAACACCATTATTATTGACATCGAACCAAGTGTATAACCAACCCACTTTACTGTGATGATGATTATGTACTTTTATCGGAACAGCACAATTTTTAAACCATTTAGTACCGGGTATTCCATCTTCATCGTTTACCACAACTCCATTTTCATCTACCTGTCCATTCACATCATCGCCATTTGCCCCCGCTGATGGGTTTTGTTTTTTTTCTTCAGAATCAATAACTTTACCAATACCTAATACGGGTTCTTCTAATTGTACAAACTCTTCAACATCCGGCTTTGCTGTCCAAATTTTGTCTTCTGTCCTTAGTTCTCCTCCCAACGAAGGAAGGGTATAATGTCTTGCAAATTTTGTAGGGTCAGTCGGAGCTGTTTCATACGTATTAGGGGCATCGCCAAAATCCAATAAATCAATAATTCCCAAAGCAATATGTTGACTTCCGCCACCTTTCAATCCGACTCGAACTTTTTCAATATGAGTTGCTGCCAATAATAGGTCTCCTTGACCATTGCCGTTATTTCCTCCTGCCGGATTTGGATTTGTTACTTTTAACTTTGCTCCTTTAACGGTATTCGTTCCCGGCTCTGTTCCAAATAGAGATTCTAACTTTAAACTCCAAGTTGAACCTGAATTTAGCACCTGTTTATATGCCTCTACCGGTTGTACTATTTGATCCGGCTGCAATATTGTTTCGCCATCATTCGGCAATATTTCCAAAGAATAGTACTCTTCACGTGCCAGATCTCCCGCGGGAGTAGCCAAAGACTCTGAACCTGCAACTATAAATGCAAAATCTTTTACCGGAACTCCACTCCCCGCAACAGTTGCTGTTATTTTTAAATCAAAAATTACTTCGCATTTATCTACTAATAGAGCAATCTTTTTATCTTCCCATATCTGAGGGACACCGGGTGTTCCAGCTGGAGCCCAAGGCTTAGAACAGCCCGAACCTCCGCCTCCGGGGTTTGGACAAGGCCAATAATAAGCTTTCTGAAAATTATTCAAAAAATAATTATTGTAATTACCGGCATTAAGGACTTTGGGTTTACCTTGCCAGTTCCACGGAAAAGACATATTCGCTACGGTAATTCTGTAGGTCATTCCTGATGCCGGAGCGGTAAATTCCACATAATCTCCTTCTTCAATTTTAGAGTTAGCAGGCGTAGAGCCATTGGCTCTTTTTCTCATATCCCACTTTAGCCAGTAAATCATATCGCGATATTTACCGGTACCGGCGGTGGCTTTTTCGGCAGCTTGTGCAAACACGTCTACAGTTGTACTCGCAAAAAATACAACAATCAACAATACCCTTAAAAACAGTACTTTATTCATAAAGTAATACATTATTAATAAAACATCTCCCCTCTCTCATAAAAGCAACAGATTTATAAGAAATAGCGAATTTTCAACTTCCTTTTAATTTTCGAGCTATCTCTTAAAAAGGAAATATCCACAAAGATGTATATTTTATTATGTTTTTACAATATGATAATATTTTTTTTGATGAATGCATCTGTTTTTCTTATGAAGCACTCTATTTCTTATGCTACAAAACATAAAAACCTCACTCTAAACATACCAATACCGTGTAGTCAACATATATCTTTAGCAGTAATGGTTAGGTCTAAACTACCTTTAACCTATTACGAAATTAGTATTTTTTTTGCGTAACTTTAAGATTGTAACTGGTATAAATTGCGAAAACTAAGGATTAAAAAGTAGGGACAAAAAAAGAAACACCCCTTTAATTAGAAATATGGCTGAACAACTTAAAAAAATAGTTACAATATGAAAAGAAATTGCCACAATCTTAAGAGGTGTTTTGCAGATAAAACCAAATTGTAAAACCGCTAAATCAATTTGATTTATCTGAGATATGTTTTATTTATTGTATTTGTACACTTCAAAAGTATGGCTAAAGTTTCAAAAAAACTTATAAATATGTACCAAAAACTATCACATATGTTGCATTTTGCCCGTTTTTTGCCCTTTTTTCGATAAAAATCCAATTTTTTTCGTGAAAATTGGATTTCTTTTGATGCGAAAATATCTTCCTCAAAATATAGGGAAATGTTATTTTATATTTTTGGTTAATTTATTAATAAACCGATATTGATTAAAAAATTCTTTACCAATAACTCTTAAAACGGTGTAAGTTGGAATTGCCAACATCATACCAAGGATACCTGCCATACTTCCAGCCATAATAATTACCAAAAATATTTCCAATGGGTGGGCATCTACGCTACTCGAATAAATTAATGGTTGAAACACGATATTATCAATAATTTGTACCAAAGCAAAAACCAAAGCCATATAGCCAAGAAGCGGTAAGGTAATGGTGTAGAAATCGGCTTGAAGATTAATAACAATGCCTATTATCATGCCAAATGTTGCTCCTATTAATGGTCCGATGTAAGGAATTACGTTCATCATGCCGGCAAAAAGTCCTATTACTACAGCCGAAGGAAATGGAATTCCCACAATCCATAATCCCATGGTTACCAAAAAACCAACTAAAATAACCTCGAAAAACAGTCCAACAAAATAACGCATCAACAATTTTTTAATAGAATCTAATACGTGTCGCACGCCATCTTCTTTCTTTTCGGGAGCTATCAATACAACTCCTTCGGTAAATAAACTACTGTCTTTTAAAAAGAAAAATGTGATAAATGTAATGGAAAATAGAGCTATAAATAAATTGGTTACCGTTCCTGCCACCGAACCAAACAGATTCGACACATCGGATATTTTAACTACAGAGCGGATATTCTCAACCACAACAGCTTTTAAATCAAATGTTCCATCGGTCGTATATTGCGAAATAAATTCTTCCACTTTTTGTATAGGAGCATCTAAGCTTTTCATGGCACTATCCACATCAATATTCGATAATGCCTGTGCTTGTGCCACTATCATTGGAATAAAAGTTCTAAAGAACAGAATTGCAATACACCATAATAGCAATAGAGTTATTCCGGCAGATAGCGTAATTGGTATTTTTTTCCCTTTAATTTCTAATCCATTTAGAAAATCAACTATTGGGCGACCTATAAATGATATTACTACCGCTATTAATAAATAAGCCACAATATTGCTAAAGTACCAAAACATTATACCTAATAATAAAATACCTATTGCGGCTATAAAATATTTTCCCTTTGTATTCATTTAACTTTTTATATATTTTAGTAAACGTAACAAAGGTAGTAAAATTTCATTTTTCAATAGTGTTTTAATGTCTGCTATTTTTATTGAAAAGAATTAAAAATGAAATAAGCATAAAAACAGTTTTAACAATGTATGTTAGTTTTTTATTTCAGAAAAAGAATTTATTACGCTAAAAAATATTGTTTTCTATTTCACATATCCATTTTATCAACTACATTTGCAACACGTTAAAAAAATAGAAAACAAAGGGAAACAACGCAAAAAGCATGAAAAAAAGGAGCTTACTCACACGTTTTTTGGTGTGGAGAGTAAAGAATATTAAAGAACGACAGTTTATAGTATTGTTGAGTTTTTGTGTGGGAGTTTTAAGCGGATTAGCTGCTCTGATTTTAAAAACAGCGATACATGCTACCGACCACTTTTTAACTTATAGTATTACCGATGATTCGGCAAACTTAATGTACTTGGCATATCCTGCCGTGGGTATTTTCCTTACCGTGTTGTTTGTTCGCTATTTTGTAAAAGATAATATAGGACATGGTGTTTCGCGTATTTTATATGCAATTTCTCGGAAAAATTCGCATATTAAATCACATAATAACTATTCTTCAATTGCAGCGAGTACTTTAACCATTGGTTTTGGAGGTTCGGTAGGAGCCGAGGCTCCTATAGTATTAACAGGTGCATCGATAGGTTCAAATTTAGCTCGATTGTTTCATTTAAACCAGAAGCTGATAATGTTAATGGTAGGTTGCGGTGCAGCCGGAGCCATTGGCGGTATTTTTAAAGCTCCCCTTGCCGGAATGGTGTTTACTTTAGAAGTGTTGATGCTCGATTTAACCATGGCTTCGTTAATTCCGTTGTTGATATCGTCGGTAACAGGAGCAAGTATTGCTTATTTTTTTATGGGACACGGAGTGTTGCTTTCATATAAAGTAACCGAGCCGTTCGAAATTGAAAATTTTCCGTATTATATTCTTTTGGGAATCTTTACAGGATTAGTATCGTTGTATTTTACTCGCGTAACCTTCTATCTTGAATCTTTTTTTGAAAAGATTATTAATTGGCATAAAAAGTTAATTATTGGGGGAATTGCTTTGGGTGTATTAATATTTCTTTTTCCTCCGTTGTATGGCGAGGGGTACAAAACCATTCAAGCTCTTTTAGATGGAAAACAAGCAGAGTTGGTAAGCAATAGTATTTTCTATTTCTTAAAAGACAGTTATTGGTTATTATTGGTATATGTATTGTTGATTATTGTTTTTAAAGCTGTAGCTTCTACCGTAACTACCGGAAGTGGAGGTATTGGTGGTATTTTTGCACCGTCTCTGTTTTTGGGAGGAGTGGCTGGATTCTTTTTGGCTCACGGTATAAACGGGTTTAATTTTACCCGATTATCGGAAAGTAATTTTACTATTATCGGTATGGCAGGAGTAATGGCTGCTGTTATGCATGCTCCGTTAACAGCTATCTTTTTAATTGTAGAAATAACAGGAGGTTACGAGTTGTTTATTCCCATAATGGTAACCGCAACCATTGCCTATATTACTATTATGTCGTTTGAGCAACACAGCATTTACACTAAACATTTGGCCAAACGAGGCGAATTATTAACTCATAATAAAGATAAGTCGGTGCTTACCTTAATGAAATTAGGCAGAGTAATCGAAACCGATTTTAATGTAATTGATATTGATGCGACACTTGGCGAATTGGTAAAAGTAATTACACAGGCACATCGTAATATATTTCCTGTTGTGGATAAAGAGGGAATGTTAAAAGGAATTGTGCTGTTGGACGATATTAGAAATATCATGTTTAATCCCGATATGTACGATGAGGTTTTAGTGTGTAATATCATGATTATGCCGCCTGCAATATTGGAATCGGATACTGCTATGGATAGAGTAATGCGACGTTTCGAAGAAACCGGTGCGTGGAATTTACCTGTTACCGAGAATGGTAAATATTTAGGATTTGTTTCTAAATCGAAAATATTTAACGTTTATCGCAGAGTATTGGTTCACTTTTCTGATGAATAGAATAATTGCCAAGTTTTTTTGGGGAGTAGATATTGCATTTTAATATTAGGTTTTTTTATATAGAAAAGCATAAGTTGTAAGTGCAGAAATTAAATTACCAAAGAAGTTACTAATGTTAAATGTAGAAGATAGTATTTCTTAAATTCTTTTTTTGTATCTTGCGACTGTTATATATTTCAAGAATTATTATGAATGTAAAATTATTCCAAAGTGTACTGTTTATAACTTTTTGGTTATTGGTTTCTAGTGCCGTAGCTCAAATAACGAAAGAGGGAAAACCTGTTTTTTTTCAAACAAAAGAAAATAAATCTCTTTCGGTGGTTGATTTACCGCCATTTGCTGCTGTTTATCAAACCATAAAACAGCAAGAAAAGACTATTGGCGTTAATACGAAAGCCGTAAAATATGCTCACGAATATAAAGTAAAATATAACACTGGAAATAGCGGTATTTGGGATATTCTCCCCGATGGACGTAAGGTTTGGCGTTTTGCAATACAGTCGAAAGGAGCTTATTCTTTAGGGGTGAGGTTTAGTAAATATCGTTTACCTAAAGGAGCTGAATTATTTATTTACAATAGCAAAAACTATTTAGGAGCATTTACAGAAATTAATAATAAGCCTTGGGAAACATTAGTTATACAAGCTTTTGCCGGCGACAGATTGATTATAGAGTATGTGGAACCTAAAAATACCGAATTTAAAGGAAAAATAGAGATTGGTGGTATATTACATGATTACAAAAATATATTAAGATATATTGCTGATATTATTCCCAATGATCTTGGAGACTCCGGAAATTGTAATGTGGATATCAATTGTGATGTTGGTGCTGATTGGCAAATAGAGAAGCGAGCTGTTTGTAAAGTATTGAGTAATGGATTTTATGGTTCAGGTGTTTTATTAAATAATTCCAACTTTGATGGAATTCCTTATTTTTTAACCGCTTTTCATTTTATATCTACTTTAGAAGAAGCACACGGAGCAGTATTTTATTTCAATTTTGAAAATACAGGCTGTAAAACTTTCGATGCAAAAAGTAACCAGACCATTTCGGGGGCTGAACTAAAGGCGTTGTCGCTTTTGAGACAAACCGAAAAGGGATTAAAACCTCATCTTGATTTTTCTTTGTTAAAGATGTCGAGTCAACCACCTGCTGCCTATAATGCTTACTATGCTGGTTGGGATTGTAGCGGTAAAACGCCAATTTCTACCATAACTATTCATCATCCACAAGGTGATGCAAAGAAAATAAGTATAGATAATGATGCTCCTGAAACAGGGACTTATCAAGATGGGGCATATCAATTTGATGATAATGCACACTGGGTAATTTTAAGATGGGATTTAGGTACAACCGAAGGAGGTTCATCGGGAGCTCCGTTGTTTGATGAAAATCACAAGGTTATAGGTGATTTAACCGGAGGCAATGCCTCTTGCGGTAATCCTGTTAATGATTTTTATTCTAAATTATCGGCAGCTTGGGATAAATTTCCCGGTAAAGAGAATCAATTGAAATATTGGCTGAATCCTAAAAATATAACCGATAAAACCTTAAATGGTTTTGACCCGAATGCTGAGTTTTATGCCAATTTTTCGCTTTCAAAAAGGGAAGTTTGTGTAAATGTTCCTGTTAATATTGTTAATTTATCTTCTGGAGATGTTAAACGTTATGTGTGGGATTTTGGAGAAGGAGCAATACCCGAAAGAAAATTTATAGGAAAAACACCACCCGCAATTCGTTATCAAACCGTAGGAATAAAGAATATTATTTTAACCGTTGAGAAAAATGGGAAAATGAATAGGGCATCGCAACAAATTAAGGTATTGGGAATACCAAAAGCGGACTTTAATTATATTTTAGAAGGAGAAAATAATGTTAATTTCGCAGAAAAATGCATTGATGCACAAAGTTATTTATGGAACTTTGGCGATGGAATTACTTCGACCGATGGCACAGTAACACATAGTTATGCAAAAAAAGGAACTTATAAAGTTGTTTTAAAAGCAGCAAACGAATGTGGCAGTAATACTACCGTAAAAAATGTAATACTGTCGTACGATAAATTGATAAAAATTTATCCTAATCCGTCACCTACTTTCTTTAATATTGATTTAACCAAAATAAAAAGTGAAAAGGTAATTTGGTCGTTGTATAGTGTTGCCGGCAAAAAGATACAAACCGGAATAGCTGAAAAATCGAATTGCATAAAATTGAATTTAGGGCATCTACAAACGGGAGTATATTTTATCAAGCTAAATATTGATGGAATAGTGATACAGCGAAAATTACTGAAGATAAATTAAATTTAATCTGCGTGAGGTTATTTAAAATATTTATTGTACATTTAGGAACTTTAATTTTTTAACACATAAATTTATAGTTATGAATAACAATACAGGAACAACAATTTTAGCATTGCTAACAGGGGCTGTTATTGGTGCAGGAGCGGGAATATTATTTGCTCCAAACGAAGGGAAAAAAACTCGTAAGCAAATAAAGAAAACATTTGACGAGCAAACCAAGAAAATAGACGACAAATTCAAAGAATTTAGTGAAACTGTAAAATCGAAAATTAATAAAGGTACTTTAGAGGATAAAGTAGAAGATTTACTATCGTCTTCGAGCTACAAGGCTGAAGAGGTAATTGTATTCCTTGAGAAAAAATTGGCTAACCTTAAAGAGGCAAATGCTAAACTTCAGAAATAGAAAATGGATGTTGGGCAAATAAAAGAAGAAGTAAATGCTTTTAAGCAGGATATTGAAAATGTTGTAACATCTCATGTAAAGTATTATAAATTATGGTTGTTTCGTTTTTCGGTTCGGCTATTTACAAGCGTGTTTTGGAGTGTAATATTTTTAATGCTATTTTTCTTTGCTTTTATATTTTTTGCCGTGGCAGGAGCTCTTGCACTTTCAGAGTATTTGGAGAGTATGCCTTTGGGATTTCTGCTTGTGGGAATTATTTTTGTATTGGTAATGTTGTTTGTCTTCTTTTTTATGCGAAAACGCATTAATCGATTGTGGTTGAGAAAATTATCGGAAATTTACTTTCAAGAATAGGAGCAGTTATGAAGAAAGGTTATAATAATTTTCGAGAGCTTGATGCCGAGATTAAAATTTTGCAACTACAAAAGGATATTGCCATTGCTGAATTGCAGAATAGAATGCGATTAACGGTAGAAAACGTAAAAGAACAGGCTGCTATTCCCTCTTGGTTGAAAGCTGTAAAAGTTACGAAAGAAATTGTTTATTTAAGCAGATATCAAATTGTGTCAATAGCAACAGAATTTTTGTTGCGAAAATGGTTGCTTCGTGAAAAGAAGAATAAAAAGCAATAAATTTTAGTTTTTTGAAAGGTTTTAGTCTTTTAGGGGGGGGGCTTTTGAAAGTTCCTCTTTTTTTGCCACAAAAAAAGGTATTTTGAGTACACCTCCAGCCGGGAATGCCATTGGAAAAGGATTATAAATTACTCGCATCCCGATAAGAAGTTTTCAAAATACCTCGTATTTTTTATAGGTTTTAACCAAATAAAGTCGTTGATTAGTGGCTGCAATTATGATCGTGTGAACTACAAAGAGAAGCGTCTCCGGTATTTCCGTTGCACCAACCGGTTAATACTTCTTCTATATTGCCACTATAACCACTAAACACATCAATGCCGGCGGTTTTTAATTTATTTACAGCACCTTGACCTATTCCGCCTGCTAATAGTACCGAAACACCGTACTCGTATAGGTCGGTAGCTAAATTGCTTTTACATCCACAGTTTTCGGGAGATGCAAAATCTTCTTTTTTTATAATTTGATTTTCATTGTCTAAAGTGAAAATGGTAAATTTTTCACAATGTCCAAAATGATTGTCTAAATTTGTTCCTCTTGTTGGAATTGCTATTTTCTTCATCTGTTTATTTTGTTGTTTTAGTTATTCTGTTTTTTTCTTTTGATGAAAAAAACGAAAATTATTTATTTGTACCAACTGGCATACATTGCATAGCTATTGGCAATTCTATTGATTTCACTCTCTAATAATTCGGGGCTAAGATCTTTTATTTTTTTTGCAGGAGCACCTGCATAAACGCTTCCCGACTCTACATGTGTTCCTTTTGTAACCACCGCACCTGCTGCAACAATTGCATTACTTTCAATAATTGCATCGTCTAAAACTATTGCACTCATACCTATCAATACGTTATCTTTTATGGTGCAGCCGTGTACCACAGCATTGTGAGCAATGGAAACATTGTTGCCAATAGTTGTTGGTGACTTTTCGTAGGTGGCGTGTATGGTGGCGTTATCTTGAACATTCACATTATTGCCCAATTTTATGGAGTGGACATCGCCGCGTAAAACAGCCCCAAACCATATACTGCAATCGTCTCCCATTTCTATATCCCCAATTATGGCTGCATTCTCTGCAAAATAGCAGTTTTTTCCATATTTGGGTATCTTTCCTTTTAATTCTTTGATTATGGCCATTTTGTATTGTCTTTAAATGAAACGGTATAATTATTATACAACTTATAATTTAAAATTAAAGCTAGTGCTACTTTCCGTGGACAAAATTACATATTTTTTTATTGTTAGGTCTATTTTGAGATCATTAATCTTGAGCGAAGTGTATTTCTTTAATCTCGAATAATTTAATAAGTGTTAAAATTTGAAAATTTGTAGGATTGATTAAGGTTATTTTTTCAAAGAGGATATATGTAGCGTGTAATTTATTTTAAAATTTAAATCGTCTTGTTTTAGCTGTATAAATATTTACATATCAGACTTTAAGGCGTTTTATAACCGCAGATTTGTTTGTGTGATTATGTAATAAATTGTTTTCTAAACAGATAGGGAGAGTAAGTAAATGCTTATAGAAGTTGGATTTTAACCT
>PDWJ01004450.1_pt1 | contig 12359 bp, 11 predicted proteins | sample 1430881 | NCBI WGS metagenome assembly PDWJ01 (sample SAMN01162460, study PRJNA174530) | Oral metagenome, whole genome shotgun sequencing project. | biome: Marine environment; feature: Marine mammal; material: Swab sample of the gingival sulcus; isolation source: swab sample of gingival sulcus... | reverse complement strand
AGGAGGGCGCCTGCTGGTAGCAAGCAACCGACGAGCGACAACCGCCGTGATGTCGCAGACCAGCGCAGCGACGGGAGGTCAGCGGGTCAGCGCTCTAGAAGCGAGCCACCCCCTCCACGATCACACCCGCGAACTGTGGCACGACGCGACAGATGCCGTTGACGCAGATCAGCCCACCACGACGCTCGCCGACGTAGACCCGCGCGTAGGTGCTCGGGTTGAAGAAGTAACGCGCCTCGCCGCCGAAGAAGAAGCGCGGGTCATCGCCGACGGCGACGGGCTCAGAGGAGTAGCCGATGTAGGCGGCCAAGGCGATCCGCGGTGACCACTTATAGCCCAGCGAGAGATCCATCTGGGTGAAGGTGACCTTCGTCATCAGCTGCTTGGTGGCGTGGCGATAGAAGTAGTTCAGGCTCAGCGCGTGGCGCGCGACGAGCAGCTGCTCGACATCACCAAAGAGGTGGATGTCGGTGCGGAAGGTCTCACCGCGTTCGTGGTTGCGCTCCAGCCGCAGGCCACCCATCAAGTTCCAATGACCGCGGCCCTCCATCCACGCGAGCTCCCAGCCGCCGTAGGGGTCGTGGAGCTCGAGCAGCCCCTCCTCGCCCCAGCTGCGCATCCAGGTGTAGTTTGCGAAGACTAACAGCTCGAAGCGCCCGCCGAAGATCTCCTCGAAGTTGTAGTCGACGCGCACGCGGGCGCCGCCCGTGCTGAAGGTCTCGGTGGGTACGGCGTAGACGCGCTCGAGCGTCGGCGGCTGCGCGTAGGTCAGGCGATAGGCTTCGACCCCGCTCTGTGGACCCTGCAGCTGGAAGTCGTTGAAATATTTACTCTCGAAGGTAAACGTCCAGTTCCCTTTGGAGAGCGACGCGCGGAGGTAGCTCGCCATCCCTCGGAAGCCGTGGAGGTTGTTTTCCAGCCGCTCGTCGCAGTCGCGGGTCGGCCCGCGGGAGACGCAGGTGCCGTTGAAGCTGCGCTGAACGTCGATCTCCGCGCTGATGTTGAGATCGCCGTCAAGCAGGTTTGGGAGCCCCGCTCTCAGGCCCCAGATCGTGTCGGTGGGCTGGCTCCCCTTTGCGTTGCGCAGCGTATGGACGAGGTGCGTGCCGAGCTTCAGGGCGCCATCGCCGAAGGTGTACTCGAAGCTGCCGCCAAAGATCTGCTCCTCGGGCCAGATGGTCCGCGCCGCCACGCCGGTGAAGGCGTCCATGTCGAGGAAGTTGAACGTGCCGGCGAGCATCGTGACGTCCACCGGCCCCTTGTGGATCCGCAGCTTGCCGCCGCGGATCGCGTTATCCTGACCGATCTCGCTGACCTTGATCGCCATCAAGGCGATGCCAGCGCCAAAGGAGACGGTGAAGTCGCCCACGATCACGTCCCAGTCGTCGGCGGTGTAGCTCAAAAAGAAGCGCTCTGGCGAGACGAACTTGAGGGGCTCGTCACCGCCTGGGATCTCACGATCCTCGCGAGCCATGTAGAATTGGTTGAGGTAGCGGTTCGCGCAGGCCGCGGGCCGATCGCCTCCCGCGGCGCATCCTCCCAGCGGGTGGTCGAGAAAGAGGTTCAGGTCGAGGCGCGCCCCCATCCGAAAGCCCCCCGTCCCGAGCTGCAGATCCATCGTATGAAAGACGTAGTGGTACTCGTCGTCAAAGTCGTTGAACGGGCGCCTGATCACGGTCCCGGTAGCAGGGTCGACAATCTCGAGGACGTTGGGACCGTTGCCGTTGTCGGCGCGCCAGTCGTAGCGCAGCGTGGTGGTGGCGCGGAAATCCCACGTGCGGCCAAAGAGCTCGAACTCCTTGGCCTCGGCGGTGGGGGAGACGGCGAGGGTGGCGGTCAACAGCGCGAAGCCGACGACCACCGCGCGGCCGAGAGCGCGCGACGCTACGTGCGCTCGAGCTCCGCCTTGATCTCGGCCTTGATCTCGGCCATGTCGCTGATCTGAAAGCTCGAACGCGTCTTTTTGACCTTGTGCTTGCGGTCGAAGAGCACGGAGAAGGGCGTGGCGCGCTTCGGGTTGAAGAGGCGCACGATCGCCCCGGAGGTGTCGATCACCACCGGGAACTTGATCTTGTAGCGCTTGACCGTGGGCGCCACATCGGCCCGGGTCTGCGGCTCGTCGACGCTGACGGCCAAGACAACCAACCCCTTCTTTTTCCACTTCTTGTAGACCCGCTTGAGCTGCTTCATCTCGGTCAGACATGGCTTACACCAGGTGGCGAAGAAGGTCATGTAGACGACCTTGTTCTTGAAGCTGCGCAGGCCGATCTTCTTGCCGTTCCACTTGCCGTTGATCCCTTGGACGGTGAAGTCCGAGGGTTTGGCCTGGGCAGGCGAAGAGCCTAACAAGAGAAGGGAAAGCGAAAAAGCCAATGGGAAGGTATACCGCATGCTACTCTCCTGCGCTTCGCGACTGACGAGGTCGCCACCCGCGTGGGGAGGTCGGCGGGAAACAGAACGTCGTGTGAAACAGAACGTCGTGTCAGAACGTCGTATCAGAACGTCGTGTAACGTGCCGCCAGCCTTGACCTATTTGCTGAGGGCCTTGGCGATCTCCGCCTCCATCTCCGGGATGTTCGCGCCCACCGCGCGATAGACGATCTCCATCGTCTCGGTGTTCACCAGCATGTTGAACGGCGTGGCAGCCTTGTCGAAATACTTGCCCATCTTGAAGGCCGGATCGATCACCACCGGCCAGTTCAGCTTCTGCGATGTCGCCCAGGCCTCACCGAAGGCCTTGCTAGCGGGTCTGCGCAAGGAGTCCTCGAAGACGATATTGAGGAAGTCGACCTCGGCTGGAAAGGACCCGTCTTTGAAGCGCTTGGTCAGCTCCTGGACCTCGGAGCGGCAGGGGCCACACCAACCGGCCGAGACATTGATCCAGACCAGCTTGTACGTCTTGGCGCAGCCGCTCGGCGTCTTGAACCAGTCGGCGAACCTGATCGTCTTGGCGACCGAGGTGTCGATGGCCTTGCTCTTGTGATCTTTGCAGAAGTTATCCGGATCCATGAAGCCCAGAAACTGCTCGTCAGCCGCGATGGTGTTGGTCGTGGTGCCGTAGGGCCCACAGGGGTAGCTCCCAGCGCCGCACCCGCCCTGGTCGAGGGGCTGTAGGTCGGTATAGATCACCGCGGCGTCCGACTTCGCGCCAGTTTCATCACTGCAAGCGTTGGCGACGATCATCCCGGCAGACAAAGCCAGGGCGAAAAAAAGGCGGTGGGAGTGCATCGTTTTCACCTCATTCATGGAGTATGGAGACCTATCCTGCCATTCTAAAGACCCATGTCAACGGCTAGCGTAGCCCCGATCATGTCCACGCTTTCCTGAGGCTTTTGTTGATTCCTGACGCTTCCGTTGATTCCTGACGCTTTGGTTGAGGGCCCCTTGCAGAGCCGATGTCGTAGCCGAGCACATGCCCCCTCTAGAGCGCTGACCAACTTACCTCCCGTCGCTTCGCTGGTCTGCGACATCACAGCGGTTGTTGCTCGTCGGTTGCTCGCTAAGAGCAGGCGCCCTTCTCGCTCCTACGCTGTGATTCCGCATCCTTCGCGCAGCTCGGTCCGGTAAGCTGATCAGCGCTCTAGGGGGTGAACACGACGAGCCTCTATGATGAACAACAAGAGAGACGAGCTCTCTTTGAAGGAATCGAAAGCGACCCGTCGTGCGATGGCCAGCGACAGGCGGTTTGCAGGGGCTCTCGAGTCGGGGCTTCTGCGCCATGATGGCGTCGTGGCCAACGGCGTGCCATTGACACTGGCACATCGGTGTCAGATCGTGAACAACTCCCCTATCGCTCCAGTGAACGGGCCACGAAAGAACAGGACGTATGAAACGCTTCTCTATCTTTACCCTCGCAATCTTTGGGTTCATCGGCTGTAGCGGTGGAGACCCGCCGAAACAAAAACCCCGTGTCTTCGGCTTGCCCTGCTCTCTCGACGACGACTGCGAGAGCAAGATGTGCATCGACGGCCACTGCTCGAAGGTCTGCACCAAGCAGGCCGACTGCCCACCGGCCGCGGGCAAGTACTTCTTCTGTGGCACCGCCAAAGAAGACGGCACGGTCGCCTGCTACCCCAAGCAATACGACGACCGCCCCTTCGCCACGGGCTACGACTGCTCAGCGGACGGCAAGTGCGGCATCGGCTGGGAATGCCTCGGCGTCCCCGGCGAGCCTGATCGTTTCTGCTCGCCGGTGTGCAAGAACGACAAGGAGTGCCCGCCCAAGATGCGCTGCGCCCAGATCCAAGCGGGCGACAAGGCGGCGGAGATGCGCTGTGTGCGGCGCCAGTGGGGTCACCCCTGCGTGATCGACGATCAATGCGGCGGCGCCGAGGATCTCTGCATCACCGACAGCAACGGCGCGAAGTACTGCAGCAAAGCCTGCCAAAAGGACAAGGGCGGCACCTGCCCGGTCTTCGCCAAGTGTGAGGACGCTGGCAACAACACGCTCCAATGCCGCCACAAGAAAGGCTACGCCTACAAGGCGGAGGGCGACCAATGCGACCCCTGCACCTGGCACTACCAGTATCAGTCGGGCAAGGACGTGGTCCAGGTCTCCGACTCGGGCGGCTGCAAGAGCGGCGGACTCTGCATTCGCCTCAGCCCCTACACCAACGAGACCGCCTGCGCCCTGCCCTGTGCCGAAGAGTGCTCCGGCGACAGCGACTGCTCTGGCAACAACACCTGCCGGACGCTCACCGCCGGCGGTGGCTCGCAGATCAAGCTCTGCACCTGCTCTGAGGACAGCGACTGCGCGTCGCGGAATTGCATCACCCTCTCGGGCGGCGACAAAATCTGCGAGCGTTGCGGTAAGAACCAGGGCTGCCTGACGTCGACCTCGGTCTGCGTGCCCCTGACTCGGGTCGGCGACCAGACCACCATCGGCAGCTGCACCAACCCCAACTAGATCCGCTTACCGGACCGAGCTGCGCGAAGGATGCGGAATCACGGCGTAGGAGCGAGGAGGGCGCCTGCTGGTAGCGAGCAACCGACGAGCGACAACCGCTGTGATTTCGAAGTGCTAGCCGCAGCCACCGCTGATCTTCTTTTTCTTGCCGCCGGCCTTCGGCTTCTTGCCTGCCAGCAGATCGGGGGCGAAGCCGAGGCTCTTCAGCTTGCCGATCGCGGCGACCACGGCGGCGCGCTCACCGTCGGCCTTCCCCGCGAGGAAGGCCTTGATCGTGCTCATCGCCTGGTCGTAGCCGAAGGGTGGCTCCTTGCTCGAAAAGAGCGGAACAGGCAGCTCGAGGGCCAGATACCAAGCTCGCGCCCCGCCGCGCAGGAAGTGAACCCGCGTCTGCGGCTTGCTCTGTTTGATCTTGCCCACGAGCTTCGCGGTGGCGGCGTCCTTGCCGCCGATGATCAACGCCAAGGGCTTGCCCACAGTCTTCTCCAAGACCGCCGCCGGCGCCGCGTCGGCGGCGACGCTGTGGGGGACGCTGTAGCGTGAGCGCTGCGCCGCTGGGCGCACGTCGACGATCGCCAGCTTCTCGCCCTGCTTGGCCATCAGCGCCAGCGCCGTGTAGACGTCGACGGAGGCCTTCTTCGCCGAGAGATCGGGCGGCATATGGGAGGTCGCCGAGTGGCCAGAGCTGATCCCGAGCACCAGGTAGAGCGCGCTGAGAGCGACGAGCAGCCCCGCGCCGACGCGGGCATCGAAGCGTTGGGTGTAGCTCATGCCGCGCCCCCCTTCGCGTCGTCGCCGCCGAGGCGCGCGTTGACGATCCGCTCGATCCGCGTCGCGGTGTAGAGCATCCCCACCGCGACCACCGCCACGGCGAAGACCATCACCGCCGACGAGAGACCGAAGTACTCATGAAGCAGCACTCGGCCCATCTTCCCCGTCTGATGAAAGCTGGCGAAGGCGTCGTAGGCGATGGTGAAGGCGCCAGAGCCAACGATGACGCCGAGGATGAAGACCACGGCGTCGAGCTTGCCGCTCATCGTCGCCACGATTGAGGTCCCGGGGCAGTAGCCGCCGATGATGAAGCCGGCGCCGAGCAGCAGGCCGCCGACCAGCTGCGGCCAGAGATAGGTTGGTAAAAGGCCAATGTTACCCAGCGGCATGATGCCCGCGAGGTCGAGGAAGTAGACCCCAACCATCGCCGTGAGAATCGCCGAGAACATCACGCGCATGACACGGAAGTCGCGGCCGTAGAAGATCGAGGTCAGGTTCTTCGCCGTGCCGAAGCCGGCCCGCTCAAGGGCGAAGCCGAAGCCCGCGCCGACCAGCACGGTCAGCGTCATCTCGGCGCCGTGGCTCATATTCGTCGAGAGGATCAGTGGAGCCTCCATCGTCGCATCCTCCTAAATCCACTGCCGGCGAACGAAGTAGGCCACCCCATAGGCCCCGCCGAAGACTGCAAACATGAAGACCCAGCTCCCCAACGCCAGCTGCGCCCCCCCCGTCAGCGCCTGGCCGCTGGTACACCCTCTGGCGATCTGCGCCGCGACGCCGCTGATCGCCCCGCCGATCAGCGCGAGCACCAGCCGCATGTTGCGATCGGTGCGCGGGCCGTGGGTCACCTCCGGCTTGAAGCGCCCAGCGGTGAAGGCGCCCGCGGCCCCGCCGATGGCGACGCCGATGGCCAGAAAGACGATCCAGCTGTTGAGCGGGCCGCGCTTCGGCGAGAAGTACTTGCCGATGTTCTTGTTCTCCTCGGCCCAGGTCGGCGACACACGGTGTAACACCACCGCGTTGACCCGCTTGACCGCCCCCGAGGCTCCGAGGCCCTTGCCGGTGATCACGAAGCTCACCAGCAGCACCGCGCCGAGGAAGGTCCCAGCTACATAGGGGTTCCAGAACGGCTTCGGGTTGCTCTGTCCCTCTATCACGACTTCACCCCGTCTTTGTCTTCTGCGTGTCCTTGGTCGACCTCGGCCACCCACTTCTCGGCGTGGCTCTCGGCGTGCTCTCGATCGACATAACCGATGACCATCGATTTCAGCGCAGGGCGCTCATCGACGATGATCGCGGCCATGGTGATATGCACGGCCACGCCGATCAGGGCGAACATGATCGCGAGCTTGTGGAGCATGATCGCCGCCCGCACGACCTCAGCGTTCCCCGCGTGAACGGTCATCACCAGGCCCGTGAGGATGATCAGCCCGGTCCCGGCGAGGGCGCTGATAGCGAACATCTTCTGACCCGCGTTGTATTTATCCTGGGGAGGCAAGGGCTTTTGGGTCAGGCCGAGCATCTTCAGCGGCTTGATCATCATCCAGCGGAGATCGTCTCTGGTGATCAGCACCTCGCGGATCGCCTCGATACCGCCGCGCTTGAAGAGAAGGAAGAAGGGCACGATCATCGCCGCCCAGAGCAGCCCCCAGACGACGTGGAAGCGGAGCAGCGAGGCCGCGCCGCCGAAGAGCCCCGCCACAGCCTTGGCGAAGCCGTCGCCGAAGAGCGCAAAGGAAGGCCCCGTCATCAGCGCCGTCCCGGTGAGCAGCAAGAGCATCCACGAGAGCGCGTTAAACCAATGCAAAAAGCGCATCCCCCGGCTATGGCGCAGCAGCTTCTCTTGGTGCCGCTCATGCAGCTGCGCCCGGGCACTTCGATCACCCGCGTCGGCAGCGGCCTGCGTCTTGGCGCGCTCCTTGCGCATACGCAGGTTGATCATCAACCCGCCGAGGCCCGTCAGCGCCAACAGGGGCGGCACGGCGTAGCGCGCCATCGGCCGCGAGGCCCCCTGCCAGAGCGATGAGAGCGCCGTCTTCTCGGGTTTCTCGATCACGCCCTTCTGAGCCAAAATATGCTGCCGCTTCTCTTCGGGAGCGTAGTAGACGTTGGGCCCGATCTTGACCTCGGCGCTGGTCAGTGGCTTGGCGTCACGCGCGGCGATCAGCTTCGACGCCGCGCTCTTGGGATCGTCGAGGTCACCGAAGTGACGGCACTCGGCAAGGCAGGTCTGCACGCAAGCGGGCGGCTCGCCCCGCGCGACATAAGGCGCGCAGAGGTTGCACTTCTCGACGACCTGCTTTTCGTTATCCACCGTGCGCGCGTCGTAGGGGCACATCGAGACGCAGTTACCGCAGCCGATGCAGAGGTCGTGGTCGACCATCACCACGCCGTTTTGGTTGGCGAAGGTCGCGCCGGTGGGGCACTCCGCTGTGCAGGGATGCCCCTCGCATTGGTTGCAGAGCCCGGGAAAGAAGGTCAGCTCCAGGGTGCGCTTCTCACGGCTGCCGCGTACGTATTCTTTGACCCAGTCTCGCCGGGCCCCAGGGCCGCTATCCCAACGCTCCTTGCAGGCCGCCACGCAAGCCTGGCAGCCGATGCACGCATCGAGCTCGATCATCATCCCATAGCGCATGGGTAGAGCTCCTCGTCTTTGGTCACCTTACGCACTCGCACCCACTGCACACGCATCCCCGTCGAGCCGGAGATCGGGTCGACCGCGTAGGTGTCGATCACCTCGGTGTCGCTGCCACCCTTGTTGTAGGCGAGCTTGAGCTTCTTCGATTGGTTGCCGAAGCCGTGGATCATGTAGAGGCTGCGCCTCGGCATCCGCTCGGTGACGTTGGCCGGCATCGGACCGGTCTTGTCGCCATGGGGGTTTTCGACCATCACCTGGTCGCCGTGCTCGATCTTCATCGCCGCGGCACACTCGGGGTTCATCCAGACGCAGTTGCCCGGGTCCAGGTCGTTGAGGATCGAGTTGTTCTGCGTGCGGCCGAAGGTATGCAGCGGGCTGCGCCCGTAAAGCAGGCGCAGCCAGCCCTTCTGCGGCTTGGGCTGCTCCCAAAAGGTTGGCAGGGGCGAGAAGCCCTTATCAGCCATCTGTTGTGAGAAGAGCTCAACCTTCCCAGAAGGGGTATGCCATTGGTAGTGGGCTGCTCTATCGAGATAGGGCGCGATCTTGGTCTTGGGAAACGCAATACCCCTCTTCTTCAGCTCTCCGAGCTCGATCCCCGTGCCCTTCAGCCGCGCGCTCAGGTACTCGTCAAAGTCGTTGAAGGCGAAGAAGTCGCCAACACCGAGGGCCGTACCGAGCTCCTTGGCGATCCGCCAACCGGGGCGCGTGTCGTGGGGCGACTTCACGGCGGGGATGCGCAGCCCGATATAGGGCTTGTCCTTGCAGCGCCCCACCGTGAGGTCGTCGGTGCGCTCGAGGTACATATCCTCGGGGAGCAGCACGTCGGCCCAGTCGGTGATCTCCGTCGGCAGCACATCGATCACGGCGAGGAAATCGAGGCGCTCGATCGCCTCTCGCGTGTGGTGCTTATTCGGCAGGCTCTGCATCAGGTTGCTGCCATGCACCAGCCAGCCCTTGATCGGGTAGGGCATGCCGAGGCGCGTGGCGTCGCGGATGCCGTTGGTGGTGCACTCCTTGGCGAAGGGATAGCGATCCGCAGCTTGGTCGACGTTCTTTGGGAAGTCGGGGTAGTTCGGCGTCGGCCAGTCGCCGAGCTTCGGCGCAGCGGGCTTGTAGATGCCGCCCTTCGCCCAGAACGAGCCGAGGAGCGCCGCGAGCGTCGCCTGCGCCCGTGCACGCTGCGTGTCCTGCTCGCCGTACCAGGCCACATGCCGGCCGGGGTGCACGATCACCGCTGGCTTGGCCTGCGCCATCAGCTTGTAGGCGGCGATGATGTCCTCCGCCGGCACCCCAGCGTACCTCGCAGCCCACGTTGGGGTCGCGCGAGCGACGTGCTTTCTGAGCTCGTCGAAGCCGACGCATTGATGCTCGACGAAGGTCTTGTCGTAGGCGTCGTCCTCGATCAGCAGCCGGATCCAAGCCAAAATCACGGCGGTGTCGGAGCCCGGCACAACCGGCAGCCAGATATCGGACTTGGAGGCGACCGTCGAGAGCCGCGGATCGAGAACCACCAGCTTGGCCCCCCGCACGCGGGCCTGGACGAAGGCCTGCACCTGGCCGTTGTGGGCGTTCTCACCGAGGTGCGAGCCAAAAAAGACCATGCATTGGGTGTGCTCGAAGTCGAGGGGCTCGGGGCTCGACATCGGCACGCCGAAGGTTAGCTTGAAGCCAACGTCTCGCGGACCTTTGCATTGAGCGTAGGCCGGCGCGGCGTAGTTGGGGGTCCCGAGGGCCGCCATCATGTTCCGCAGCATCGTGCCCGAGGTGCCATGGTAGAAGGCCGCGAGCGCCTCGGGCCCGTGCTCGGCCTTGATCTTCAAGAAGGCCTGGGCGATTCGCTCGTAGGCGGTCTTCCAGCCCACGCGCTCGAAGCAGCCCTCACCGCGCTTGCCCACCCGGACCATCGGGTACTTCAGTCGATCGGGGTCACTGATGAACGCCGGCCCAGCGTTACCGCGCCCGCAGAGCTTGCCCTTGGCGTTGGGATAATCGGGGTGACCGGTGAGGTGCATCACGCGATTGCCCCGCACATGGGCCTGGAGCCCGCACTTCCAAAAGCAGATCTCACAGAAGCCTGGGACGACGCGCTCGGCCGGCTGCCCTTGCTTCGGGTCTAGGAGCTTGAAGGCCTGCGCTTCGCTCGGGGCGGCGGTCACGGCGGCAGCCGCCGCGGCTCCCGTGGCAACGCCAGCGCCTTTGAGTAGGGTTCGACGGCTGATGCGGATGCTGTCTTTGTCTGCCAACTGGCCCTCCGCTTCGTGCATCTCGCTGCATCACACAATATCGATATATCGCTTTATCTATAGGCATATAGGCGCGCCTTGACCTTCCTGTCAAGCCAAACGGGCGCGATCCAAAGGCGGGGATCTAACCACCATGAAAACCAGCGCTGGATAAGGCGTTCGAAGCCGATCTGGAAGCAGACCTGCCGCCGCGATCCGGTAGCCCCGGTCGCGGCCCGACGCCCGCAGGTTCGCCGCGACATCGTTCCGGCCGCCGCCTCGGATTACGCGCGGCGAGGCGCCTTTTCTTGAACCACCTCAGAGGCTCCTGCGCCCTTGAGCTCGGCGGCGCAGACACCGGCCACCGTCTCCACGGTCGCGCCGTGCCGCCCGACGACCTTTTCGATCGCCCATGAGATCTCGCCGACCGTCGCCTTGGGATCCCGGCCTCGATCGCCTTCGCCATCCCGCCGAGGTCTTCGATCTCCTCGATGTTCTCCCAGGCGCGGCGGGCGAGCGCGTCTTTCAACCACTCGACATCATAGCTGCCGCCGAAGGGATCGATCGTGTCGCAGGCGCCCGTCTCATCTTGATCATGTTGAATGAAAAGCTGCGTGTTGCGAGCGATCCGCACCAAACAATCCGTTGAGCTTCGCCGACCGATCATCTACATTGTCGTCACGGTTTACGTTGATGGGTGGCGGTCGGGTCGCAAAGGCTCCGCGGACGCCTTGATCTTGCGCGGCCTCGCCGCAATTGGAGCAGCAGGGATGACAAGAGCAGAACGCTTTGGGACGCCGGTCTGGAACGAGCTGATGAGCGCCGACCTCGAGAAATCGAAGGCGTTCTACGCCGAGGTCTTCGGTTGGCAGTACGACTCGAAACCCATGCCGGAGGGCGGCGTCTACCTCCTCGCCAAGGCCGGCGAGAAGGCTGTCGCTGGCATGATGGCGCTGCCCGAGATGGCGAAACAGAACGGCGCGCCAGCGCATTGGCTTTATTATTTCGGCGTGGCGAGCTGGTCGGAGGCGCTGAGCCGATTCAATCGTCTCGGCCAAGGCGAGATCCTTCTGCCCGAGAAGGAGATCCCGAGCATTGGCAAGTGGACGGTCGTCAAAGACGGCGAAGGCGCCATGCTCGCCCTCTTTGAAGCATCCGGAGACGAAGCGTCCGGAGACGAACCCGCGCCCTACAACTCCCGCGTCCACGGGCAGTTCCATTGGCACGAGCTGATGAGCCGCGACAGCGGATTGGCCAAGGCTTTTTATGGCGAAGTTCTCGGCCTTGTGGCCGAAGAGACGCCGATGCCGGACGGTCACGCCTACACGCTCTGGAAGACCGCGACGTCGGCGTTGGCCGGCGGCATGATGGACATGTCCAACAACGAGGCTATCCCCGCCGAGGTTCCGCCGCATTGGAGCGCCTACCTCGCCGTCGACTCGATCGAGGCCTGCCAAAAGGCGATCGAAGCCAACGGCGGAACGATCCTTGTGCCGCCGATGAGCGTCGAATGCGTGGGCACGTTCCTCCACTTCCAAGGCCCAGGTGGCGCGGTCCTCGGCGCGATCCAGCCAGCCCCAGAAAACCGGGGCTGATTTGAGCCAACCTGAGCGCCCCCCACCCATTCGGGACCGAGCCAGGTGCTTGAGGTGCTGAGGTGCCGGAGCCGCTTTCGAAGCCGACGAAACGAGCCATACGGGTGGTCTGGCGAGCTTTCCGAGCCCTAGAGCGCTGACCAACTTACCTCCCGTCGCTGCGCTGGTCTGCGACATCACAGCGGTTGTTGCTCGTCGGTTGCTTGCTAAAAGCAGGCGCCCTCCTC
>PDWJ01004449.1_pt1 | contig 12367 bp, 9 predicted proteins | sample 1430881 | NCBI WGS metagenome assembly PDWJ01 (sample SAMN01162460, study PRJNA174530) | Oral metagenome, whole genome shotgun sequencing project. | biome: Marine environment; feature: Marine mammal; material: Swab sample of the gingival sulcus; isolation source: swab sample of gingival sulcus... | reverse complement strand
CAAGTTTCGCCTCATCATCATCGCTGTCGGTCTGGCAGCGCTCGCCGTCGCCGCTGCTGGACCGATCGCCTTTGTTGCCTTCGTCGCTGGCCCGATCGCCCGACGTTTGGTCAACACACCTCAAGCTGCTGTCGTGCCCGCCGCGTTCGTCGGAGCATTCATCTTGGCCTTTGCTGATCTGGGCGCGCGTCGGATCTTTGCCCCAGTCGAGCTGCCGGTCGGGGTGATGACCGCAGTCTTTTGGGCCCCCTATCTCATCTGGTTACTTACCCGCCGAGCTCGAACTGGAGCATTATGAACATGTCATCGCCCTTCCGCCTGTCGGCTGCTGCCGTCGTGGTCGCCCTCACCCTTGCCGGGTGCGGGTCGTCCAGCACCGACGACACCGCCAACGCATCAGCATCTGAATCGGTGTCGGTGCCCGAGTCCTCCGCGTCGGAGTCGGCATCGGGATCCGACACCACCGAGAGTGTTGAGGTTCAGACCACGGAGTCGACCGAGTCAACCGACGACTCATCGTCGGGCTACACCGTGGTCGATGATCGTGGCGTTGAGGTCACGATCGAATCCACCGAGCGGGTCATTCCGCTCGACGGTGATGTGGCTGAAATCGTCTTTGCCCTCGGCGCTGGCGACCAAGTCGTGGCCACCGACCTGTCGGCCACCTATCCACCCGAAGCTGATGCCCTGCCCCAGATCGGCTACCAGCGAGCCCTCAGCGCTGAGCCGATCGCTGCCTTTGAGCCAACCTTGCTGATCGCCACCGATATCGCTGGTCCTCCCGAAGCCCTCGCCGATCTCGAACGCCTAGGGATCCCCTTGGTGATCGTGCCATCGGAAGCAACCTCTACCGGTGCTGCCGAGAAGATCCGAGCTGTGGCTGAGGCCTTGAACATCCCCGAGGAAGGCGAACGTCTCGCTACCGAGGTCCAAGCCAAGATCGATGCAGCGATGGAAACGGCCCCGATGGCTGATCCGCCTCCCAAGATCGCTGCCCTCTATCTGCGCGGGGCCCAGGCCCGGCTGGTGTTGGGGTCGGCCTACAACGCCCACTGGTTGATCGAAGCAGCTGGCGGTGTTGATATCGCTGACGAACTTGGCGTTGTTGAATCAGCGGAGATCTCCGATGAAGCGATGTTGGCGGCGGCCCCCGATGTCTTGCTGGTCACCATCAGCGGACTCGAATCGGTCGGCGGCATCGACGGGCTCTTGGAGCAGATCCCCGCCCTAGCTCAAACTCCCGCTGGCCAGAATCGGGCGGTGCTCGCCTACGAAGCCCAGTATTTCCTCGGAAATGGTCCTCGTACCGGCGACGCGCTGGCCGAAATTATCGCTGACCTGACCGACCTTCTAGTCTCGTAACGACCCCCACCTACAAAGGAGCAACCCATGAAAGAAGAATTCAAAGAGCATCTCGAATCGATGCGGATCCTCGGTGACACCAAGACCTTCCCGTCCTATGCCACCGTGGTGCGCACGGTTCTCGGAGACGGCGGATTCGGTACCCTCACGACGACCGCTCTCGATGGCCGTCCCTATGGCAATATCGCTGCCTATTCGACCCTTGCCGATGGCTCGCCCATGGTGTGCATCTCTGAGCTGGCAACCCATACCCGCTACGCCAACGCCCATCCGGCTGGCGGCATGTTTGTGATGGGTGACACCCCCGAAGGGGCTGATCCTCTCGACTCGCCTCGGGCCAGCCTGGTCGGTGACCTGGTGCGCCATAAGCCCAGCGAAGAAGAGATCGAAGCCTTCTTGAAGGTCCATCCTTCGGTTGCCTACTACTACAAGTGGGATGACTTCGACTGGTGGCGACTCCAGATCACCTCGTGCCGCTTCGTCGGTGGTTTCGGGATCATGGGCTGGGTCGACCTTGACGATCTTGCCAAGGCTGAATGTGATGTCGTGGCCAAGGGCAGCATGGATGCCATCAACCATATGAATGCCGGTCATACCGATGCTTCACTTGAAATCTGCCAGAAGCTCGGTGGTCTGCCCACCGCGGTGTCGGCCAAGGTTCGCGACATGGACAGCGTTGGTGTGACCTTCTCGGCTCGTTCATCCCAGGGTGGGTGGCACTTCGTGCGCGTCAAGTTTGACAGCCCGGTCAGCTCACCCGATGAGCTCCGTACGGCGATGATCGAGATGGCCAAGAAAGCAAGCGCTGCCGCTGCTCCAGAAGCGTGACCAGACTTTCGGCCCGTGACCTGACCCTCGCCTACGACGACCATGTCGTGGCGGCGGGGCTTGACCTGAGCATCCCCGATGGTCAGGTCACGGTCATCATCGGTCCCAACGCGTGTGGCAAGTCGACCTTGCTGCGCGCGTTGGCCCGCATTCTTAAACCCCAATCGGGGACGGTGATCCTTGATGGCCACGACATCCATCACCTGCCCACCAAGGAGGTAGCTCGCCGCCTCGGTCTGCTGCCTCAGAGCCCGATCGCTCCTGACGGGATCATGGTCGGCGACCTCGTTGCCCGAGGTCGCACTCCTCATCAGGCCATGTTCAAACAGTGGTCGAAGGCTGATGAAGAAGCGGTCAATCGGGCCCTGGAAGCGACCAATACCGAGCATCTGGTCAACCGCACGGTCGATGAGCTCTCCGGCGGTCAGCGCCAGCGGGTATGGATCGCCATGGCGCTGGCCCAAGACACCGACCTACTCCTGCTCGATGAGCCGACAACCTTCTTGGACATCGCTCACCAGGTTGAGGTGCTTGAACTGGTGGCCTCGCTCAACCGCGATGCTGGGCGCACCGTGGCCCTCGTGCTCCACGATCTCAACCTGTCGGCTCGCTATGCCGACAATCTGGTGGCGATGAGCGATGGCAAGGTGGTGGCATCAGGCCCACCGGCTGAGGTCTTGACCGCTGACTTGATGAGCGAGGTGTTTGGGCTCGACAGTGTGATCATCCCCGACCCCGTGGTTGGCACACCCTTGGTGGTGCCTCGCTGATCAGGTCGGTCAGATTCCTTGGCGCCATCGACACGGTGGCGCGTTGTTTGACCTGGCACCCATCCAAAGGAGATCCCGATGGCCCAGCGCCCTGCTGATGAGATTCCCGTCGATGATCGTCGACCGGCCACGCGTCGTCGCGCGTCATCGTTGGTGGTGGTCACGACTGGCCCTGGCAAGGGCAAGACCACAGCGGCGATCGGGATGGTGGTGCGAACAGTGGCCCGAGGTTGGCCGGTTGCTGTTATCCAATTCTTGAAGTCGGGCACCTGGAACACCGGCGAAGAGAAGCTGTGTCGTCAACTCGGTGTGGACTGGTGGGCGCAAGGGGAGGGCTTCACCTGGCTCTCCAAGGATCTCAGCGTTGACCAGGCGGTCGCTGCTGGAGCTTGGGATCATGCCGCCCACGTGATTGCCTCGGGCGACTATCGGCTGGTGGTCCTCGATGAGGTGACCTATCCGATCAATTGGGGCTGGATCGATGTCGACGATGCGGTGGCAGCGATCAAGGATCGTCCCCGCGATGTCAGCGTGGTGATCACCGGTCGTCATGCTCCCGATGCCATCGTGGAGATCGCCGACACTGTGTCGGAGATCGCCGATGTGAAACACGCCCTTCGGGCCGGGTATCGCGCTAAGAAAGGGATCGACTACTAGGCGCCGGCACGCCCCAGAGAAGACAAGGCCAACACCATGTCGCGAACGATCACCGAATACGACTCCACCCTTGAAGTCTTTGATCTCCCAACCGATGAAGACACCCTCTTGGGCATCCTCACCGAGATCTTCGAGAACTGGTGGGATGAGATCTTTTTTGGGGTCTTGGTCCAAGGCGGCGCGTGGGAGGTTGCCGCTCCCAATCCGCCGACCCGTATCTCGATGTACGACGGCTATGTCACCATCGATTTCGGTCGTTGGCATTTCCATCTCTGTATCGGTGAGCACACCGCTTCGGGTCCTGAGCTGGGTCGGATTCGACGCTGCCAAGAGGCCTTCCTGTATCGCCGCATCGGTGGCGACGGCTCACCAACCTCGTGGGGGCTTCGCCTCATCAATGGTGAAGGGGTCCAGCTGGCAACGATCTTCTTGCCCTCGCCCTTCCTCTCCAATCGCCAAGAACTCCTCGATGACCCCGACTGGAGCCGTCTGGCCTGTTGGGATCTCTTGCGGGAGCGCTATCTCGGACTTGGTCCCGACCCGCTCGACCGCTCGGGAGCTGGGTTCTCTCACTCCTGATATCCAGACAACGATTGCGCCGCCGCTTCAGAGCACGATTCAGGGTTGGCGAAGACGAGAGATTCGTGGTTGACTAGCAAGGCTGCAGTGCTCACGGGAACCCGGTGCGAATCCGGGACTGTCATCGCAACTGTGACCGAGGAGTCAAACCCCTTGTGCGTCACCGGCCTTCGGGCTGGGAAGACCGGGTGAGGCGTTGAGGCGGAAGTCAGGAGACCGACTGCAGTGGACAACCCGTACACCCAACGATCCACGATGGATGGAGAGGATGGTGACCGCTGTGAAGGCGATCTCCCTGCCCCGCTCGCATCGAGCGCGAGCTCTAACCCTGCTGGCCTGCCTGGCCTTGCCCGCAACCCTGGCGACCGGATGCCGTTCTGGCGACGATGAGCCTGCAGCCGATGCTCCGGCGGTGACCGAAGCTGAAGCGAGCGAGGCAACCGAAGCCCCCGAGGCAACCGATGCCCCCGAAACGACTGAAGCGGCCGTGACCACGGTGGCTGAAGTCGAAGCACCTACCGAGAACCTGACCGACTCGTGCGTGACCGAGACCGCTGAAGGCATCGACTATTTCCCCAACAAGGTGGAGAACCTCTATGCCGAGAACTTCTCGGTCACCTACCACAACACCTACAAGATCCTCACGATCAATGAGCCCTTCCCTGGCGGATCGGCTGAGTCCTATGTGCTGGTCCAGTGCGGAACCGAAGCTCCAAGCGAGGTTGACGCTCCCGCTCCGGTCGCTGCCACCATCGAGATTCCGATCGATGGCATCTTGAGCTCATCGACGACCCACCTTCCCCTCATCCTCGACCTCGATCGCCTTAACGATCTGGTTGGCGTCGCCAGCATGGGTTGGGTCAATAGCGAAGCGGTGATCGCTGTGGCTGACCGTCTGGTTGAGTTTGCTCCCGAAGGTGTTCTCGATACCGAGGCCATCTTGGCCACTGGTGCCGACGTTTTGATGACTCAGGGCACCGATGATGAAGCTCACCAGGTGTTGCGCGATGCCGGATTGCCGGTGGTGGCCAACGCCGAGTGGTTGGAGCCGACTCCGTTGGGTCGCGCCGAGTGGATCAAGTACATGTCGACGCTCTTCAACGAAGAAGCCGCTGCCACCGAACGGTTCGATGCTATCGATGCCGCGTATGGCGAAGTTGCCGCGAAGATGGCTGACATTGCAGATGATCAGCGTCCCACGGTGATGACCGGTCAGGTGTACGCAGACATCTACTACGCCGCTGGTGGACAGTCCTATGTGGCCAAGCTGATCGCCGATGCTGGCGGCAACTATGTGTGGGCTGACAACACCGATACCGGCAGCTATGAGATCGATCTGGAGACCCAGCTGGAGCGGGCTGCTGATGCCGATATCTGGATCAACGGGAGCTCATCGTGGACCTCGCTCGCTTCGATGGTCGATGAAGAGCCTCGCTATGGCGAGTTTGCTGCCCAGCAAAACGGCAACGTTTGGGCGCATAACAAGATCGTGAACGAGAACGGTGGACTTGACTACTGGGAGCGGGGCGTCACCCGGCCCGACCTGGTTCTCGCTGACCTGGCCAAGATCTTCCACCCCGATCTGATGGAAGATCACGAGTTCGAGTGGTACCAGCAGCTCGCTCCGTGATCGTTCAATTCGCGTAGAACGACACGATGACAGTGTCCCAGACGGAGGGCGCCGCCGCTGTGACGGCGTCCTCCGTTCCAACCCCCAATCGGCGTCGCGTTGCTATCGGGATCGGGCTCTTTGTCGCCATCACCGCGGTGGCCTTCATTCTGGCGATCGCCATTGGATCGGTGTGGATTCCGCCCCGAGACGTGGTTTCGCTCCTGCTGGGAGGATCGTCGGACCATGCTGGCTGGGAAGCGATCGCCCGGGACATTCGACTGCCACGATCGATCACCGCGACCATGTCGGGCGCCGGTCTGGCGATCGCTGGCGTCCAGATGCAAACCCTGTTTCGTAACCCCTTAGCGGGGCCCTATGTGCTGGGTATCTCATCGGGGGCCAGCCTTGGCGTTGCCTTGGTGGTCCTGGTTGCCGGTGGCGGCGGTACAGCCGGTTTCTTGGCTGGCATTGGCCCCGGTGGTGATATCGGTCTGGCGACCGCTGCTGCGTTGGGATCGGTCTTGGTGCTCGCTCTGGTTCTTGTTGTCTCTCGTCGGGTCGAGTCGATCGCCACCGTCTTGATCGTTGGCTTGATGTTCGGTCAGGTGGTCGGGGCGGTCACCACCGTTCTGATCGCCGGTGCTGAACCGGAACGCATTCAGGCCTTTCTCTCCTGGGGGTTCGGCAGCTTTCGAGGCGTTGCCTGGTCGGAGCTCAAGATCCTCGCCCCGGTGGTCGTGGTCGCTGGTCTCGCGGTCACCCTGACCTCGAAACAGCTCAACGCTGTCTTGCTCGGCGAGCGTTACGCCGCCAGTTTGGGAGTCAATATTCGCCGGACTCGGGTGATCACCGTCATCCTGTCGTCGGTGTTGGCCGGTGTGATCACCGCGTTTGCCGGTCCGATCGCTTTCATCGGCGTCGCCGTGCCCCACCTCGCGCGCGCCGTGCTCGGAACCGTGGATCATCGGTTCTTGATTCCGGCATCGGCGGTAGCGGGAGCAGCGTTAGCTCTGATCGCGGAGATCGCGGCTCAGCTTCCGGGTAAGGCCGGGGTGTTGCCCCTCAATGCGGTCACCGCCCTGGTCGGAGCACCGATCGTGATCTGGGTCATCGTTCGCAATCGACGAGCAACAGCGGGGTTCTGATGGCAACTACCGTGCTCTCCACCGAGTCGATGGCCTCGGGTTATCGAGCGCGTCGTCAACCCGAACGCATCGTCGTACCCGAGATCGATCTCACTCTCGACTCAGGCGAACTGGTGTGCTTGCTCGGACCCAATGGCGTCGGCAAGTCAACCCTGTTACGTACCATCTCTGGTGTCCAACCGGCTTTGGCTGGTCAGGTCAGCCTGGTTGGTGATCCCCTCCATCGGATCGATCGAGTCGAGCGGACTCGTCGCTTGGCTACCGTGCTGACCGAGCGAATCACGGTCGGCCAGCTTGCCGGCTACGACCTGGTGGCTCTCGGTCGTCATCCCCACACCGGTTGGGGTGGGCGACTGAACGCCCACGATCATCAGGTGGTCTCTGATGCGATCGTGGCGGTGGGCGCAACCCATCTCGCTCATCGCCATGTCGATGAACTCAGCGATGGTGAGCGGCAGCGTCTCATGATCGCTCGAGCCCTGGCCCAAGAACCCAAGGTCTTGATCCTCGATGAACCGACCGCGTTCTTGGATGCCACCAGTCGGATCGAGTTGGGCACCCTGTTGCAACGACTCGCCCATCAGCGAGGGTTGGGGGTGATCTGCTCGACTCACGACCTTGACCTTGCGTTGGCGACCGCCGACACGGTCTGGCTGCTTGAACCGTCGGGTGAGATCCAGATCGGTTCACCCGAAGACCTTTCACTGTCGGGAGCATTGGGCGAGGTGTTCAGCAGCGATGACCTGACCTTCGATATCGAACGTGGCACCTTTAGTCGGCGGCCAAGCCTTAATGGGCGGGCCGTGGTGGAAGGTGACGGTCTTAGCGCGGTGCTGTGTGCTCGAGCCCTCACCCGGGTTGGGTTTGAGGTTGTCCACGGTGAGCACTGTTCAACACCCGATGTCACCGTTGCCGTGACCGGCAACGCCTATGACGTCTCCGTTAGTGATGGATCATCGGTTCATTGCACCTCTATTCGTGACGTGTGTCGTCATATCGCTGATCAAAGGACGCTGAGCCATGCTCTTGCTGATTTCTAATGCCGACACCGAGCTCTTGGCGGTGCGCTCGATCGTGGAAGATCTGCCCGGCGATTTGGGTTCGATTCGCTGGGCCAACCCGGAGCGGCTCGATGACCTGCCTTCGCTGGATGGGATTCGAGCGGTAGTCGTTCGCCTCCTGGGTGGGATCGATTCGTGGTCGGAGTTTGGGGCTTTTCACCGTCGGTGCCGCAATGCTGGCATCCCGATCATCGCCACCGGGGGAGAGGCGGAGCCCGATCCGGGACTGTTGGCGATGTCGACGGTGCCCACCGGGGTCGCGACCGAAGTTCATCGCTACTTCGCTGCCGGCGGACCGACCAATATGGCCAACCTGATCCGGTTTGTGTCCGACACCGTCTTGATGAGCGGACACGGCTTTGATGAACCTACCCCGATTGCCGATGTCGGGGTGTGGGACGGTGGCGGTCTCGGCCCCGATGGGGTTCGCACCCCTGGTCGGCCCTTGATCGCGATGATCTTTTATCGGGCTCATCTCGTGGCTGGCGACACCACCTATGTGGCCGATTTCTGTGAGGCGATCACTACCGCTGGTGCCGATGCGGTGGCGATCTGGTCGTATTCGTTGCGGCCAAATGCCGAAGGACGAGTTCCAGCGTTCGAGCTCTGTCGTGACCTCGGTGTCGACACGATCGTGACCAGTATCCGCGCCAGTGGGAGCACCACCGGGGATGGAGCTGGTTGGAGTGTGCCGGTCCTCGACGATCTTGGTATCCCGGTGATCCAGGCTCCCGTGTCGACCCAGTCCCGAGCTCAATGGGTTGACGACGATGCCGGGTTGTCGCCACTCGATGTGGCTTCGGGGGTGGTCATCCCCGAATTCGATGGCCGCATTATCGGGCCGACCTTCGCCTTCAAAGAAACCGTCGAAGCATCGGTTGATCGGGGTGACATCGTGGTCACCCGGGCCGACCCGGAGCGATGCGCTCGGGCTGCTGCGCTAGCGGTGTCGACTGCCCGACTGAGTGATATCTCCGCTGCTGACAAGAAGGTCGCGATCGTGCTGTCGGCCTATCCGACCAAGCGCTCCCGGCTCGGCAATGCTGTTGGTTTGGATACCCCCGCCTCGGCGGTGAAGCTCTTGGAGGTGCTGGCTGACCAGGGCTACCAGGTTGAAGAGATTCCTGCCGATGGCGATGCCTTGATGGACAAGCTGACTGCTGGCTTCACCTATGACAGTCCCGTGCTGTCCGATGCCCAGCTTTCCATCGCCGTCGGTGAGCTGCCGACATGTACCTACAACGCCTGGTTCGCCACCCTCCCCACCGATGCCCAACTGGCGGTCACCGAGTTGTGGGATCCCGCTCCGGGCAAGGTCTATGTGCGAGACGGAGCTCTTCACTTTCCCGGCCTTGACCTGGGTCACGTCTTGGTCACGATCCAGCCGCCGCGAGGGTTTGGGGCTGATCCGATCGCCACCTATCACGCTCCCGATATTCCACCGCCACATCATTATTTGGCCTTTTATCGGTGGCTGGCCACCCCGACCGACCAAGGGGGCTGGGGTGCCGATGCCATCATCCATTTGGGCAAACACGGCACCGTCGAATGGCTGCCCGGCAAGGCGGTCGCCCTGTCGGCGGGGTGCTATCCCGACGCTGCTGTCGCCGATGTGCCGTTCTTCTATCCCTTTGTGGTCAATGATCCCGGCGAGGGCACCCAGGCCAAGCGGCGCACCCACGCCATCGTGATCGACCACTTGCCACCACCTCTGACTCGGGCCGACAGCTATGACGACATCGCCCGACTTGAACAGCTCCTCGATGCTCTCTCGGCCGCTGATGCGATGGACCCGGCAAAGTCACCGGCATTGCGCACCCAGATCTGGGACTTGCTGGTGGCTGCTGAGATCCATCGGGATCTCGATCTGGGCGATGCCCCGCCGGAAGAGGTCGATGCCTTCGATGACATGGTGGTTCATGTTGATGGCTATCTGTGTGCCATCAAGGATGCCCAGATCCGTGGTGGTCTCCATGTGTTGGGTCAAGTGCCCGAAGCTGAGTCACTGGTCGATCTCGTCCTCGCCGTGACCCGGTTGCCTCAAGGGTCGGTGCCAGCCTTGCGGGCGACGGTCGCTGAGCGGTTGGGTATCGATCTTGATGATGCTGGACGAATCGATATCGACCGGGTGGAAGCCGAGTGTCGGCGCCTGGTCGAAGACTTGGCCGCCACCGGGTGGGATGCCACCTCGACCACTGACCCAACCCTGGTCTGGATCGCTGACCGGCTGATTCCCGATCTCAATGCCACCCCCGATGAGATGACCAATCTGGTTGGGGGATTGGCTGGTTGTCACGTGCCGGCGGGACCGAGTGGGGCACCGAGTCGGGGCGCAGCCAATGTGTTGCCGACCGGCCGTAACTTCTATTCGGTCGATCCCAAAGCGATCCCCTCGCCGTTGGCGTGGCAGGTCGGCACGTCGTTGGCCGATCGCTTGATCGAACGCCATATCGACGAAACCGGTGCCACCCCCAAAACGGTGGGCCTGGTCATGTGGGGTACCGCCTGTATGCGCACCGCTGGTGACGATGTGGCTGAAGCTCTGGCCCTGATGGGGGTGCGCCCGATCTGGGATGAGCAGAGCCAACGGGTGACCGGGCTTGAAGTGATCCCGTTGGAAGAACTCGGTCGGCCTCGGGTGGATGTGACCCTGCGCATCTCAGGCTTCTTCCGTGATGCCTTCCCCCACGTGATCGCCCTGGTCGATGAGGCGGTCGAGATGGTCGCCAACCTCGATGAACCGGCTGATCAGAACCCGCTCGCCGCGATTGGTGCTGACGATGCCCGCATGTGGGGGCCGCCTCCTGGTGGCTATGGCTCAGGGATCTTGCCGGTCCTCGAACAAGGGTCGTGGCGCACCCAGGCCGATCTGGCTGAGGTCTATCTGGCCTGGTCAGGTTTTGCCTATGGGCGCACTCGTCACGGCGATGCCGACCCCGATGGGATGGCTCGACGGTTCTCAGCTATCGATGTGGCGGTCAAGAACCAAGACAATCGCGAGCACGACATCTTCGATTCCGACGACTATCTCCAAGACCACGGCGGCATGGTGGCCGCGGTGCGAGCCCTGACCGGTTCGGCACCCCGAGCGTGGTTTGGTGATTCAGCCAACCCAGCTAATCCCCAGGTGCGGTCGCTCGGTGAAGAAGCTGCTCGGGTGGTGCGTAGCCGGGTGATCAACCCCAAGTGGATCGCTGCCATGCGCAACCATGGCTACAAGGGCGCGTTCGAGCTGGCGGCCACGGTCGACTATCTCTTCGGTTATGACGCCACCGCCGATGTAATCGAGGACTGGATGTATGACCGGGTCACCGATGCCTATGTGGCTGATCCCGAGATGAGGGCGTTCTTTGAGAAGTCCAATCCGTGGGCCTTGCGTTCGATCGCTGAACGGTTGTTGGAAGCTGATCGTCGGGGCATGTGGGATGCCTCCGATGAGGCCCGCGATACCTTGACCTCGGCGGTACTGGAGGCTGAGGGATGGGAGGAGAGCCGCTGATGACCGATCGTCGGGTGTTCCCCTTCAATGCTGTTGTCGGCCACGATGATGCCAAGCTGGCGCTTCGTCTGGCAGCTCTCGATCCCCTGATCGGTGGGGTGCTCTTGCGGGGCGAGAAGGGCTCAGCGAAAACCACCCTGGCTCGGGGCTTGGCTGCTGAGTTGGGTGGCGGGCCCTTCGTGGAGCTGCCGCTTGGAGCATCGGAAGATCGGGTGGTTGGCACCCTCGATACCCGGGCCGCGTTGACCGGTGGCGAGATGAGATTCCAGCCCGGCCTTCTGGCAGCTGCTCACGGCGGGGTGCTCTATGTGGATGAGATCAACCTGCTCGCTGATCATCTGGTTGACATCTTGTTGGATGTTGCGGTGTCGGGCGAGAACATCGTTGAACGTGACGGGTTCTCCCATCGCCATCCAGCTCGGTTTGTTTTGATCGGGTCGATGAATCCCGAAGAGGGTGAATTGCGGCCCCAGCTTCTTGACCGGTTTGGGCTGTGTGTCCAGGTGACCGCGTCGCGTGATCTCGATGAGCGCACCGAAGCGGTTCGCCGCCGACTCCGCTTCGACCGGGGCGATCGGGTGGGGCCAACCTCGGCGGAGGTGGCTTGGGATGCTGAGGCATCGCCGGATGCTGCCGCGGTGCCCGATCTGATCCTCGATGCCGCCAGCCGGCTGGCGCTTTCGGTGGGCGCCGAGGGGTTGCGTGCCGATATGACCTTGTGTCGGGCCGCGGCAGCCTTGGCGGCTGGTGAACGTCGAGAGGTTCCCGATATCGACGATCTGCGCCGGATTGCGCCCTTGGTGCTGGCTCATCGCAGTCGACGCAATCCGTTTGATCCGCCGGTTGCTGAACCC
>PDWJ01004447.1_pt1 | contig 12373 bp, 7 predicted proteins | sample 1430881 | NCBI WGS metagenome assembly PDWJ01 (sample SAMN01162460, study PRJNA174530) | Oral metagenome, whole genome shotgun sequencing project. | biome: Marine environment; feature: Marine mammal; material: Swab sample of the gingival sulcus; isolation source: swab sample of gingival sulcus... | reverse complement strand
CCTCTAAAGATAAGAAAGGTTGGAGTTAAAATTTATACGGTAAATGGCAGACTTATTAAAAAAGTAACAGAGTCTTCTCCTGATATTAGTGGTAATTTTGTAAAGGTATACTGGGATCTTAAAGATGATGATGGAGATAAGCCTTCCAATGGAGTTTATATCTACAAAGTTAAAGTATACTATGATGATAACTCATCTGTTGAGAAGAAAGGTAAGCTTATTATAAGCAATTAATTCTCTCTAAAATTATCAAGTTAGGTAGAAAGTTCACCCTTTATATCAAATTTCCTATTTCATAATATTTTGAAGTTTGGTATACAATTTGCTGATATTTTATGGCAGTTAATTGGAGGGAGTATGAACAATAGTGTAGGCAAAATATCTAAATTTTTAAAGGTAAACAGTTCAGTAAATGCAAGATTTGATGGGAAGGTTAGTAGTTATAGTAATTTTAATAATAAGCTAAAGAAAGAGTTTAACTATTCGGTAGCATCGGTTGAGAACTCCTTTTCAAGTTCTGAAAATATCATTTCTCCATTAAAGTCTGATCTAACAACCAATGAAAAGATACTTTTAAATAAACTATCTAAACTTCCTGAAACCGGTAAATCTTTTTTTATTGGATTTTCAGATCAAAACAATATTAGTGTAACATTGGATGATTTTGAGGTTTTTTTAAAAAAAGAGGATTCTCTTTTTTCTACCTTTTCTGAATTGAAGGATCTGTTAAAAAACAGAAAAGAAAACTTAAGCAAAACTCCAATTTTTTATAACTCTTTGTTGGAAAGGGTTATAAGTGAGTATAGAGAAGTTCAAAAGAAACCTCCATTGAATGGTGTAAATATTAAAGATAATTTTAATTTCTACCTTCCTGCTAGAATTAATGATGAAGTTTCTCTAAAATCCGGTAAGGATTTAAATATAAATGTTCTTTCGACAAAAAACTCTTTAAGATCTTCAGAGAGAATAAATTTTAATGATTATGAAGGTAAAGTTTTTAATAAAATTTCAAACTCAATTTCTTCTGATTACCCTTCTAAAATAGAGATTAAAAAGAGTGGAGATACTATCTTTTTATTCAGTAACGGTACAGAGCTTTTTAGTGGACACTCAAAAAAAGTACCTTTAATTGATCAGTTTGCTACGGAAACTTTTACCAGAAACGGTAAGAAAATATCAGCAGATAATTATAGTAATGCACAGCGTGAATTTGTTGGTATTATAAATAGAATGAGTTTTCTAAAATCAAGACCTCAAGTAACTGAATTTGCAGTATCAAAAAATATAAAAGATGAAGGTTACTCAATATCTATTACTCCTATTAAATTGGTGGAAAAAATAAAGGAGATTATTGAAAAGAATCCTGATCTATTGGAAAAAGGTGTTTTAACTAGAATTCATAACTTTAAAGATGAAGATTTTATAATCAAAAATTTCTCAAAAGATAGTAGTTATAAATATTCACATGAGAAGAATGAAAAAAAATCTTTAGTTAATAAAAATCTTTCTAAAGAGGAGCATAAGTTTAAGTTTGATAGCAAATATCCGTTTAAATTATTCAATGAGGATAAGAATAAAAGGTTAGTCAGGAGTGATAGATTAAAAGATTTTAGTTTTAGTACAGGTAAATCAGGTAATATTGATGATAGTAAGCCGCCATTGACTAATAATAGAAAAATTATCAATATATCCTCTTTAAAAGATATTGAAGTTTCACAGATAAAAGATGAGAGTGAAGCGGGATAAGTAGATCTAAATATGGTAAAAGCTTTTCTTTGTGTAGAGATACTTTACAGCTTTTATACTTTAGTTCCAAAACAATCTCATCTGATAAAATTATTTTGGAAAAACCTAAATTATCTAAGAGCTTAGATAATGTTCAAGCCAAATTAGCTTATCCTCCCAATAAAAAGGGGAATTTAGAGAAAGTAGGAGAGAAGCTCTTTCATAAGATAAGGGATAATTTATCTAATGAGGATTTAGTAAAAACTTCCGATATAAATTTTTTTGATACAATCAGTAATATTAGAAAAGTTGATATTAGTGATAAAAAGTTAAGCAATTACAAAAGGTTCAATCTTACAAAAAGGTTGGATTTTTTCAAAGTTAGATCTCTTAGTAAAAGTTCTAAATTTACGGAAAAGATTGAAAATAATATAAAGAGTATTGATCATAGTTTAATTAATAAGGAAAATAGTTTAAATTTTTCAGATAGAGAAAAAAGGATTTTTAAAAGCCTAATATTAAATGATCACAGAGAGTATACCGGTAGATTAAAAGAGAATATTAAACCTGAGCAATTAAATATTTCACTTATTGATAGGAATAATAGAGAGAGCTCTGTTGCTTATAAGAATGTTTTATCAAACAATAGTTCTGGTATTAATAAAAAAAGGGTAGTTCCCAAAAAAGATTTTAACAGTAGAGGTATAATTGATAGTGGTCTCTTTTTTAAGGATTCTTCTAGAGAGGAAAAGGTTACACCAATCAACTTTAACCAAAAGAGTATTGGTGAAAAAAATCTTAAAAATATATCCAGGAGTAATAGTAAGATAAAAATAGCAGATCCTGGAGTTTTAATAGAGAAAAAAATATCAGTTCCAAATAGTAAGGCTAATAAGTTTACTTTAAGTAGTATTGGTATTAAAAATATCACTCTAAGAAACTCAATAGAGTCTTTAGGTACTCTTAAAAATGAAAAAAGATCTGATAATACTATCTCTTTAAAAAGTAATTCTAATACTACTAGTTCTGTTCCAAAAGTTATCAATTTAGAAGAGAATAGTATTATTGAGAATAGTTACAACTTTTCAGATGAAAAATTAAAAAATAGTAACTATTATGAATTTGGAAAACATAAAGAGATTATAACTAACTTTTCTGAACATAATGAAACTACTTATAAGAATAGTTTAAAAAATAGCATTAAACCATTTAATGATAAAACTAATATTGAATATAGAAAAAGTAGTTTTGACTCTCCTAAATCTTTAGAAATTTATTTTGAAGATAGTTTAAATCATAACAATATTAACTCTAAATCTAATGATACAGGTGAAATATCCTCAAAAGGTTTGGAGGTAAAGAAAGATATTCATAATGGTGTAGAGAAACTAAAGGTTAAATTTATTAATAATGAAACAGTAGCAAGTTCAACAAATTTAAATTTAGATACTCAATCCATGGAGAGTTTTTCAGTAGATGTTGAGAATGGTGTTGATATTGTTGACAGAATAAAATTTATAGAGGATCTTTCAAAAGTTGTTATGAGATCCGTTAAGGATGAGCCTATAAATAAATTTTCTATTCAGATTGATCCTGAAAAATTGGGAAAAGTAAAGGTAGAGTTGGAAAAAGTTGAGAGTGGATACAACTTAAAACTTATTTTTTCTCAAAATGAGTCTAAAGAAAGTGCTGAAAAAAGTAAGGAAATTTTGCATAGAGAATTTCAGAAGAACGGTTTTGTTTTAAATAGGGTTGAAATCCTTGAAAGCAATGACTTTCAATATCAACATCAGGGAAATGAGAATCAAGAAAATAGTAATAACAGAGAAAATAATAGAGAAGATAATCCCAAAAGAGATAAGGAGAAAGATAGTAGTAGTAATGAGAAGCCTATCCATAACTTTATAGATATTTTGGGAGAGAAGTTTAATATTTAGATTTTTTACATTTTTTTAATTAATTAAAATTTGGATTTTTATTATACAAATACTTAATATTACATTCTATAACGGATATGTAGTGAGTTTTCTTATAAATTTTTATTTAAATAAATAAATTTTATCTCTTGAATAATAGATTAAGAAGTATTATCTTACTGTTTTAGCTGATACTATAGGTGCAAGTTTGTAGAGATATACTAACTGACATTTTTTCGTTTTATTTGCCGTCTATATTATCTTTCGTTTTTTAATTTAAAAAAGGATCTAGGTATTATGAAAAAGATAATTTTTCTTTTTTTGGTTGTGCTATTTATTTCTTGTGTGGATTATCCTTATGAGAGTAAAAGTCCAACCTTAACTAAAGGTTTTAAAGAGATAAATAAGAGTGAAGATTTTCTAACATTTGGTTTAGACCTATCAGAACACTTTGCTTATCATAGAGAGCTAAAATATGCTGTTTCCTCTAAGGTTGCCCCGAGTAGTGTTGCTCATATTATTGATGACTCTCTCTACATATCTTCTATTCCAAATAAAGCAGGTAAAAACATCTTTAAACTTAGAGCTTTCTCATCAAATGGAGCAGAGATTCAGAGTAATTTGATTGTGAATGTTTCTCAGGTTAATGATAAACCTACTCTTTTCGAGATTCCTAGTCAAACTGTTACTGAGGGAGAGGAGTTTGAGCCTATAAATTTGGATGATTTTGTAAATGATGTTGATGATGTAGACTCTTTACTTACTTGGAGTGTAACAGGGAATACAGAACTTTTACCAAATATTGAAAATAGAGTTCTAACTGTTTCTCAACTACCTAATTGGGTAGGTTCCGAAACTTTAAATATAAAGGTTACTGATAATACAGGGGAGTTTTCAGAACAAGAAGTAACTTTTACTGTTAAAGGAACAGATTTTCCTACAAATTTAACAGTAACACCCGAGGCTTCAACTTTAAATATTGTTGAGGGTGATGATATTCTTTTTAAAGTGGTTGCAAGTGATCTTAACATTACCGGAGATGAAGAGTTCTCATATCTATACAAGGTTGATGGAGATTCTGTATCCAATGATTTTGTATATCTGTTTTCAACCGATGAAGAGATGGCCGGGGTTTATGTTGTAAGTGTAGATGTAACAGATAACTTTGATTCAAGGAGTAGTAAACACCATTCTTGGAGTGTTATAGTAGAGAATAAAAATCAGGGACCTACTATGACCACTAATCTACCTAGTTTAAACCTTACGGAAAATTTTGAACAGTCAACATTGAATTTGGATGAGTACTTCTCTGATATAGATGGAGATCTTATAACTTATTCAGTTAATTTTAATGAGAATGAAATTAATGCTGAAATTGGGGGATCTGTATTGATTTTGAACTCTGTTGAGGGCTGGAGTGGTGAAACCTATTTAACAATAAATGCCACAGACGGTTTAAATCCGGGAGTTAGTGAAGAGATGCTTGTATCTGTTTCACCTATGAATCAAGCTCCTGTTATTTCAGGTCTTCCTTCAGAACTTTTCATGAATGAGGATGAGATTAAGATTTTTAATTTCTCTAATTATATTATTGATGATAATGTTTCTACAATATCTATTGAAAATATCAATAATGTTTCTCAAGAAGTATCCGGTATGAATATTGAGTTAACCCCTGATCAAGATTACAATGGTTCACAAATAGTAACTCTAAAGGTTATTGATGGTGAATTTATTGTTACTGAGAACTTTACTCTTACTGTTAATCCTATTAATGATCCTCCTGTTGTCCAAGATATTTCTTCTATAAGTTTTTTAATGAATGAAGATGAAGAAAAGATATTTGACTTCTCTCCTTACATCACCGATGTAGATGGAACAATACCTACAATATCTATAGAGAATTTAAATCATGTTACTCAGTCTGTTGAAGGTTGGAACATTACTTTAATTCCTGATCTGAATTATAATGGTTCTCAATCAGTAATTTTAAAAGTTGTTGATGGTTCTTTTGTTATCAATAAGCAGTTTGTTTTAACGGTTCAAAGTGTTAATGATGCACCTGTAATTACAGGTCAAAATCCTCTGTCTACCTCTGAAGAAACTTCTTTGACAATAGAGTTGGACAATTTGATAGTAACAGATATTGATAATTCATATCCTAATGGTTTTGTTCTTATTGCTTCAGATGGAGCTAATTATACCAGAGTTGGAAATACTATAACCCCTGTTGAAAACTTTAATGGAGAGTTAACTGTTCCTGTAGTAGTTAATGATGGGGAGTTTAATAGTAATAGTTATAACTTAACTGTTGAAGTTACACCGATAAATGATGCTCCTATAATAATAGGACAAATAGAGCTGTCTACTTCTGAAGATACTCCGTTTGAGATAGAGTTAACCCATCTTATTGTAACAGATGTTGATAACTCATATCCTAATGATTTTACTTTGACCGTTTATGGATCAGATGGTGTAAATTATACTTTAGATAACAATATTATAACCCCTTTTCCAAACTATAATGGTACCTTAGAAGTTCCTGTTATTGTTAATGATGGTAATTCTGATAGTAATATTTTCTATTTGACTGTTGTAGTTACACCGGTAAACGATGCTCCTGAGATAACGGGACAATTTGCTATATCAATGGCTCAGAACACATCTTTAACAATTGAGCTTTCAAACCTTATAGTTGAAGATGTTGATAATGATTTTCCTAATGATTTTACTTTAATCTTAGAAGGTGGAGCCAACTACTATGTGAATCAAACAACCATAACTCCTGTTGAGAATTATACAGGAATCTTAACTATTCCTGCAAAGGTTTATGATGGTTCTGATTATAGTGATACCTTTGATTTACTTGTGGATGTAACACCATAACTTTTAGATTTTATATATTGATAAAAAGAAAAGGATCATACTCTTTGTGATCCTTTTCCTATTTAAGAAGCTCCTATTTTAGAGTTTGCTATTGCTTTAATATTCACTTTAATGTATTTTCCCAAAAAATAGGGTTTGTAAATGATTAGAAAGTTATCAAATTTAAATCCGTTAGAGAGAAAAACTTTTTTTATACACATCTTATATTCAGTGATAGAGGGGATTATACTGGGTGTTTTGGCTCTAAATGAGTTTGTGTTTATCAGAGGGTTAAAGGGTGAAAGTTTTCAGCTTGGATTATTGTTTCAGTTTAGTACAATTGTTATGTTATTGGGCGTTTTTTTAAATCATCAAGTTGAAAACTCAAACAGTAAAAAGAGAATAATAGTAGTAACTGCTCTAATAACCAGATTGCCCTTACTTTTACTTTTTTTCTTTCCCTCTACAGTGGAGGGTTTAACTCCCATCTATCACTATATTTTCATATCTATATTTTTTGTTTACTATCTTTCAAATCCTGTAATATATCCTTTAATAAATCTTTTTTTGAAGAGTAACTATTCTCATAAATATTTTTCAAGGCTTTATAGCTACTCAACTTCAATAAATAAGATAGTTATGATGATTACTACCTTCTATTTTGGTTTATTATTAGATATAGATAATTTCTCATTTAGGTATATCTATCCTACAATTGGCTTGCTTGGAGTTGTTTCAACCTCTCTTTTAATATTAATTGACAGAACTCCATCTGTATCTTCTAAAAAGTTTAAGATAGAGTTTTTAAAGCCCTTAAAGGGTATGGTCAAAATTTTAAAAAATGATAAACCTTATCTTGATTTTGAGATGGGTTTTATGCTTTATGGTTTTGCTTTTCTTCTATCCTTTCCGGTAATTACAATCTACTATGATAGAGTGTTGGATCTAAACTACTCAAGTGTTGCCTTTTATAAAAATGCCTACAATGTTTTAGCTATAGTTCTATTGCCAATATTTGGTAAGGTTTTGGGTAAGATAGATCCTCGAAAATTTGCTATTTACACTTTTGGATCAATAGCATTTTTTCTATTCTTTGTAGCATTGACAGAGTACTTTCCATACTTTATTGTAATAAAAAATGTGAAGATATATTATCTGCTCGTAGTATCTGTTCTTTTCCACAGTTTTTTTGCCGCAACCATGAGTCTGCTATGGAGTATAGGTTCTTCATATTTTTGTGAGAAAGAGCAGGCAGGAGAGTATCAAAGTATCCATCTTAGTTTAACGGGATTAAGAGGTGTTTTTGCCCCTCTTTTTGGTATAGCTATCTATGAGATGATAGGTTTTACAGGTACATTTGCCATTGCCATATTTTTCCTTATAATATCTATTCTAAAAATGTATATCTCCATAAGAAAGTATAGCAAATATGGAGTGGGTTAGTAATAAACTTATAAAATAGATTGATTTAACTGATATTTAATCCTATCTTTACTCGCTTAAATAAAAGATGGAAACAAGAATGAAAAATTTTAAGAATATTGCAATAATAGCCCATGTTGATCATGGAAAAACAACTTTAGTAGATGCTGCTTTAAAGCAAACAGGAGCTTTCAGAAAAAATCAGAAAGTTGAAGAGAGGGTAATGGACTCAAATGATATTGAGAGAGAAAGAGGGATTACTATCTTTTCAAAAAATGCTTCTCTTTTTTATAAGGGTATTAAAATAAATATTATTGATACTCCGGGTCATGCCGATTTTGGAGGTGAGGTTCAGCGTATTCTTAAAATGGTAGATTCTGTACTTCTTCTTGTAGATGCTTTTGAAGGACCTATGCCTCAAACAAAGTATGTACTAAAGAAATCTTTGGAACTCGGATTAAAGCCCATAGTTGTTATAAATAAGATCGACAGACCAAATTCAAATCCTCAAGAGGTTTTAGACAAGGTTTTTGATCTTTTTGTAGAACTAAACGCTAATGATGAGCAACTAGATTTCCCTGTTGTTTATGCAAGTGCAAAGAGCGGTATTGCAAAGTATGAGTTAAACGATGATAATGAGGATATAATACCTCTTCTCGATACTATTATTGAAAATGTTGATGAACCGGAAGGGGATAATAGTCTGCCGCTTCAATTTTTAGCTTCAAATGTTGAGTATGATCCATACATAGGTAAAATTGGAACAGGTAAGATTCATAACGGAGTTATAAAGAATGGTGATGAGGTTTATCTATTAAAAAGAGATGGTTCAAGAGTAAAAAATAAGATTACAAAAATCTTTATCTATGACGGTTTAAAGAAAGAGAGTGTAGAGAGTGCAGAAGCGGGTGATATTGTTTCCATAGCCGGTATTCCTACAATAGATATTGGGGAGACTGTAGCAGATATAGAGAACCCTATACCACTTCCACTTATAGATATTGATGAGCCTACTCTTGCAATGAACTTTATTGTTAATGATTCCCCTTTTGCAGGTAAAGAGGGTAAATGGGTTACATCGAGAAATATATGGGATAGATTACAGAAGGAGCTTCAAACCAATGTTAGTTTGGTAGTAGAGGCTACAGATTCAGCGGATACCTTCCTCGTAAAAGGTAGAGGAGAGCTTCAGATGGCTATCCTTATTGAAAATATGAGAAGAGAGGGTTATGAGTTTGCCGTGTCAAAACCAAAAGTTATCTTTAGAGAGCTCAATGGTAAAAAGACAGAGCCTATTGAACTCGCTTTAATTGATGTTGCCGATGAGTATGCCGGAGTTGTTATTGAAAAGCTCGGTATGCGTAAAGGGGAAATGATTAATATGATACAGGGAACTGACGGTTATACAAGGATAGAGTTTAAAGTTCCTGCAAGGGGTCTCGTAGGGTTTTCCAGTGAGTTTTTAACCGAGACCAGGGGAACGGGTATCTTAAACCATAGTTTCTATGAGTATGAGTATTATAAGGGGGATATTCCCGGAAGGAACAGAGGTGTTTTAGTATCTCTTGAAAAGGGAACTGCTATGGCTTTTTCACTTTGGAATCTTCAGGAAAGAGGAACAATCTTTATAGATGCCGGAACAGAGGTTTACGGAGGTATGATTGTTGGTCAGCATATAAGAGAGAATGATCTTGATGTTAATGTTTTAAAGAATAAGAAGCTTACAAATGTAAGAGCTTCGGGATCTGATGATGCTATCAAGTTGATCCCTCCAAAGAAGATGGCATTGGAACAAGCTTTAGAGTTTATTGAAGATGATGAGCTTATTGAGATAACTCCTCTAAATATAAGGCTTAGAAAGAGAGATCTTGATCCTAACGATAGAAAGAGAGCTGCTTCAAAGAAGAAAAAAGAGAGATTGGCAGCAGGAAAGTAGTAGTAAGTTTTAAAGATTCCACGAGTTACATTTACCATATTTTGTAAATTTAATCTTTTAAGGGTAAAATATGGTAAATGTAGCAGAGGGAGTAATTAGCACTTTTATACCATAGGATTTATACGGTACTCTGCAAAGTTATTCTCTTTTCATCTTAAATATCATTCCACCTTGATCTAGTATCATTATATTTTCTTTAGGTTTAAATTCAATTTTTAATTTTGCAGCGTCAAATTTGAATTTATTGGTTTCATAACATTCCAGATAGAATGCAGGTTGTCCACTTCCTTGACCTTTTAATCTATTTCCCTCTTTTGTTATAGTCAGTTTCAAAGGTAAATTTGGGCTTGAATAAACACCTAAAAATTTGTCTAACTCTTCGGATTTCAAGGTAATAGTATTAAAATCAGGATATTTGTAATCTTTCCCGTAAATGATACTTAAAATTCCAATTGCAAAATCATTGTGAGGAAATCGTTCTCCATTAATTGAGTAACTAACTCCCAATTGGTCATTTTCATTATAAGAAGCCATTGAATGAGTTCCAAAAGTATCTCCACCGTGTCCATAAAAAACCTTTTCGTAAAAAGGTATAAACATAAAACCTCTACCAAATGTCTCTTTTTTTGTGGTATCCGGTACCATTTGTTTAATGGTTTCTTCTTTTAAAATTTTGTATTGAAACAAATTGTATAAAAATATATTCAACTCTTTTGTTGTGGCTACTATATCTCCAAGACCAATAACATTTGAAAAATCAAATTCAGTTATTGGTTCCCATTTTTCAGCATATATAAAAGAAGGAAAAGTATTTGTTGTACTATCTGTGATTGATTCTAAATTCTGTAATTTTAGGGGCTCTGTAATCTCTGTTTTAACAATTGAAGCATAATCTTTATCAAACAATTTTTCTAAAATCTGTGTAAGTAAAAAATATCCCGAATTAGAATATTTAACTTTTAAATTGGGTTCAAAAAGAGTTCCCTGTTTTATTATTTCATCAAAAATTTCCTTTTTACTTACCTTCTTTTTAAGCCAAAAAAGATCATCCCCTTTTACGGCATAATCCCCCAACCCGCTAGAATGTTCTAACAAATTTTTAATTGTAATTTTATTTGAATTAGGAATTTGTGGAAAGAAGATTGATAATTTATCATCCAAATCCAATCTGTTTTGTTCAATAAGTTTAAAAACCAAAGTTGCCGTAATCATTTTAGTTATTGAACCAATATGATATTTTGTTTCAGCATTGTAACTTATATCATTAAGTTGTTTTTGACCAAAACTTCTGTTATAAATCTCTTCTCCATTTTTGAAAATTGAAACACTTCCAATGCCTCTATTATTATTTTCAATATGAGTTATAAAACTATCTATTTTTTTTATATCGATGTTCTGAGCATAAGTTGTTAAGCCAAAAAAAATGGCTACTATCAAAATAATTATTTTTAATTTCATTGCATTTTCCTCTTTTTAATTTCTGTAACAGTTAGTATACATACAATGTTTCCTGTTTTGTATCATTTTAGAACTTAAAATTTCAACAAATTAATCTAATAAATGTAATAATTGGTTAATTTTCATCTAATAGTATTGAGATAAAGTTTACAAATAGTTGTTTCCTATCTCTATTTTCTTTAAATTCTTCAAGCATAAAAGATGTGTTGTGTTTCAATTTTTTCTTGAAACAAAGTTTCCCATTTACATAAACCTTTATTTTCTTTTTCAAATCAACCATTTCGGGTGAAATATAAATTTGAAATGATTTTATGCAAGACGTTTTTATATCAAAAACATTATTATTATAATTTGCGACTATTTTTCCAGATTTTCGTGGAAATGCAAAAGCATTTACATTAACTTCTTTAGTAATAAGGCTATCTTCCTTATCGTATTCATACCATTTTATTATCTTAAAATTTAGGTTTTTATGCCAATTTTTTCTTTGTGAAAGTGTATCAAGTTTGGTATTTTGCAACCAATCAATATTTCCATATTTATCATTATCAAATTCCCAATTTATTTCTTTTGGGTAAGGATTTCTTACCCTATTTTTCAAGTCTGCAAACAGAATTTTATACGCAGGTTCGGATTCGTCAAACTTTGGAAACCAATGCGGAAAACCGTTATATCTATAATCCTTATAATCAGCATTGATACTTTTCATCAATACATTTAAACTATCATTAGCATTTGGCGGATAGTAATAATCTTGGTCAGTAGAAAAATTAATAAACGAACGGTTTTTTATGTTTTCAACGAATGTTCCACCGGTATAAACTTTTGGGTGTGTATTAAATCCGTACATTCCTGCGAACAAACTTGGCTCTTTCATTAAATACGAAAATGAGCCTGTTGCACCGTTAGAGTGTCCCGAAATAAATATTTTATTATCGTCAATATTTATTGCTTTTTTGGCTCTTTCTGTAATATTATGGTTGCATTTTTATTTTTCTAATATGTGGTAAAAATCCAGTTGCCATCAATATTTTTAAAAAGAAATAATTCA
>PDWJ01004446.1_pt1 | contig 12376 bp, 9 predicted proteins | sample 1430881 | NCBI WGS metagenome assembly PDWJ01 (sample SAMN01162460, study PRJNA174530) | Oral metagenome, whole genome shotgun sequencing project. | biome: Marine environment; feature: Marine mammal; material: Swab sample of the gingival sulcus; isolation source: swab sample of gingival sulcus... | reverse complement strand
CACCAGTTTACAAAATACAAAAATAGAACTTATTCAATGGCTTACAACCGTAGAAGACAAGGCTATTATTCAAAAAATATTAGAGATACAACGCAGTGACGACTGGTGGGATAGAACTAGCAAAGCTGAACAAGCATCTATTGAAAAAGGGATTTCAGACGCTGATTTAGGCAAACTAAACACACACGATAAAGCGCAAGAAGTTTATGGAAAGTGGCTATAAAATCTTGGGATAATATTCAGATGTTATTCTTCTTTTCTAATAGACAAACTCCGAGTAAACTAAAGATTTAATACCGTATTAAGGTTTTTAAATCTGATATTTTATTTTTACTTTTGACAAATAATGTCAAGAAAATAAATTCAAATGAACAGATTTGGAGACATAATTAGAAAAGAAAGAAAAGGAATGCTATTGAGACAGCTTGCGGCTATTATATTGAGTAAGGTGGAACGTGGAGAGCGTAAAGCTAGACAAGAACAAGTTGAAAGAATTGCAAAAGCATTAGAACTAAATGAAAAAGAATTGATGGTGGAATATTTGAGCGAAAACATTGCTTATGAAATCATTGATGAAGATTCTGCAATGGATGTGTTAAAAGTTGCAGAGGACAAAGTAAAATATTTTAGACGTAAAAAGTAAATGGTAGATAGGAAACAAATATTAACAGGGTTGATTAAAAAATATCAATCATTCAAAGAGCAAGGACGTTTAGACCTAAGTTCTGAAGAAACTATGCGTACATGGATAAATGAATTTCTTGCCATTTTTGACTGGGATGTACAAGATACATCACAGGTTTTACAAGAGAAAGTACTAGCAAAAGACGAAAAAGAACGACTTGTTGAAATTGGTTCTGCTTCAACAAGACCAGATTATACTTTTAAGCGAGGGAAAGAAAAGCTGACATTTCTTGATGCTAAAGGAACATATATAAATTTAGAAACGGATTCAAATGCAGCTTTTCAGATAAAATCTTATGGATGGTCAATTTTAGCTCCTTGTGCTTTTATTACCAACTTTGAAGAGTTTGCTATTTATGATTGCACTTATATCCCATCACAAAAGCAACCTGTTAATTTTGGTCGAATATATTTAAAAATTGATAATTATCTTGATAATTTTGAGATTTTAGAAAACCATTTATTAAAATCAAACATTTTAAATGGTAAGTTATCACAGCTATATTCTGATACGCTATCTGGAGAAAAAGAGATTCAGAAATTATCTCCGGATTTCTTGTTTGCTCAACAATTATCTGAATTTAGATTAGCTCTTGCAAACCAAATACTAGCATCAAATCGAAAATCGATAAATAATAATTCTGAATTGCTTGCTTACATTACGCAGGTTCTAATCAATAGAATTATTTTCATTCGTATCTGCGAGGCAAGAAAAATTGAAAAAGAAGGTTTGTTAAAAGAGTTTCAGAGCAAAGGATTTTGGAACTCATTCAAAGAATCATCTTACAATAATTTTTACGAGCATTATGATGGTCCTCTTTTTGATAGGATAAGTAGCATACATGAAATTGAAATTCCTGATGAAGTTTTCAATAATCTGATAGAATTTTTATATTATCCATCACCTTACCGTTTTGATGTAATTCCCAGCAAATTGCTAAGTGATATTTATGAAATCTTCTTATCAAAAAGGCTTTTTATTGAGAATGAAACTGTTGTTGAAAAACTAAAACTTGAATACATAAAAACAAATGGTGCGGTAAGTACACCACAATATCTTGTTCAGGATTTATTAAAAAGAACAATTGTAAGTCAAAAAATAGCAAAGGAAGGAATTAACGGTGTTTTCAATTTAAAAGTGCTTGATTTTGCTTGTGGGAGTGGAATTTTTCTGATAGAATTATTTGACCATTTGCAAGATATCTTAATTGAATACTATTCTTCAAATCCCAAAGATGAATTTGGTAACCTTTTCTTTACAAATGAGAACACTACAACTTTAACAATTGAAGGAAAACGTAAGCTAATATCTGATTGTATTTATGCAATTGATATCGACCCGGAAGCTGTTGAAGTAGCACGAATGTCATTATCACTAAAAGTAATTGATAATGTAGAATTCCACGAAAACTACCAGGAACTTGGAATTTATGGCAATCAAATTTTTAATAATGTTGGGAATAATGTAAAATGTGGTAATACATTAGTTTCTTTTGATATTTCGAAAAAGTATCCTGATATTAATCGAAATGAGGAGCAATTATTAAAAACCAATCCTTTTGACTGGAATTCTGAAACTGGTTTTCAAGATATATTTAATTCAAATAACGGATTTGACTTCATTATAGGAAATCCTCCTTATGTAGAAGTTAAAAATTATAACATTGAATATCCCTTTATGCACCAATACATAAAGGATAATTACCAAACAACTAAGAATGGAAAAGTTGACTTGTCAGTAGCATTTATTGAGCGAGGAATTAAGCTTTTAAATGAAAATGGAAAGTTAGGTGTTGTAGTTCAAAAGAGGTTTTTTAAAACAGAATATGGGAAAAAGATTCGGGAATACATTAGTTCAAATCAATTGCTTTATCAGGTAATAGATTTTGAAGCAACAGATTTGTTCAAAGGACGAATCACCTACATTTCAACTCTTATTTTGGATAAGTCTAATCCTGATATGGTTTCATTTATTAAAATATCTAACGAACCTGAAGAAATCCCTGCAAGATTGGAACAAATTCCTATTTTAGAAACGAATAGTGCCGATTTTATTAAAATACCTTTTAACGCATTTAACACTAATCCATGGAATTTTGATGATGTTGAACTATTAAAAGTTAAAACCAATCTTCTCAATAGGCACGGTAATTTTGGAGCATTTGCAAAAGTAAAAGTTGGAATTCAAGTTTTATGGGATAGAGCTTATCATTTGACAGTTAAAAAGTTTTATGAAGATGGAACAATGTTGTGCAATTCTCATTTAGAGCAAAATTTTATAATTGAACAAGATGCTTGCCGTCCATTATTAGTAAATGAACGATTCTATCCCTTTTGTAATGATAGCACAAAAACCTATGTATTATTCCCTTATGATGTAACTGAAAACGAAAATATTCCGATAAACTTTTCCGAATATTCAGACCGTTATCAATTAGCAGGGGAATATTTAGAAAGGAATAAAACATTGATAGTTGAAAATGTTAAAACATATCAAGATAATGAATTGTGGCATCATTTTACAAGAGTTCAAAACCATAAAGCAATTTATCCTAAGGTTTTAATTCCAATGACAGCAAATGATACATTTGCTTCGGTAACTCAAAACCCATTGAACTATTGCGATAACGCAAATATGTTCTTTGTTGATATACCAAAGAAGAATGAGAATAATCTTTATGCGATTGCTTCAATTATAAATTCTACTTTATTTTCGGTATGTGCAAGGTCAATTGCAAATCCGCAACAAAATGGGTACTTTAAGTTTAATAAACAGTTCATTGAGCCAATCCCCTTCCCCAAAGAACATTTTGAAAACAATCCTGACTTAGTCACAGAAATTTCAGTTATTGGAAGAAATATTGAGCAATTGCAAAATCAATATTTATCAGCAACTCCACGCCAAAAGAAAATTTACAAAAATTCATTAAATAACCAATGGAATAGTTTGGATGAAAAGGTTTATGAATTATACCAATTATCTGATGCAGAGAAAGACTTCTTTAGAGGTCGTGGAAGAAATATTAACCGAATTCAAATATTAGATTGATTATGCAAAAGGATATAGTTACATATTTGAAAAGATATTCAGATGATTTAAGAATGTCGAATAAGTTAATTGTTGGAGCTTTTTTAGCAGCTAACAATATTGAGGTTAAAAATAATCGATTAATACTCGAATACATTAAAGATAATGATGTTATTATTATTCAAGAGTTTACAAAACTAATCCTAGATAAGAACGGTAAATATGAGTTAGAGAATGTAACAGAATTATTTGAAACTACAATTCCCTCATGTGATACTGTTACTAATGGAGCAGTTTATACTCCTAAATACATAAAAGATTATATTGTATCAGATGCAATTAAATCTATCGGAAATTTTGACATAGAAAATGCGACTTTTTCAGATATTGCATGTGGAACAGGTGCTTTTTTACAAACAGTAGTTGAGCAGCTAAAACAAAGAACAGATAAGACCTATAAACAAATATTTGCCGAAAATATTTATGGACTTGATATTTCAGACTACACCATAGAAAGAGCAAGGATTTTACTTGCCCTATTGGCTATATCTAAAGGAGAAGATGTGGAACAATTCTCTTTTAATCTCCATGTTGGGAATGCACTAGATTACAATTGGAATAGTATCTTCCCTGAATTTACAGGCTTTGATGCAGTTATTGGAAATCCTCCCTATGTTAGAGCAAAACACATCAGTAAAGAATCAAAAAAACTAATGCAAAATTGGGAAGTAACAAAATCGGGTAATCCTGATTTATATATTCCGTTTTTTGAAATAGGTTTGAGTAACTTAAAAGACGGTGGTTATCTTGGATTTATTACCGTTAATACATTTAAACGAAGTGTAAATGCACGAAACTTACGAGATTATTTTAAGTCAAATAAGTTAAATGTTTCAATAATTGATTTTGGAAGTGAGCAGATATTTGAAAATAAATCTACCTATACTTGTATTGTATCGGTTACTAAAGTAAAATCAGACAATGTAAAATACGTTAAGGCTTGTTCAAATGATATTAAGAATAGCTCACTAAAAACGAGTACGGAGATTAAATACAAGTTTTTAAATACCACCAAAGGTTGGTTATTGAATAAGAACGAAGTTCTACAAAACATTAAAAAGCTTGAAAATTCAGGAATTCCACTTGGTAGTAAATATCCTATAAAAAATGGACTTGCTACATTAAGTAACGATGTTTTTATTTTTAAACCCGTAGATGAAGATGATAAATACTATTATCATCAGAAAGGCAAGCTACATAAAATTGAGAAAAACATTTGCAGGGATATAATTAAACCAAACAGGCTGAAAAACGAAATGGAAATACCTGATCTTAAAGAAAAAATTATATTTCCTTATCAAATTACTGATAATAAAATAAATACATCCAATGATGCAAAGAAAAAATATAATGTATTTGATGAAAAATATTTTCAGGATAATTTTCCAAAAGCGTATGAATATTTAAAATACAATCAACAGCAACTATTCGATCGGGATAAGGGCAAGCCTAAGAAATACAAATGGTTCGAGTTTGGTCGCTCTCAGGCAATAAATGATTATGGGAAAAAACTACTTTTCCCTTATATGTCAAGTCAACCCTACTTTGTTTATACAAATCAGGAAGATTTGTTGTTATATGCAGGATATGCCATTTTCTGTGAATCAGAACGAGAATTACAAATATTAAAAAAAATTCTTGAATCGGATGTGTTCTGGTATTACATAAAAAACACAAGTAAACCTTATTCTGGGAACTTCTTTGCATTAGCAAAAAACTACGTAAAAGACTTCAGTATTTGTAGTTTGACAAAAGAAGAAGAGGATTTTTTATTGATAACAAACTCTATAAAAGAAAGGAATTATTTTTTAATTAAAAAGTATGGAATTGTAGTTTAGTAAACTATAACCATAATAATATGACTTTAATATGAAAATTGAGAAAATTGAAATAAATAATTTTAGATTGCTGAAAAGCACTTGTCTCTCATTACAAGATAGAACAACTGTAATTGTTGGTCGAAATAACTCGGGTAAAACATCCTTGACAGAAATATTTAGACGGTTTTCAAAAAGAGATAAATTCAAACTCGAAGATTTTAGCCTTGGGTCACTTCCCGATTTTTCTAAAGCACTAAGGGCTAAATTAGATAATAAAAAGGACGCTGCTATAAGAAAACTAATTCCTAGTATTGACATGTGTTTAACATTAAATTATGATGATAACAAAGAAGATTATGGAGTGCTGAGTAATTTTGTTATTGATTTAGATGAAAAACTAACTAAAACACAAATTAAAATATCTTACAGGTTACAAAACGGAAAAATAAATAGTTTTTTTGCTGATCTTGATAATGAAAATGCTCCTGATTTTTTAGAGGTTATTAGAGAACGAATACCAGTATGTTTTGATTTTGAAGTTATTGCTATTGATATGCAAGATTCGGAAAATACTTCAAAAACAGAATATGAAAATTACAAAAGATTAATAAGAACCGACTTTATAAATGCTCAACGTTGGCTTGATGATGAAACAATTAAGGAAAATGATGTTTTAGGAAAAGTTCTAAGTAGTATTTTTAGTAATGCTTCAAAAGATTCTGCTCCAACCGAAATGCAGGAAAAATCAAAGGAACTTGATAAAGTTGTAAAAAAGATACAGACTGCTGTTGATACTGATTTTAACTCTAAGGTTAAAGCCTTAATTCCAGCTCTTAAGATTATGGGTTACCCCGGATTAAGTGACCCGAAGTTTACTACTAAGACTTCTTTTGATGCTAAAACCATTATAGAAAAGAATACTAAATTACTTTATGAGAAGTCACATGGAATTACTCTTCCCGAAACTTATAATGGATTAGGTTCAAGAAATTTAATATTTATATTGTTCCATTTATTTGATTATTTCAGACAGTTTCAATCTGATGAAATACAGGCTAAAAATCATGTAATTTTTATAGAAGAGCCTGAAGCTCATCTTCATCCACAAATGCAAGAAGTTTTTATTAGAAAATTAGACGAAATAGTTGATGTTTTTTCAGAACAGCTTAATGCAGGTAAAAAGTGGCCTGTGCAATTTGTAGTTACGACACATTCAACCCATATTGCTAATGAAGCAAAGTTCGATTCAATTCGCTACTTTTTAACAAAAGGAAAAGATGAATTACAAACACATATTAAAGATTTGAATGAAGAATTTAGTAAACATGAAAATGATTCAGATAAGAAATTTATTAACAAATATCTTACTCTTACAAAATGCGATTTGTTTTTTGCAGATAAAGCTATTATGATTGAAGGAGCAACGGAAAGAATACTGATGCCGGAGTTTATTAAAAAAATAAATTCCGGCAACTTGTCAAGTCAATTTATCTCAACGGTTGAAATAGGTGGTGCTTATGCTCATCATTTTTATAAATTCTTAGATTTTTTAGAATTAAAAACACTGATTATTACAGACCTTGATTCTACAAAGCCAGAAAAAACAGATAAGGGTATTAGATATAAAGCATGCCCTGTTTCAAATGGAGAAAAGTCTAATAATACAGGAATAATTAAGTGGTTTAAATATAAAGATGACGAAGGTAAAGACAAAAAAATGTTGATTTAGAAGAAATACGCCTAAAAAAAACAAATGATAAAATACAAGGCGTAAGAAGAATAGCTTATCAAAAAGATGAAGAATTAAAGGAGTGCTGTGGTCGAAGTTTTGAGGATGCTTTTATAATAACAAATCCAACCCTTTTTGATATAACAGAAACTAAAGGAACTCCTTTGGAAACTAAAGCATATGAAAAAGCTAAGAAATATAGTTCTAAAAAGACTGATTTTGCCATTAAATATGCCTATGAAGAATTAAATTGGGAAATACCACTTTATATAAAAGAGGGTTTGGTTTGGCTTTCCGAAAATGAATCAAGTAAATCCTTAAATACAGATGTAATTAAATGATAGTTTATGAGTAATCCAGCAGAAATAGCATCAAAAGAAACTTTAAATAAAATCTATACAGCATTAAATAACGGCAACTCTTTTCGTGTTGAAGCAGGAGCAGGAGCAGGTAAAACATACTCACTGAGTAAAGCATTGCATTATTTAATAAAATTAAAGTCAATAAACCTACAAAAAAAGTGTCAAAAAATTGCTTGTATCACATATACTAATGTTGCCACAGATGAAATAAAGAATCGAATTGATAATCATTCATCGGTATATGTTGATACAATTCATGGTTTCTGTTGGTCAATATTACAAGGGTTTCAATCTCAAATAAGAGATCAATTATCAATAATAGGCGATCATAAGCTTAATGAAAAAATTAAAGATGCAGGAGGATTAAGAAAGCAAAGAATAGTATATGATTTAGGTTATCGCAGAGCATCTGAAAAGGAAATTTATATTCATCATGATAATGTAATACAACTATTTACTGCTTTATTGGCAAAAGAAAAATTTATAAGTATATTAAAGAGCAAATACCCGATTATATTTATTGATGAATATCAAGATACCAATTCAGAATTAGCAAAAGCAATTATTTCAAATTTGATTGAGTCAGAATCAGGTATCCAAATTGGCTTATTTGGAGACCATTGGCAAAAGATTTATGATGAAGGGATAGGAAAAATGGTCTCTGATAAAATTGAGGAAATTGGAAAGAATGCAAATTTTAGATCAGACAAAAAGATTGTAGAATTTCTAAAGAGAATGCGTCCCAACTTGCCTCAAATGGAAAAAGACCCTACTTCTAATGGAACTATTAAAGTGTTTCATACAAACAATTGGTCAGGATTAAGAAGAGATGGTAAAGGCGGTGGTCATTGGACAGGAGATTTACCAGAAATAGAAGCAGGTAATTATTTTAGAGCTGTAAAAGATAAATTAACCGCAGATGGTTGGGAATTTACATATGAAAAAACTAAAATCTTAATGTTAACCAATTCTGTTTTAGCTCACGAACAAGGATATGGTGGAATAACTAAAGTTTTCAAATATTCTGATGACTATCTTAAAATGCAAGATAAATACATTGACTATTTTGTAAATATCATAGAACCAGTATCTCATTATTTTAACAATAAGAAATATGGAGAAATGTTCAAAACAATTGGAATTAGAACACCTCGTTTAAAGAACCATAACGACAAAAAGATTTGGAATGAAAGCTTGGACAAATTAATAACTTATAGAAATTCAGGAACGATTGAAGATGTAATTGATTGCTTAAAAAAAACACAAAAACCTCGATTATCTGCTAAGATTGAAGAGGCAGAAGAGAAATATAATAAACTTAAAGATTTGACGGAATTTGATGATGATTCAGATAAACAATTTGTTTCAAAAGTTAGAAAGCTTAAATCTGTAAAATATTCAGAAGTGATAGCATTATCTAAATATATTAATGATAAAACACCTTTTTCAACTAATCATGGTGTAAAAGGAGCTGAATTTGATAATGTACTTGTAGTTTGTGGTAGAGGCTGGAATAAGTATAATTGGAACCAGTTTTTAAGTTGGGAAAAAGATGGCATTCCTGCTGATAAACATGACATGTTTGAACGAAATAGAAATCTTTTTTATGTCTCCTGTTCTAGACCAAAAAAAAGATTAGCAATTTTATTCACGCAGGAATTATCGGATTCAGCCTTGGCGACTTTAAATAAATGGTTCTTACCTAAGAATATTGATCCTATTTAAAATAAAAAATCGCTAACCTAAACAGCCAAGCACATTACTCACAAGTTTTATTTATTTTTTAAGCTTTTCAGGTTAAAGTAGTATTTTTGCACAACAAGAGTCGTATATCTAAAATAAAAACTTAGGAAAAATTGAAAAAGAAATATTCATTTATTATAATCGGAATTTTAACATTCGGATTTTTATTTTATTACATAGCTTGGTGTTTTTCTCCGGGAAGTTATGGAAGAGCTGAAACTTATGAATTGAACACTTCTGAACTAACCCTTATCGAAATTATAAATGAGGTAAAATCGGAAAACAATTTAAACACAAATAGTTTTGCTGACCACAAACATGGACATTGGTACTCTATCTATTTTGAGTATCATGATAAAAATCAGATAATTAACACTTTGACAAGACCTAAAAATAAAACAACTACAACATTTTATTTTTCGGGTTACAAAAACACAACTGACACCGGAAATTGGATTGATACAAATGAATATTTTTGGTGGTGGAAAAACTCAAAAGCTAAAAAAGATTTTGAAACAAGAATATTGAAAAAAATTGAAGAAAAAATAAAACAACGAAAGACCAATACAACAGAACTATAAGCGGTGCGTAGCACGCAACGTGTAGTCTAGGTTGAACTACATCCCAATCTTAGGCGAGCAGCTATGGCTTAGGACGTAGCATACTTTGAACGTTTATGTTTCAATTACCGCCGAAGACGTATACACCTAATCTGATTGTGTAATGAACCAACCTAATAATTCAATCCTAAAATAATGATAAAAAAAACAATCTACATCATTACAATCATTATACTAACAATTATTTCATACAATTATTTGAAACCTCCTTTTGAAATTAAAAACTCAGAGGCTGTAGGTTTAAGTTATAAGGTGGCACCATTTAGAAGAGATAGCATTTATGTGTATATCCCTTACGAAATTGTTATATACAATAACAGGCTTAATTCTTTGGAAATAAGTCGAGTGTTCGATGAAAATTATCACGAATACAGACCAAATTTATTATACAATAAAGATGGGATAGAACTATCCATTTATTATAGTAAATCTCAAGAACAATATGAATATAAACTTGATTATTGGTTCAAAACCAAATATAGTCATACAATTTTTCCTTTAACCAAAAGAGTATTTTATTATTACAGGAGACACAAACTGAATAATAAAAATGATGTTTTTGAGATAAGAAAAAGGAATCAAGACTCTATTAATAGACAGCTTGTTGAATTGAAATATCAATTTAAAATAAAAAACAATGATGATATAATTGATAGTTTGTATACATCTAATAATCTCAAAATTTTTAATGTGGATTTTGAGGCAAATACATTTACCGAAAAATATATAAAAGCAAAAATAAATAGTAATCAACAAATAGCCATTAATGTTAATTATTGGGATTCTGTTAAAACGATGACAAAAGTTCAGAAAGTTGAATACCTCCTTAAAAGAATGAAAACCAATACAAAATTAGATGATTTTTAAAACTCACACACAATACAACAGCCCCACAAGCTACACACAGCTCCCCACCTATAGTCTCAAAAACCTCCCAATGCTAAGCGAATAGCTATGCTCTTAATAAAAGTTTTTGGAATTTCTTTATTTTCTCGGAACTTTTATTTTTATTTTGTACTTTTGGGGGTGTAAAATAAAAAACGATAAAAGCTGTGCCGATTTGAAAGCGGTAGTTGTCAAATGCTGTATTATGCACATCTTCTGCACATCCATAAGCCATGCCTCTCTTTTATAAACAATTAATATAATCGATATGAATGCTTCTTTTTCCCCAACAAATCCAAACCAACGCATTGCACAAATTGATATTCTTAGAGGCTTTGCCTTATTGGGGGTGTTGCTGGTAAATGCTTTGGGATACAATTCTTCATTCTTCGACTTTGGAGGCTTTTATAGCACATTTACAGACCCATTAAATAGCAAGGTCTATCACTTTATCACTAACTATGGCGCCGATAAATTTATCGGGCTGTTTTCGTTTCTTTTTGGAGTTAGTTTTTCTATTATGTATTTAAAAAACATACATAGCGAAACACAGTTCTCTCACTTTTACCTGCGCCGCTTACTCATATTAATGCTATTTGGCGTTATTCATATTGTGTTCTTTTGGGCAGGAGATATCTTATTTTCATACGCACTGATGGGCATTATTTTATTATCGTTACGCAAACTACCATCAAAATGGCTATTGTTTATTAGTGTGTTTATGTATTTTTTTCCGATACTATACATAGCATTATATGTGTCTTACCCCTTTCTTCCCGATGCATTAAGCTCTACGAGTAATATTACCATGCCGGAAGTAATAAACACATATGCTCAGGGGACATATCCCGAAGTTTTTAGACTAAGATTACACGAGTATTTTTCATTCAGATATATCAATTTGATTTACTATATCCCCAAAATAATTTCATTATTTATTTTCGGATATGTGTTTTACCAACACAAATTTTTTGACAAAATAAATGCGTCAAAGCACAAGTATTTGATTATATCCATTCTTCTTTTATTAGTTGGCATAGTATTAAATACATATACTTTCGATATTGCAAATAGTATGGTTGATATGAAAACAAGTGCTTATGCCACCACTATGTATATGCTTATATTTGAAATAACAAATGTGGTACTCATACTTAGCTATATTTTAATCATCCTCACATTAACAAAAATCAAATTTTTCAGCCATCTCCTCAATCCATTAAAATATATTGGGCGTATGACGCTAACCAATTACTTAATGTATTCCGTTATTTTCACAACCATAATGTACTCTTATGGGTTTGGTAAATTTGGAAGTTTCGAACCGTGGCAACTTTTAATACTTTCCATCTTGCTTTTCGCCATACAAATAGTGTTGTGTAAAATGTGGTTGCAACATTTTCGTTTTGGCCCCATGGAATGGCTTTGGAGAAAATTTACATATC
>PDWJ01008160.1_pt1 | contig 12383 bp, 10 predicted proteins | sample 1430881 | NCBI WGS metagenome assembly PDWJ01 (sample SAMN01162460, study PRJNA174530) | Oral metagenome, whole genome shotgun sequencing project. | biome: Marine environment; feature: Marine mammal; material: Swab sample of the gingival sulcus; isolation source: swab sample of gingival sulcus... | reverse complement strand
TGACCCTTCTCTTTTTCCTGAGAGATGTCCTGGGGTTGACGGCAGCGAAGAATGGTTGCAGCGTAATTCCCAACGGCTGCATTATAAAGTCGGGGTAAAAAAAGATGGGACGATAACAGCGGTTAAGGCGAACATTGATGCCAGAGGCGGAGCATATGCTTCTGTGGAAGAAGCGGTCATCCTGCGATCCGCCAGTTTCGCAGCCGGCCCCTATACGATTCCCAACGCGGATATTCAAGCAAGAGCAGTGTACACCAATAATATCCCCACCTGCGCTATGCGAGGATTCGGCAGGGGCGCGGGGAGAAATTATCGCCGGTGGCAGGTTGCTGCTCAACGTGGGCAGCGTCGATATGGGACAGGGGGCCGATCCGGTCATGACGCAGATCGCCTCTGAAACGATTGGTTGGCCTTATTCTCGAATCAGCGTGCAGGCAGCGGATACCAAACGAGATCCTTTGGCCGGCATGACAACTGCTTCAGAAAGTGATCTCCGCTAGCGACACTGGGCGTCCGGTCAATCCCCAGGCTGTTGAAGGACAGATCGAAGGAGGAGCGGTCATGGGACTCGGTTATGCGCTCTCAGAGGAGTGCAAGCAGGAAAAAGGCCGGCTTATATCTGATGCGTATGGAAAACTCGGCTTGCGAAGGATCGGCCAGACTCCGGAGATCGAAAGTATTATCATCGAAAATCCCCATGCAGAAGGCCCGTATGGCGCAAAGGGCATGGGGGAACTCCCGCTTTCCGCCGGGGCTCCTGCGGTAGTGCATGCGATTCACGATGCCCTCGGAGTCTGGATCACCTCGCTGCCGGTGACTCCGGAAAAAATACGCAATTGCCTTCAGTAAAACAACTATTGTATAGCCACAGAGAGCACAGAGGAAGAAAAAATTTTATTGTTGAATGCCTTTAAGGTTCGCGAAAAGTCGCAAAGACGCAGAAAAAGACTTTGATACTTCGCCTCTGCGGCTCTGCGCGAGAATTGATGAAAACATAGCCTCTCTGACCTCTGTGACTAAAAAAAGAAGGATACTAACAAAATGAACGCTGAAACACTCACAAGCTATTGCCAAAAATTTGTCAAAATTCCTGGTGCAACCGGACAGGAAAAAGAAGCTGCCGATTTTCTCAAGAACGTGATGGAAGAGTTCGATTTCGACGAAGTCTGGAGTGATGAGTGGGGCAATGTGATCGGCAAAATTATCGGAAACGGTTTGCAAAATATTGTCTTAGAAGGCCATCTGGATACAGTCGGAATCGGCGATCCGGCATTATGGTCTGTTGGGCCGTACGATGGAGTTGTCCGCGATGGACGGCTGTATGGCCGAGGGACCTCGGATATGCGGGCAGCGTTGATGACGATGGTGCTGGCAGCAGCAGCCCTGATTCCCGAAAAAGAGACCTTAACAGGAAATATTATTGTCGCAGGAATCGTGTGCGAGGAAACCTTTGAAGGCGTTGCCTTCGGGGAAGTGCTGGATGCCGTTCGACCTGACCTTGTGATTCTTGGCGAATCGAGCGAATTACGTTTGAATAGAGGACAGCGCGGGCGAGCAGAAATTCAGGTCATCACTCAAGGGAAAAGCGCTCATTCTGCCAATCCTGCTGCCGGTATCAACGCGGTCAAGCAGATGATGCTCCTCTGCCGGCAGATCGAACAACTCGAGCTACCACATGATGAACTGTTAGGTCCGGCAATTTTAGAACTGACGGATATTCATTCGGTTCCTTATCCCGGGAAGTCGGTGATCCCTGAAAAGTGTGTTGTCACCTATGACCGGCGTGTCTTGCCGGGAGAAACGGAAGAATCGGTGTTGCGACCGATTCAGGATATTATTGTTCGATTACAGCAGCAGGATCGTTCCTTCAAGGCAAAAGCAATGATTGTGGAAGCTGAAGAATGCTGTTATACAGGAGCAAAGATTGCCGGAAAACGCTTTTTCCCGGCCTGGAAATTTCCGCCGGATGCGTCGTTCATACAAACAGCAAGACAGGCTTTGGAAAAGAGCGGAATGAAGGGCGAAATTTCCCATTACGCCTTTTGTACCGATGGCAGCCAGAGCGCCGGAATTCGAGGCATCCCGACTATCGGATTCGGCCCCTCTCGTGAGAATCTGGCCCATGTTGTCGACGAATATGTCGAAACGGAGCAGCTTGTACACGCCTATCGCGGCTATGTGGAAATTTTGCGGGCGGTACTGTCTTAGGCAATATCCTGTTCCATTATATATGCCTGAATCAGCTCGTGGTATTTTCGCCGATTTCAGGGAGTGTTCCAGTCCTGTCAGCGAGGACTGGAGCCAGAGGGGGCTTTCAATCAGACGTTTCAGGGTGCGGATGGTCATCGAAGGCCTGGCATGCTGCTTGGGGGCGGGATCGGACGGCGGATCTTCTTCTTGCGACTTCAAGGCCCGTACTTCCCGCAAACTCTGCTTCACATGTTCATACATCGGCCCCAGAACATTCAGCCGGCTTTGCGACTCGTAAGCAGGACTCGATTTGAACCTGCATCGTGTCGATAACTTCTTCATGGCTTCAAGCCGTTCGCAGACCTCTTGCTCGAATTCCGTGCGAAGAATATTTCCGTCTTCACCGCAAAGCGCCTCATATCATTCCAGGGTCTTTGGAGTCACTTCCTCCTGATTGCTGCGATCCTAACCAGGGAAAAAATGACCGATGGAAAAGAAAATGCCACCGGGCTGTCATCATGTATTCCAGCCTTCACATTGATATTTTTCGCGCCAAAATCGATGCCGATATTCAATAGGAACCATAATCGTTCCTGTCTTTTACCTTGTCAGTGCGTGCGTCCAGCAAGCTGTTCTGCCTGCCGCAATCCGTCCGGAAAACACGAGAATCGGACCTGCGCCTGCCATGTGTTCTGCCATAGTTAGTGAGAGCAACGCTCTTTCAAGCCCAAAAAGCTCGCTCTGTCAAGAAGAAGCTACGACAGATTACATTATTCTCTGATACCTTCCGCCTTTCTAAAAAGTTTCGCGCAAGCCACAGCTCTTTAACGATTAAATACATCCCGTGCGACCTCTCCCAGCCGCTGTTCGACTCGTCTGGCATATTCTTCATAAAAATCTGCGGGTAAATTGTAAAATTGCTCGCGGAAGATGTATTGGCCCTGCTCGTCGCGTTTGCCGACGGTGGCGAAATTGAAGTGTTCGAACAAGGCGGTCCGGGCTGAAGGCCGTGGGCTGTCACTTCGCTCGTACTCTTTCAGGCTTTCGATGGCGACCGAAGCTCCGCCTTCGGCTTCGCGTTTGGCGTAAGCAAGGGTATCATCCCACCAAAATTGAAAGTGCTCGGGATACATATCTTCAAGGGTCTCACCAAAAATCACCTGCAGAGAAGGTGAGACTTTAAAGTTGATCTTTCCGTTTGTGGCACGCCCAAACGCTTTGCGAGTCAGAGATTTCAGGTCATCGCCGGAATGACAGTCAAGCATCAAGCCATATTCGCTTGCCATCCGGTATTGCCGCTGTACGCGAGGTTCCAGTTCTTCCAAACCTCCGGGGCAACGATAATCCACACCTTTCTCGACGCCGAAATTCGGCGCAAGATGGGTGATTGGAAGCTGGCGGCGCTGAATTTCAGCAATCAAAAACATCACTTCACTGTCTTTGGTCAACGATTCGCAAGTTTGCACTTCCGGCGGATTTTCGTCGATACTCAATTCGAGATCAAAGGGTACGCCATCTTTAAGAGAACTAATATAGTCATAGAGTTCCTGCGTGGCGTTTAAGGCTCTCCAATATTTCCCGATAAGCCGGCCAAGTGTCGTCGTATCAGGCCGGTATTCCTGCCCGCCGATTTGAGAACATTCACGATGATAGGCCGTGACTTCGCGCCGGAGCGCATCATCTTGAACCAATTGTGTGAGATAAGATTCGGCGGTCGAAGCAGATGTTTCATTAATAGCTCCATAATTCAAAATGTCGGAGACATCAAGTGTGAAAAACGTGTAATAGCGCGCAGAATCGATGATCCGTTTGGCCCGATTCAATCCATTGGGATCGCGTTTGACCATGATATGATCGGCATCTGCGCCGTATTGAGGCGTCGTATCGCTCTTAAGCGCCGATAGCACGCCAGATACCCACAACCCTTCGAAGGTGCTGCCGGTGTGGCCTTCGTCGATATTGCCGAAACTGAAGAGATAATTGGTTTTCGGTTTGCTGCCTGCCAGGACGTCCTCAAGCATATTGAGCTCGCGCAGGGAGTTTTGGATGGCATTGGCGGCAAAATCGTATTTATCCATAGCCGGCCAGATTCCCGGCCAGACCGAGGTGGACATACGGACACCGATGCCCAAACGCGGCGTTGATCCAAGGGTTTTTGGTCCTTTTTCAGGAGCAATTGTCCGACAAAAAAAATCGAGCGCTGCGGCGTCAGCAGCGTACATGGCAAGACGCAGATCGGACGACAGTGTTTTGCTTCCCAATGCTTTCCCAAAAAGAGGATGCACCTCAGATGTCCCGATCGTCAAAAACACGTGTTGTCCGTCCTCTAATTGTACGAGCAGATAGTGATTGCCGCGATAAGGCGTTTGAGAAGGCAGATATAAAGCGCACGTTGCATGCTTCGGCAGGCTTTTGCTTTCAGTCACAAAGGCACAAAGGCACAAAGTTTTTTTGACAGGATGAACAGAATAAACAGGATAGGAATAAAAAACCACTCCGTTAATTCTGCCAGCCGTATCACCAATCAGTGAATGAAGCGCTCTTCGTTCCGACAATGAAACGTCCGATAGCAAGCGTTCTCGTGCTGAAATACGGGAACGCAAATGTATAAAAACTTATCCGCTCAATCCTGTCTATCCTGTCTGAACATTTCTTTCTTTTCTTCGTGTTTTTGTGGCTTTGTGGCAACTATATGTTCAGGCCGTAACGTATTCGATCAATTCATCGTAGGCTTCGATAAATGAGGTTAAGGTTTTGACAACCGGATAAAAGGTGTCGAATCCATCGACTGTTAATCCTCCGATTTCATAGGCCTGCTTAAACATCGGACTCTGCTGTAAGATGTCGAGAACGTCTTCTGCCATCGGTTCTTCGATATGCGACACCATCTCTCGTTCCTGGCTGTCATATTGCTCGGTTTTGTCTGGAAAAGACGTGATAAAAATCGGCTGCTCTTTGTCAGTCAAAGAACCGTCAATATTCCAGGGGCCTCTGAGAGATGCGATGAGTAAGAAGGACCTGGTGCAGCCTTTTTGGCAGAGCTCGGCATAGGAACGACGCACGATCGCTGTACTGCCCCATTTGGCAGCATCCTCAGCACCGGCAACTTCCAGCTTTTGTAATTCTTCCTTAACCGGGTCATCCAGCCTGCCGTTCATCATCACCAGAAACGAGACCGGAGCAGTGCCCTGTTCGATGACTTCGGCAAACGCGAGATGCTGATCCACAGCAAAACTGACCGTGACAGTCACGCCGATCCCTTTGCCTGTTACACGTTTCGCGGTTTCAAGCGCGGCTCGTGTGCCAGGAATTTTAAATACCACATTCGGTGTTCCGCCTAAAGCCTGAGTCATTTTTTCATAGAGCCATTCGATTTCTTCGGCCATTTTCGTCGAATCGGCAGAATTCCGCGGGTTGATTTGCAAGTTGACATGACCATACTTACCACCGGTCGCCTCAAAAATCGGACGCAGCTCGCGACAGCTTTGTAATACCACTTCCATCGTGAGCAGAGAGACAAGATTTTCAGGAGAGACTTCAGGGTTCTCAGCCTTTAATCTGTCCTTAACGGCATTCCAGAATTCCGGATCGTTTTTACGCGCCATATTGACCAGAGGCGGATTGGTCGTGACCAGAATCCCCCCTTTGCGAAGGGTTTTCGTCAGGCCGGAGGCATAATCGTGTCCCAGACGGACATTCATTTCGCCGGCATCGGTCATGGCAGAAATCTTGCGGAAATTACTGCGTTGAATCGCAGCCACTTCATCTTTAATAGTCGAAATTTTCTCTTCAGCTCCCCAGGCTTTTAGAAGGATATAGTTGGCGAGCACTTCCTCTTCGATAATTTGTTGTGAAAGCTGCGCATCGTTTTCGGGATTTTGAAGATGCCAGCGTAGCAGATACGATTGCATATCAGTCGAGAGCTCGGCCAAAATCGAGATCAGCTCCTTCTGACGGCTCTGGTCAGCGTTCTCGAATTCTTCTCGATAGCTGGTTCGCACCTGTTGGCATGCTCCGGTAAAATCAGCAACCGGAGTGTGAAAAAGCAATTTTTCTCGTAAAGCAAACCATTCGTTTTTCATAATCTCATGAATATAAAACAACAAAGAACCGGCTTCTATTATACGCACAATCCTTGTCGTCCATACTGTATCTCTATCTTTTCTCGATCATTCTTCTACTGGAGTCAAAACAAGTTTCAGGCCCTTTTTCTCGTCAAACATTTTGAAGGCCGTCTCCCATTCAGTAAGGGGCAGAATATCGGAGACCAGAGGATTCAATTGAACTTTCTCCTGGGCGACTAGCTGAAGCGCTTTCTTCCAGGATGTCCATTTCGATGCCAGGGAACCGGTGAATCGTATTTCTTTAAAACATATTTTTTCGACATCAAGCGTAATCGGCCTTCCAAACAGGCCGATCTGGGTGTATTGTCCCTGTTTTTTGACCGCATCAACCGCATCATTCGCGGCCTTCTCACTGCCTGAACATTCCAAAACCACATCGACACCGTATGAGTTTGTCAGGCCTGCCACTTCTTCAAGAAGATTGGTCGAGGTGACGTCGACCGTCATATCCGCTCCAAGCTGTTGAGCGAGTTCGAGCCTTTTCACATCTTTCGCTGTTCCAGCGGCAATCACTTTTGCTCCTTGAGCTTTTGCAACCTGCACTGCGGAGAGCCCAATGGCGCCAGGCCCCGAAACGAGCACTACATCTCCTGCTGTGATATGCGTGAGTTCCAGAGCAGCATGCGCCACACAAGCCAGCGGTTCCATCAAAGCTCCGGCAACAAAATCGATATTATCGGGCAGACGATGGACTCGATGGGCAGGCACAACAACGTATCGCGTAAAGGCCCCATTGGCCCAGAAACCGATGGTTCTACGCTGTTGGCAGAGGTTATAGAATCCGGTTTTACACGGTTCGCATATTCCGCAGACGTCATAGGCTGTTTCAGGGACAACTCGATCTCCCACCTTCCATTCGGTCACTCCTTCTCCAATCTCGGTAACCACACCGGAAAATTCATGGCCGGTAATCACCGGGGGGTTGATTGGCACCACGGCATCATCGTGATAAATATGAAGATCCGACCCGCAGATTCCAGTCGCATACACCTCGATTTTGACTTCTCCCCGAGCAGGAGCCGGTTCAGGAACATCTCGAATTTCCATGTTCCCCGGACCTTTTTGATATTTTACTAATGCTTTCATTGTAAATTATAGCCACAAAGACACGAAGGAAAGAAGTGACCAACGTTATGAAATGCCTAAAGTGAACTAAAGTTGTAAGATCTTTTCACTTTAGTTCACATGTGACTTTAGGCACTTTCCGCTCACTTTTCATACTTCTTGCCCCTGTGCCCTTGTGGCAAAGTTTATCAGGATTAGTGGTGACGCCGGTTGCTTCATGTTCCAGGGCACATGCTAGTTCATCAGGAACTCCGGAATCATTCCACCAGGTTGTAGTGGTCTTCTTCACGAACCGATGTCAATAATTTTCGTGTGCCATATTTTCCTCTCTGTGTGTTTACACTTTCTTGTTCAGTCTTGTATAATAGCTTTTAGCAGTATAAATCGCTGCCAGAGGATTATGTCCTGAAACTTTATCTTTTGCGGCCAGAATGGTCGTTGAAGCCTCTGCATACTTGAAGAATAAAGAGTCATGTCCAACACAAAGTCTCAGCACGATATTAAAATTTATCTTTGCATCATTCAGAATATTTGCTTCTAAGAGAGGGTTGCACATTGCCTCATATTCGCCGATACGGATCTTCTCCTCCTCTTGAAGTCCGATCCCTTCTTTTGGAATCGAACCGACTTTACAGATTGCCGAAACGACTTCAACCTCATGGGACTCCAGAATCTGCGCCACAATCGCCGCTTCCTGTTTCAACCCTGCGCAGAAGGTTAAACCCAATCGAGCATAGCGCATTTCGCCGGTAAATTCCCAAATCTCCTGAATGCGTGGCTTTGTGGGATGGAGTACAAAGGGTTTTTTGCCCCTACCGGCGTAAAATTCGGCTTCCTGAATCGACGCCTGTCGGGCAAATTCAGCAACATCCTCTTACCTGTACTCCTGACGGGCCTTTTCGATTACATCGGGTTTTATGAGGGTCGGACAGCCTTTTCCCCCTTTCCGGTTTCATGGGTACAGCTTCTCTCATCGGGTTGTATGCGGCATTGAGCACACTGGGCGTAATTAGGTTTCCTTCATGATATATTTCCTCTCGTTCTGAAAACCTATTTCCCGAAGAAAAGGTTCGGTAAGAAGAGAGTTAATTGTGGGAAAAGCACAATTAAGATTAAGACAACCAATAGTGGCAGAATGAACAGTGCTGTATCTTTTGCAACCCGTTCCACCGGAACTTTTGCCACACTGCTTAACACAAACAGCACAGTGCCGAAAGGAGGAGTCAGGATGCCGATCATGAGATTCAAAATCATCATCACGCCAAAGTGTACCGGATCGATCCCTAATTCTTTCATCAGTGGGATAAACACCGGAACCAGAATATTAATCGCGGCAACGGTTTCCATAAAGCATCCCACGATAATGAGCAGAATATTGATGGCAAACAAGATCAAGTAATAATTATGGATATGGCTCAGCATGAACTCTGCCACCATCTGCGGGACCTGCTCTTTGGCTAAGATCCAGGCAAAAAGCGTGGCTGAAACCACAATGAACATGATCTGAATGGTGGTGGACATCGAATCGATCAGGGCTTTGTAGAACTCTCTGAGGCTCATTTCGCGATAAATGAAAGATCCGAGAAGAACGGCATAAAACGAGGCGATTGCTGCAGCTTCAGTCGGCGTGAAGACACCGAAAAATATTCCTCCCAGGATAATACCAGGAGTTAAAAGGGCCCAAAATGTTGTGACAAACGACTGAAGAATTTCGCGACGGCTCGCTTTTTTTTCTACCGGGGTGTTATATTTATCAGCTAAGAAATAGATCAGGACCATCAAACTGAGCCCCATAATAAAGCCAGGGATGACTCCGGCCGCAAATAACCGCCCAATTGAGGCTGACGCGACAACCGCATAAATCACCGCCACCATACTGGGCGGAATAATCGGGCCGATGGTCGATGAAGCGGCGGTAATTCCTATAGTCAGGCTGTCGTTATAACCGGCCTTACGCATGGCTTCGATTTCTATCGTCCCCAATCCTCCGGCATCGGCGATGGCAGCCCCGGACATACCAGCAAAAATGATACTCGCGATGACGTTCACATGCCCCAACCCCCCTTTAATGTGTCCGACAAGCTTGTTGGAAAAATTAAAGATTCGCGTTGTGACACCGCTCACATTCATGAGGTTTCCGGCAAGAATGAAAAAAGGGATGGCTAATAAGGGATAGGTGTTGGCTCCGCCGACCATTGTCTGAATGGCGGCAAAATTCGGAACGGATCCATCAACTATAATGTAGATCAGAGAAGGAATCCCTATCGCCAATGCAACCGGCATCCCGCTGGCTAATAAGACAAATAATCCAATGATTAAAAACCACAGCATCTTTTTGACCTTCCTTTCGTATGATAGCTATCGTATCGTGTGATCTTACGTGTTCCTTTCTGAAGTCTTTTAATTTTGAGAAAAATATTCTCGATAAAAATGAATAGAGGCTGGAATTTCTCGTGAGAGATACAATACTGCCCCTATGGTGACGGAAATGTAGAGAAAAAATTGGGGGATCTGCATGGCCTGGGATTTAAAACGCCATGTCTTATTTGCGAGAATATAACCCAAATAGATCAGGGTTATCAAAAACGCAATTGTTAGAAGTGTTTTAAGACCCCATAACATCTTTTGCGCTGTTGGAGAAAGTTTTTTATTGATATAACTAAATAAGATTTCGATCTTAATATGGCGATCTTGTTTTCTGACAAAGGCTGCCCCAACAAAAGTGAGCCAGACAAAACTATAACGGCACAACTCAATATTCCAGGCAAAGGTTTTCCCAAGCAAGTATCGGTTAAACACCCCCATTGTCATCAATGCAAAGATAAGCAGAAAAAATACCAGAGAAATCGATTCTTCGAGTTTATCGTAAAGTGTATGGAACAATCTTCCTCCCTCCTTTTGAGAACTTCTTCTTGATGTGAACCACATAGGGCACAACATATACAACACAAAACATTGAAAGTGTTTTTACGCGTATTGTGACCTCTCACTCTAGTGAAAGACATACGGTTACTCTTCAAACAAACATATTCGAATGGCTGTCAGACTCAGCAGTCAAGCTGTTTAGCCAGCGCGACCAGAGATCAGGCGCTTCAAAGTCATACGTCGAATCCCCGGCAATACTGTAATCTGGCTGGGTCACGTTGGGGCTCTATTCTTCTGGACGATTGACCAGGGCGGTACCTTCGGGCCAGGCAGGAAGGTGATGCCAGAAAAAGGATAGATCTCGTATGATCGCTAAAATCTAACATGAGTTTCATTAGCTTATTTGATTTGAGCACTTCTGCTACCTGAAGACTTATGCCAACTCTTATATCACGTTTTGCAAACTCTTCAAATGAGATGGTCTCTTTAATCAGAGAAACGTTCATTAGTATATCCTTGTCATCAAACCCTTGGCCTGACACGTTATACCCACGTGCTGCATAACATCCCTTTGGGGATGTTATGCAGGAAAACTGCAGATCTTATCCTTACAACGCCCTTTAGCTTATAAGTCCTGAATTTTCTGATGGAGATCGTCGCCGTAACGAATCCACCATTTTCTAAACTTTGCAGGCATATCAGCGGTAGCCTTCTTGAAGGCTTCGACGTCAGCTTCAACAATTGTCAGGCCTTGTTCTTCGAAAAATGCTCCAAGCTCTTGATCGTCTTTATTTAAGATATCAACGATCAATTGAGACGCTTCTTCAAAAGAATCTAAAATGATCTGCTGATCTTCTGCGCTGAGACCATTGAACTTAGGGCCGTTCATTAAGAAGAAACAGACATTCGTTACATGGGAAGTCAGGTTCACATATTTGGCGACTTCATAAAACTTCATATTTTTGAGGGCGGAAAGCGGATTTTCCAGACCGTCAACCACTCCCTGCTGTAAGGCCATATAGGCTTCTGCATACGCAATCGGAGTAGGATTGGCACCCATCGCTTCTCCATATTCCATACAAATTTGCTGCTCAGGCACTCTCAGTTTGAATCCTTCGAGATCTTCAGGGGTCTTGATGGGTTTGTCAACAGACAGAAGCTGCCGGATTCCATAGGCGGACGTTCCGATGACTTTGATCTGAAATTCCGCTTCGAGATCTGCAAACATTTTTTTAGCAATATCACTTTTGGCGAACCGCAAAACATGATTATTGTCTTTGAAGGTGTATGGCATTTCAGCAACATTGATCGGTTTGAACAAGTTCCCGAGCTGTCCGGCTCCTGCGACAGACATATCGACAGAACCAAAAATGACCGCTTCAGTAATCTGCTCTTCCGTTCCCAACTGAGAAGCGGGGAAGACTTCGATCTCAATTTCGCCATTACTCTTTTCTTTGACCAATTTGGCAGCTAAATTCGCCCCCTGATCCCAGGCGTGATCCGGGTTATACACATGCGCCAATTTAAAGGTGGTTTTTGCGAAAGCAAACGAAGAGAAACTACAGACCAATACGACCATCAATGCAATGACAATTCCTTTTTTCATGAAACAACTCCTTGTGTTACGTGATTGTTTGTGTTTTTGTTACAACAGACAGATCAAATTCTCGGAAATCTTGAGAAGGCATACAAAAACTCTTCTAAACACAATTTCCGATACGAGCACCACAGAATTACCAGGCACGGCATCCCCCCTTCCCAGACTATGTCGTACAATGTACAAGTGATACGATCATTAGCTACATCCCTGCAATAGGACGCAGGGTCTCAACTTCTTGCATATGTTCAACCATGATATAAATATATAATCCGCGTGGATCGAGCGAATCGATTAAATAACGGAATTCGTCCAGTGTAAACGAGCCGCGAACAATCAGAGAACGGTCAGCTTCCTGGAATTTTCGAAAATAGGGAACCATGCCTTTGATGTCAGGGCCGCCTGAACCGACTTCGTAATTGACTTCGAAGCATTGCAGTCCTTCGAGTTCCAGGAAGGCATCAAGAATAAACATGGATGTCGAATGCAGATGCATGAAACTGCCAGCAAAGTGTTTTGCCAGGAATTGATCGACAGGTTGA
>PDWJ01004444.1_pt1 | contig 12386 bp, 9 predicted proteins | sample 1430881 | NCBI WGS metagenome assembly PDWJ01 (sample SAMN01162460, study PRJNA174530) | Oral metagenome, whole genome shotgun sequencing project. | biome: Marine environment; feature: Marine mammal; material: Swab sample of the gingival sulcus; isolation source: swab sample of gingival sulcus... | reverse complement strand
ACAGCGCCTGCGAGGCTGGGGCGGCAACCTGTCGCGGCAGACCGGTGGACAGGCTGCCGGCGGTGTCGGTATCGGTGGACGCGGGCCTGGTGAAACAAAGATCGAGACCGACAGGCGTCGCATCAACACCCGGATATCCCAGTTGAAGCGAAAGCTGGCTGCGCTCAACGACGCCCGGGAACTCAAACGATCCGATCGCGTACGCAATCGAATCCCGTCGGTCGCAATCGTTGGTTACACGAATGCCGGCAAATCGTCGTTGCTGAACCGGCTAACCGGCGCCGGGGTGCTGGTTGAGGATGCGCTTTTTGCGACCCTGGATCCCACCACCCGACGCGCCACTGCCGCGAATTCGAGGGTCTATACCCTGACAGACACAGTCGGGTTCGTGCGACACCTGCCGCACGATCTAGTTGAGGCGTTCGCATCCACTTTGGAAGAGTCGGTCCAGGCCGACCTGCTGGTGCACGTCGTCGACGCGTCTGATCCGGATCCACTCGGGCAAATCGCTGCGGTTCGCGAGGTGTTGTCATCGATAGGGGCGGGCTCTGTGCCCGAACAATTGGTGTTCAATAAATGTGATCTTGTGCAACCAGATGATCTACTCACGCTGCGTACAAAGCAACCCGACGCGGAGTTTGTTTCTGCTGTGACTGGCGCGGGCATTGACGAACTGCGTTCGGTGATTGAATCCCGGCTGCCGCTTCCGGAGCGTGAACTCTGCGTGTTGTTACCTTATGCCCGTGGCGACCTGGTGGACCGAATCTACAAAGAGGGGCATCTCGTGAGCCGAGAACACGAGGCCGATGGAACCAGAGTTGTTGCGCGGGTGCACCCCGATTTAGCCGCGCAACTCGAGCCTTTTGTGTCCGCAATTGAGGCTTGAGCTGTAGGCTATGGCCTCGTGAACGGCTTGGTTTCCGAGGCTTTAGCAGAGGCGGTATCTGCCATTGGCGGAGAGGTGCGTCCCGGGCAACAGCAGATGGCTGATTCCGTTTTCTCTGCCCTGGCCGGCGAGAAGCATCTATTGGTTCAGGCAGGCACAGGTACTGGGAAATCACTGGCTTATCTGGTTCCCGCTTTGCTGCACGCAATCGACACCGAACCCGTTATCGTGTCCACTGCAACCCTGGCGTTGCAACGGCAGCTGATAACCAAGGACATACCCGTCGCGACTGCGGCAGTTTCTAAACTGAGGCATCGGGAGCCGATGGCCGCCGTGTTGAAGGGCCGCAGCAACTACATCTGCCTCTACCGCTTGGCCGGGGTCGCCGGAGATTCGGATGAGGAGGCGTTGCCCGAATTGGCAGCCTCGGATTTGAGCGAAGTCGGCGCACAGGTGCTTGAGCTGCGCGCCTGGGCAGAGGAGCAGCAGGAGGCCGGGGAATTCGGCGACCGGGACGATGCCCCGAGGCATAGCCCGAAGGCGTGGCAGCAGGTGTCGATACCGGTGCGCGAGTGTCTGGGCGCGAAGTGTCCATTCGCGGATGAATGCCTGGTTGAGGCCGCCAAGGCACATGCGGCGGGTGCCGATTTGGTGATCACGAACCACGCTCTGCTGGCGATCGATGCCATGGGAGACGGCGTGGCGCTACCTAGTTTCGGCGGGCTGATCATCGACGAGGCCCACGATCTGACGGCCAGGGTGACCTCGGCCGCTTCGTCCGAACTCTACGGGCAGACGCTGGAACGCGTGGTGCGCAGATGTGGGGACTGGATCGCAGACGACCTGGCCCTAGACCTTTTGGATGCATCCGACGCGCTTCGACTGGTGTTGAGCACCGAACCGGCCGGCCGGGTCACACCGGCGCGGCAATCATTGCTCACCCACCTGGCTGCCGCCAGGGACCTGCTACGAAGCGCAATCACCCAACTCGGCAAGAGCGGCAACGAGTTGGAGAGAACCCAGGCCCTGGGCGCAGCCAAAGAGTTATTCGAGGTGACAGAGAGAATGGTCGCGCTTGAGGACACGGACGTAGTGTGGGTGAGCGAGTCGGAGATCAGGGAGCCAGCGCTGCACGTGGCGCCGTTGAGCGTCTCCCAGCTACTACGGGCGCGGGTGTTAGATAAACACCCCACGGTGCTGACCTCGGCGACCCTGCAGCTTGGCGGCGAGTTCTCGGCTGCGGCATCGGCGGTTGGGCTCTTGGGCTCCGAGCGGGACTCTGGGGAGGAGGGCTGTGACTGGTCGGCGCTCGACGTGGGCACCCCGTTCGACTATTCGTCCCAGGGGATTTTGTACCTGCCGGATCTCCCGCCCCCTGGTCGGGATCAGATTTCTGAGGAAGCACTGGTTGAGCTGGCGGAGCTCGTCTGGGCCGCAGGTGGTGGCTGCCTTGGGTTGTTCTCATCGATGCGATCAGCGCAGGTTGCAACGGAATACTTGAGATCCGAATTGCCTAGTCTGGAGTTCCTCTGTCAGGGGGATGCGCAGCTTCCAGACCTGTCTCGCGAGTTCGCTTCAGACGCCGCGACGAGCCTGCTGGGGACGCTGTCACTGTGGCAGGGCATCGATATCCCCGGGGATGCGTGTCAGTTGGTCGTGATAGACAAAATACCGTTCCATCGTCCGGATGATCCGCTGATGCAGGCGAGGAAACAGCGGGTGGACGCTGCGGGGGGCAGCGGCTTCATGAAGGTGAGCGTGGCATCTGCGGCCCTGCTGCTTGCCCAGGGAAGCGGTCGTCTGATTAGATCCACTTCAGATCGGGGTGTAGTGGCCATCCTAGACTCCAGGTTGCGAACCAAGGGGTACGGAAGTTACCTACTCAAGTCGGTGCCAGACTTTTGGGTCACGAATGATTCCGAAGTCGTCATCGCCGCGTTGCAGCGTCTAGCGGCCCAGCGAGGCTAAACGCGCCGCAAGACGGCGACTACCTTGCCCAGAATCTTGGCATAGTTCCCATCGATCGGATCGTAGGCCGGGTTCTGCGGCAGCAGCCAAACCTGGCCCGGCAACTTCTGAAACGTCTTGACCGTTGCCTCATCTTCCAACAAGGCGGCCACGATATCTCCGTTGTTAGCCGTGGGCTGCTGTTTCACGACCACCCAGTCGCCATCGCAGATGGCTGCGTCCACCATCGATTCGCCCTTGACCTCTAACAGAAAGAGCTCGCCCTCACCGACGAGTTGCTTAGGCAGCGGAAACACATCCTCGACGACCTCCTCAGCAAGGATGGGCCCGCCTGCTGCGATCCGGCCAACGACCGGCACATTGACTGCGGTTGGGGCGGCGTCACCGCTGCCGGTTGGGTCTGGTTCGCTGAACGGATCGTCCGGCAGCCGCACCTCTAGTGCCCTTGGGCGGTTTGGGTCACGGCGCAGGAAGCCCTTGGCCTCCAGCGTCTTGAGCTGATGTGCCACCGACGATGGGCTAGCGAGGCCCACCGCCTGGCCCATCTCTCGGATCGACGGTGGATAGCCGTGCGCGGCTACCGACTCTTGGATTACTTCGAGGATTCGGCGTTGTCTGTTTGTTAGCCCAGAAGCATCGGCTGGGCCGTCGGGTAGCGAGGTGATCTTTGAGCGGGCCATGACCACAGGGTACGTTTACGCCCGTACAAATTCAAACACCTGTTCGAGCGTGTCTGTCAGAGGCGCCTGCTTAGATGTTTTGCAACACGCCGACTCGCGTGGTTTCGAAACACTTGCAATTCGAACAGAGGTTCGATTAACTGGTTTCGAACAGGAGTTCGAAAGGGGTAACCGATGACCACCACAACGATCCGTCCCGTAGGCAGGCCAAAGGTCGCTACGCGTCCCACGTTGCGCCCAGCTCGGGGTCGCTATCAGGCCCATAACAGAGTCGTGAGCCGCAGTGGTTGGGTAGCCGCCACTGGCTCGACGTGCCATGCCCGCGCTGCGGGCGTCAACTGGCCAGAAGTCGGCTGGGCCGTTGCGGTGTTTTTCGTGCTTGCCGTAGTCGCCCTCGCAGCTGTGAGTATCGTCGTTGGCTTCCTCGCAATTTCTCCCGAGTCGCTGTCTGCCGGTGACGGTGTTTCACTACTGGGGCAGCTGGGCTTCTAGCCACGCGCACCGGGCACTCAGGGACGATGCAGGCTGCGATGCCCCTGAGTGGAAGTGCGGTAGCAGGGAAGGTTCGTTGTGCTAGCCGGTTTCGATCACATAGGTCGTGAGGATCTTGTCGGCGAGAGTTTGACGGTTGTTGTCCCAAAGTGGGAAGAGCCAACCGACCAAGCAGATGACGTTATCGATGAAGTGACAGATATAGCGGAGGAACGTTTTCCCGACGCCAATTGGCTGTCCGGTCCGAGCGTCGACCAACTTGGTCTTGGCTATCTTGCGTCCCGGGGTTGCGCCAGTCTTACCGCTAATCAGAGATAGCACGAAGAACCAGACCAGCGGCAGTACCCACAGTAGAACAGTCGAGAAGGTGGTTGCTGAAGGCGAGTTGTCCAGGAGTGCGGGTGGAATAGCCGAAATGACTCCCAGAACTAGCCACGGCAGTAGATAGTCGAAGAGCCATCCGACTACTCGCTTACCAAAGCTCGCAAATGGGGGTTCGTTGCCGACATTGACTTCGGTGGGTTGCGAGTAGTTTTGTGCGTGCCCTAACCGATCCGCAGGAGCCGACTCGTGGCCGGCTGTTTGCGGCTGACCGAAAGATGCAGTTGGAACCCGGTAGCCGTGGGGCGTTGTGGGCTCCTGTCGACCGGAGGACGCTCTTGGGGGTGCAGGCGTCGAAGTTGCCGGATAGCCGCCGCCTGACTGTTGGAAAGCTTGGCGGTCGCTTGCGGGCGCGCTACTGGCTGGCGGCGCATAGTTGCTAGATGGGGGTGGATAGTCGCCCGGTCGGTGTTTGGTCGATGGCGCCTGTGTCTGATGACCGCTACCTGACCGTGTCTGCCCATAGTTAGGTGCGCCTGGCGGCGTCTGCTGAGCGTTACTTGGGGGAGGGTAGCTGCCGATTGGGGGTTGGTGCGGCCCCGGGATAGGCGGTGTTTGATAGCTGTCCGTTGGTCTCTGAGGTTGAGGGCGGGCCGGGTCGAAATGCGTCCAGCGGTCGTCGGGGGTTTGGTGGCCGTCGGCTGCCTGTGACGGCGGGTAGCCGCTCGGTTGTTGTCTGGCTGGCAAGGTCGGCACCTGGTGGCGGTCGCCTGCTGGCTTTGGCCCGTAGGGAACTGGCCCCGGGGGCGCCTGGTGGTCGTCCGGTGTCCTGTATGCGTTGGTCGGAGCTGGGTAGCTGCCAGTTGGGGATTGGTGTGGCCCGGGGACAGGCGGTGTTTGATAGCTGTCCGTTGGTTTCTGAGGTTGAGGGGTGGCGTAGCTGAAGTGCACCGACTGGTCGCCCGCGTGCGGATAGCCGTCGTCTGTTTGTGTCGGCCCAGGTCTCGGTGGGCCTGGTGGTGTTGGTTGGGCGGCCGGGGGCTGAGAGCCACCGGGTGATGGAGGATAGCTGCCAGGTGGAGACTGTTGTGCGCTGAGACTCGCCTGGCCCCAGTCGGCAGGTGCCTCACGATCGGGCCGGTAGCCGTGGAGACCTGTTCCCTCAGGGGGTTGGTGGCTATCGGTCGCCTGAGGCGACGGATGGTTCGCGTTGGGAGTTGGAGTGTCGCTTTCGGCGGGATCGGCTGGCGTTTGGTGTGGGGGCTGCGCCGAGGATTCTTGGCCACCTGCCTTGGGCCTTGGGCTCTGTTCTGGTTGATAGTCAGCGAGCGTGCTCGGTGGCTGGTCGTAGTCCCAAACGGGCGGCGACTGGCGTTCTGTGGTCGGCGCAGGCGTTCGGAAACTATTCGGTGGTTTCGGGGCTTCAGCCTCGTTGGGCAAGAGTGGCCCGCGGAATCCGTCCGACATCGTTGGTTGTTGGCTCGCCACCGTTGAATGCGTTTCGGGGGTGTCGGGGTCTGCTGAGCGCGGAGAGTATTGTCCTGCCGGAGGAGCGAAATCGGCTTCGGGGTTCTGTGCCGCACGAGTTCCGGCCTCCGGGATGCTCGGGAGCTCATCGGGCTTGGGTGGCTCGAAATCTGCCTGCGGCTTATGGAACGAGAACGTGTCTGTCGGCACGTCCTCTTGAGCCGCAGTGTTCTGTGGTGTGTGATCTGCTTCGGTGCCTCTTGGTGCCTGATCGAGTCCTGCGAGCGGAAGGACCTCAGTCCGGTCGCATTCTTCCTGTGTCTCGGGAACAGATGCATCGGGCTCCGGGTCACTGTCGAGAGAGTCTGTGCTTTCCGCAGTATTCTGCGAATACTGGCCGTGTCGGTTGCTCTCGGATGCTGGAGCGCCGGTGGCGCTTGGAGTCAAAGGAGCGTAGCCACCCGACTCGTGTTCCTCGGAATCAGCGAGATGCCGATCAGGCTCAGGGCCACCGGCCGCCGCAGCGTTCTCCTCGTCATTCGACCGCCCGAAATCGCCGTTGGCACCTGCCATGCCGATAGCGGCAGGAGGAAGCGACTGAGACTCTGGGCTCGGGGTCACCCAGACATGCGCACTCGAATTCTTCGCCGGTTCAGATTGCGGCAAGTCCGATTGGGGCTCTCGCTGTGGTTCAGGTTTCGCCGCCGGTGCGCTGCTCGCTTCTGTGGGCCCGGCCTCTGGTGCTGCGTCTTGGTTGTGCGGTCTGCTTGTGCTATCGACAGTGTTGGCCGGATCCTGCCACAGGTGGTTGAAATCGGCCCAGCGTTGTTCTGGCTGTCCCCAGTTCTCGTTCATGATGCTCCTCGTCCGAGGTCTCTCGGTGTTTTCGAGCCTAGCGCATATCGAAACTCGGTCGCCTCGTCATTCCCTGGGCTCTTTGACGCAAAGAAGAACGGCACTCAAGTGGCATAGGTGGCCTAACAAGGCTCAGGCTGCCGCATCGGGGCTAGGGGCTTTCAGCCCAGTGGGTCTTCGATCACGACTGTGCTGACGATCTTATCGGCGAGCGTCTGGCGCTTCGCGTCCCAGAGGGGAAACAGCCAACCAATGTAGCAAATCAGGTTGTCAGCGATGTGGCAGATATAGCGTAGAAAGGCCTTTCCGACACCGATCGGCCTGCCTGTGTCGGCGTCCACGAGCTTGGTTTTCGCAAGCTTGCGGCCCGGGGTCTTGCCGGTCTTGCCCGCCATGGAAGAAAGTATGTAGTACCAGCCTAAGTACATGACGGCGTACATGACGATCACGATGAGATTGCCGAGATCTGAATCGCCTGCGAGTCCCGCAGGAACAGACAGCACTAGGTTGATCGCTAGCGCCGGCACCATGTAGTCGAAGAGCCATCCGATAGCCCGCTTGCCGAAGCTTGCATATGCTGGACCGCTCGCGTAGTAGCCGCCGCCATAGGGAGAGTAAGTCTGAGAATAGACCTGCTGCTCGTAGGACGAATAGGGTGGCTGAAAGCCGTTGGTGGGAGGCTGCTGATAGCCACCCGAGCGGGGAGCCTGATAGCCATACATAGATGGCGCCTGGTAACCGCCTGCCGTCGGCGGGGGCTGATAGCCGCCGGCTGTCGAAGGGGCTTGATAACCGCCGGTCGCGGACGGCTGCTGTGGGCCCGTGACTGGTGGGACGTGAGGAGCTTCGGGAGCCGGCGGTGGCTGATTACCACTGTCAGTGGGGCCTGAGCCCGGCTGGCCTTCGGTCGATGCATCTTCCGTGTGGTTTGGCCGTTGCCAATAGGCGTCGGGTTCGCCCCAGCTTTGATCTGGGCGGCCCCAGTCGTTGTTGCTCATTACGCTCCTAGTCGAGAGTGTCTTTGTTCGAGACGAGAGTATCGTATGCGTGGTTCAGCAAACCATTGGCCGAGGATCAAGCCGAGCTGGACTTTGACTTGGAACCGGCCCCCGGCTGCGGTTAGACCCATCAAACCACGTTTGCCGAACACACGTGTGCCTACGCCCAAGTCTGAGGCAGCTGGGAATTGAAACAAGGCTGGCTTGGATACGAGGCGGCCTCAAAATCCGCCGAGACCCGGGTCGCCGGCTAACTGCCGATACCCGTGCCGCGCCCGCAGAAATCGGTCTGATCAGGTCTCCTGCCGTAGCCACAGCTGTCGTTCGTTGGTCAGTCAGTATTGCACGTCTTCGACCACGACTGTTTTGACGACCATGTCTGCGATTGTCTGCCGCTCTGTGGTCCAGAGCGGAAACAGCCAACCAATCGCGCAAAAGGCCCCGTCGGCAAAGTGGCAAACGTAGCGAACAAATGTCTTGCGTACGCCGATGGGCTGACCGGTGTGGACATACACCAGCTTGGTCTTCGCAATCTTGCGTCCAGGAGTCTTGCCGGTCTCGCCGCTGGTATACGACAAGAAGAAGAACCAGGCCATATACAGAAGGATCTGTATGACATAGCTAAGCAGTCCCCCGAGGTCCTCGTCTTCGACTAGGAATAGCGGAATGGCAGCAAAAATGTTTATTGCGGTCAACGGAAGGAAGTAGTCGAAGAGCCAGCCGATGACCCGCTTGCCGAAGCTGGCGTAGACGGGGCCGCCCGAGTTGTAGCTCCCGCCATTGGTTTGGTAGTTCGGCGAGTAGGCCTGTTGGTTGTAGGAAGAGTACGGCGTCTGGTAGCCGTTGGTAGCCGCCTGTCTGGGGGAGTGGTAGCTGTACGTAGGTGGTGCCTGGAAGCTGCCTGTCTGGGGCGCCTGGTAGTCGCCGGTGGATTGTTGTGTCTGATAGTCCGCGGGCGTTTGCAGTGGCTGATACTCGCCTGTGGGCGGTGCTTTTGGAGGCAGAGGGACGGATTCGGTTTTGTCTCCGGTAGCGCCGGCTGGCTGGCTCGCATCCGGGCCGTGTGGAGCCTGCCAGTTGGCGTTGGGTTCGACCCAACGTCGATCCGGACTTCCCCAGTCTCTGTTACTCATGGTGCTCCTAGCAAGCTGAAATACTGGGAACGAGAGTAGCGCATCGCAGGGTCAACTGATTTGTCTTTTCGGCTGCCGAATCCGGTGAGTAAGGAGTTGGCGTTGTTTGATTGAGTCGCGAGTAGACAAAGAGGCTGCGGCAGGTTGTCCTGCCGCAGCCTACGGATGTTGTTAGAGGTGTGGTGCGTCAGTATTGGATGTCTTCGATCACGACGGTGCTGACGATCTTGTCGGCGAGCGTCTGACGCTGAGAGTCCCAAAGCGGGAACAACCAGCCAACGAAGCAGATGAAAGTGTCGACGATGTGACATATGTAGCGTAGGAAGGTCTTGCCCACGCCTACTGGCTGGCCGGTATGGGCGTCCACAAGCTTCGTCTTTGCAACCTTACGGCCCGGAGTGATGCCGGTAGTGCCACTAATGCTTGCCAGGATGAACCACCACACGACGGTGAGGACGGTGCCCAGGAGCTGTCTGACGGTCTCTCCTAAACCGGAACCGTCCGAGGCGGATCCGAGAGCGAGTCCCACAAGACCGGCGACAATGCTGATCACAATATTGGGGATCAGATAATCGAAGAGCCAACCTATGACACGCTTGCCGAAGCTAGCGTATAGCGGGCCACCGGCCTGGTACCCCCCGCTGTATTGCGAGAAATCCTGTGGCATCGGTGGAACTGGCGGCGGGTCATCAATGCCACCCTGTTGGTAGCCTCCGGGGCTCAGCGGCTGTTGTCCACTAGCTGTCGCAGGCGCCTCATAACCGCCGGTGCCTTGGGGCGGTTGGTATCCGCTGCCGGGTGGTGCTGGATAGCTGCCAGTATTCGATGGTGGCTGGTAGCCCGTTGCTGGTTCGGGAGCCTGGTATCCGTTGGAGGTTGAGGGGGCTTGGTAGCCGCCGGTGCTTTGGGGTGGCTGGTAGCCCGTCGCTGGTTCGGGAGCCTGGTATCCGTTGGAGGTCGAGGCGGCTTGGTAACCACCGGTCGATTGCGGCGGATCGTAGGTATCGGAGGCAGGAGGCACGTAGGTCCCGAGAGGCTCCGCAGCCTGATAACCAGAATCCGGCTTCGGCTCCGGTGCGGTAAATGCAGTGTCAGATGCTTGTTCTGGCGGGGTATACGGCGTGTCGGGCGTCTGCCCTGGTGCGTCATACTGCGAGCCGGGGGTTTGTTCTGGCGAGGCGTAGGGCGTGCTCGCCGGGCCAACGCCGCCAACCTCGGAGTGCGGCTCCAAGGTCGGGCTTGCGGGCGTCGAAGCAACCGGTGGCGTGGTGGGCGACTCCACTTTCTCTTGGGGTGCCTCTTCGTCCTGGTCTCCAGCCTGGTTGGCCGGATCCTGCCAGTATTTATTGGGTTCGCCCCATTCTTGGCTTGGGCGTCCCCAGTTTTCGTTGCTCATGATGCTCCTCGTTCGAGGTTTTCTCGGTCATTGAGAGCCTAGCGCATCGGTCGGTCTATCTCGACGTTTATGCCGGTGCGGCATAATCAAAGTCATGTCTGAGACCGAACACGCCAAGCGTCAACTGACCTCAATCGCATGGCTTGGCGGGATCGGCGGCGCGGCGGTTGCCGCCTACAAGCTGTTCGGCTTCGGCCTATCCTGCCCCTTCCGGTCGCTCACTGGCTGGCAGTGCCCTTTCTGCGGCGGGACTCGGATGGGAGCGCACCTCGCGAATCTCGACATCCCCGCAGCGTTTGCGGCGAATCCGTTCGTCTTCTGTCTGTTTGGGTTCTTGGTGTTGGTAGGCATCGACTCGCTGCTCATACTCGCCGGGCGATCCGGCTTGCCGGGACGGCGTTTCGTGACCACTCGCAGAGTTGGCTATGTGGCATGTGCGGCGGCTCTCGCTTTCGTCGTGGTTCGGAACCTCTAACGAGAAATCTGAGAAAACTCAGCTTTGCGGCGTGTCGCGAACTTCGAGGGCGTATAGTTGCCCAAAGATCTACATCTAGTAGTTACAAGAGTGTAGTTCCTCAACTGGTTGTGGTTTAAGGAGTGTTGCCGTGCGTTGTCCGTATTGCCGAAACTGCGATTCCCGGGTGCTGGACTCCCGAGAAGCAGACGACGGCGCAAGCGTCCGTAGGCGCAGACAATGTGGGCATTGTGAACGCAGATTCACCACTCTCGAGCAGATGCAACTCGTAGTCAAGAAGGCTTCCGGAGTTCTGGAACCGTTCAATCGAGACAAGATCGTTAATGGCGTGCGAAAGTCATTTGCTGGTCGACCGATTGCCGACGAAGAACTTGCCAAGCTGGCACAACGCGTCGAAGAGGAGCTGCGCGCAACCGGACAGGGCGAAGTAACGTCCGAAGAAGTCGGGGTTGCGATCCTAAACCCATTGCAAGAACTAGACCTAGTTGCCTACCTGAGGTTCGCCTCCGTGTACCGGCACTTCAACACGCTGTCTGACTTCACCTCAGAGATTCAGCGATTACAAGAAATTACCCCAGATAACTCCTAGAACCGAGAGGCCGCCCATGAATCCTACAGCCATGCCCGAAACCATCAGGAGGCGAAAGCTAGCCGTGCGCAGAGTCTTCAGCACCGAGGGAATCCACCCATATGACGAAGTCACGTGGGAGAAGCGCGATGTCGTTCAGAGGAACTGGCAGACCCAGGAGGTCGTGTTCGAACAAAACGGTGTAGAGTTCCCGAGCTTCTGGAGCCTGAACGCGACGACGATCGTTACCAACAAGTATTTCCGCGGCGCCCTAGGCACGCCCGCTCGCGAGGCGTCCCTCAAGACGCTGATAGACCGGGTCGTCGGCAAATACCGGCAGGCAGGCTGGGACAACGGCTACTTCGAAAGCGAGGCCGATGCAGATGTGTTCGCCGATGAACTGACTTGGTTGCTGTTGCACCAGTACTTCAGCTTCAACTCGCCAGTATGGTTCAACGTGGGCACTCAGAGCGCGCAACAGGTGAGCGCCTGCTTCATCCTGAGCGTGGATGATTCCATGGAATCGATTCTCAACTGGTACAAGGAGGAAGGGTTCATCTTCAAAGGCGGCTCGGGGGCGGGGCTGAACCTTTCGAGGATTCGCTCTTCGAAGGAGCTTCTGTCGTCCGGGGGGTCGGCCAGCGGTCCTGTTTCGTTCATGCGGGGTGCGGACGCGTCGGCAGGGACGATCAAATCCGGTGGAGCCACCCGTCGGGCGGCAAAGATGGTGGTGCTTGACGTTGACCATCCAGACATCGAGGAATTCATTGAGACCAAGGCCCGGGAGGAAGACAAGATTCGCGCGCTGCGCGAAGCGGGCTTCGATGTAGAGCTTGGCGGCAAGGACATCGTCAGTGTTCAGTATCAGAACGCGAACAACTCTGTTCGGGTATCCGACGAGTTCATGCAGGCCGTTGAGGACGGAAACACCTTTGATCTGCGGGCTCGGCTGGACGGTTCCGTTGTCGAAACCGTTGACGCCCGTGAGTTGTTCAACAAGATCGCGAAGGCGGCTTGGGAGTGCGCAGACCCCGGCATCCAATTCGATGACACCATAAATGATTGGCACACGAATCCGAACACGGGGCGGATTAACGCATCCAATCCGTGTTCTGAGTACATGAGCCTAGACAACTCGTCGTGCAAT
>PDWJ01004443.1_pt1 | contig 12386 bp, 12 predicted proteins | sample 1430881 | NCBI WGS metagenome assembly PDWJ01 (sample SAMN01162460, study PRJNA174530) | Oral metagenome, whole genome shotgun sequencing project. | biome: Marine environment; feature: Marine mammal; material: Swab sample of the gingival sulcus; isolation source: swab sample of gingival sulcus... | reverse complement strand
ATAACTATCGGTTCATTAGCATTTTAACCTTTTCGTAATCTGCATTATTATTTTCAAAATCCAAATCGGTTACATCTATAATTACACTGTTTAGTTCTGTGTTGGTATGAATAAAATTCAGATATCCTTTGTTTATTTTATCTAAATATTCCGGTTGGATATTTTGCTCGTATGGCCGGTCTCTTTTTTTTATGTTTTTTATTAGGCCGTCTGTGTTTTGGTAAAGAAAAACGTATAAATCCGGCTTAGTAATTTCACCGTACATAATATTAAAAATACGATTGTACAAGGCATATTCATCTTCACTGAGTGATACCTGAGCAAAGAGCAAGGATTTTATAATAAAATAATCAGCTACCACAAAACTTTTAAAAAGATCGTATTGGGCTAAATCTTCTGATAATTGCTGAAACCTGTCTGCCAAAAAACTCATCTCTAATGGAAAAGCATAGCGTTCCATATCTGCGTAAAATTTGGGTAAAAAAGGATTGTCTGCAAAACGTTCTAAGACTAATTTTGCATTGTATTCTTCGCCAATTTTTTTGGACAAGGTGGTTTTTCCTGCACCTATGTTGCCCTCTATGGCTATAAAATTATATTTATCTTTAAAATGTGCGTGTGTATTTATTTTTAAGCCGGTTAAGATTACTTTTTCTTTATCCTTACATCTATCCAATAAACTATGTATGGGTATTTTTTTAAGCGGATGTATTACATTCTTAGCTATTTCAGCCAATGGCAACAGTACAAATTTTCTTGCTGCCATTTTCGGATGGGGTATAATAAGATTTTTAGTGTTTATAACCACATCATCATAGAGCAAAATATCAATGTCTATAAGTCTGTCTGTGTATCTTTGCTGACTTAATGTTCTAATTCTGCCTAATTTGGTTTCCACCAAATTAATCACTTCTAATAAATCATTAGGCGAAAGCCAAGTTTGTATTTTACAGCAAATATTTAAAAAATTGTTACCACTAAAACCCCAGGCAGCGGTTTCATAAACAGAAGAAACAGCATTTACACTACCTGCTTTTTTATGTAGTAATTCTATGGCAGCCTGTAGATTATGCAGCTTATTGCCCATATTACTGCCCAGTGAAAGCCATGCGGTTTTGTTTATTTTCATATTGTGGTGCAAATTAATTCAAATAGGCAGATAAACCATATATTTGCATTTCTATTTTTAAGTGTTATTGTAACATAAACAGGAAAAGCAATACGTATAGAATATAAACAAAAAGGAAAAGCTATGACATTTTTAAGAGAACTTTTGGCGGTAATATTAGGAGTATTTATCGCCATGGCCATTATGTTTGTGGTATTTATTGCCATAATTTCTGCATCGGCGTCTTCGTTTGGTGAAGATAAAAAGGTAACGGTAAAGGACAATTCGGTGTTGGAATTAGATTTAGTGAATAATATTAAGGATTACGCCCCTAAAAGCACCGACCCTTTTGCCGATATATTGGACTTAAAAGATGGAAATTTAGGCCTACAAGAGGTGTTAAATGCGATAGAAAATGCCAAAACCGATGACAAAATAAAAGGTATAAGTATAAATTCTTTGTTTATAAATGCCGGTATATCGCAAACCAAAGCAATACGAGATAAATTGGCAGAATTTAAAGAAAGTGGCAAGTTTGTCTATGCATGGGCAGATTTTTATCTGCAAAAAAATTACTACTTAAGTTCAATTGCAGACTCTGTATTTATCAATCCAATAGGCGAAATAGATTTTAAAGGGTTGTCCAGTGAAGTGATGTATTATAAAAATTTACAAGACAAAACCGGAGTAAAAATGGAAGTAATCCGCCAAGGAAAGTATAAGAGTGCCGCAGAACCTTATCTGGATGATAAAATGAGTAAAGCCAACAGGGAGCAAATTGGCTCTTTTTTACACGGAATATGGGATGAACTACTTATAGGCGTTGGTACAGAGCGAGAAAAAACAGAAGAAGAGCTAAATACTATTGCTGATAACTTATGGGCCAGAACTCCAAAAATGGCTGTAAACCATAAGATGATAGACGGCGAATTGTATATGGATCAGTACGATGATTTATTGCGAACAAAAATGGGCTTAGACTCTTTAGCCGATCTCGAAAAAGTTACTATTGCCAATTATATTTTAACGGGTAAAGGCAGGATAAAATCTTCCGCAACTGACAAAATAGGTGTATTGTATGCTCAAGGGGAAATTATGGATGTAGAAGGCACCATAGATATTATAGGCCCTGAAAAAATAAATGAATCTCTAAAAAAATTACGAGAAGATGACAAGGTAAAGGCGATAGTTTTACGCATCAATTCACCCGGAGGAAGTGCTCTGGCATCAGATAAAATATTACGCGAGGTAGAACTGACCAAAAAGACAAAACCTGTAGTGGTTTCTATGGGAGATGTGGCAGCTTCCGGCGGATACTACATTGCCTGTAAAGCAGATAAAATTTTTGCCCAACCCACTACTATCACCGGCTCCATTGGGGTATTTGCACTTGTTCCTAACTTTAGTAAACTGGCTGATGATATTGGTATAAATGCAGAGCAGGTGAGCACCAATACCCATGCCGTAGGCTATACAGCTTTTGAACCTATGACAGCTAATTTTAAAAAAGTAACCAAAGAGGCAATAGGACGTATCTATAACACATTTTTGAGCCATGTGTCCGAAGGTAGGAATATGACTATTGCCCAAGTGGACAGCATTGCCCAAGGCAGGGTCTGGACAGGTAAACAGGCTATGGAAATAGGCTTGGTTGATGAAATGGGAGGCCTGCAAGAAGCCGTTGCCGCTGCTGCAGAATTAGCAAATATTTCTGATTACCGCCTTGTAAATTACCCCCGATATAAAACAGATTTTTCGGAAGTTTTTAATCCGTGGTCATTTCTTGGAACTAAAAAAGACGAAATTATAAAACAACAAACCGGCGAACCGCTTTTTAAAGTATATAATGAACTAAAAAGAATTACCGGCCAAAAAGGTATTCAAGCCAGAATGCCGTATTTATTGGAGATAAAATAGATAATACGCACAGAGCACAAAGAATTTAAGACAAGAAAAGAAGATTGTGCAATTTGATTGTGCTAATGATGTCTTACATATTTTACAAAGCTGTAATTAAATTTATGATTTTCGTCTGCAGGATAACTTTCTCTGCTAATCTCTTTCCAGATAGAAGGGTCTATTGTAGGAAAAAAGGTATCGGCTTTGGGTGTGGCATCTACTAATGTAAGGTCTAAAATATCTGCTATGCCAATAGCTTGTTTGTAAATTTCTCCGCCTCCCAAAATATAGAGGTTTTTTCCGCTGCCTTTTTCTATACCCTCTTTAAGAGAGTGAACAATAGTGCAACCCGGAGCATGGAATTTTTTATTTCGGGTGATAACTATATTGTGGCGATTTGGCAGGGGTTTTCCCAGTGATTCCAATGTCTTTCTGCCCATGATTACATCATGTCCGGAAGTAATTTTTTTAAAACGTTTAAGGTCATTGGGCAAGTGCCACAGCAATTGGTTGTCTCTTCCCAAAGCTCTGTTTTTGCCAATGGCGGCAATTATAATAATCAAAAGTTGTCGGTTTTTTTTTCAGAAGAAGGGAGTTTGTCATCTGGTGTAATTTTTCCTTCTTTTATAAGTTTACGTTCCAGTTTTTCTGATTTGTCTTCGTGTTTGGCTATTATTTTTTCTGTTTCTACACGTTCCCATTCTTTATTAAAAAACTTATTGGTAATAAACACATTTATAAAATGGAGAATAAATATAACCAGCCATAATGCAACAGCGTATTTAAACCATTCTCCGTATTGTTCCCCAACCTTAAACAAGGTATTAAGAACAATTAAAAAAACGGAACCTACAAGAAAAATGATAAAATGATAATACAGCCTTTTTTTTTGCTTTACTCTGGCTCTGGCTTTTTCGTAAATTTCGTGTTCGCTTTTTTCCATTTAAAGGTTACATGCTTTTTATCCACTCTTTAATATAACCGGAGTAGTCTTCGGGCTCTAATTGGCCTTCCGCTGCGTCTTTATTATACACTTCCTTGTCTAAAGTATTTAGAATGGCATGTATGGCGTTTAGTTTAGTTACGCTTTCTATTTGGTTAATTCGTTCTAATAAGTGCCGCTTTAATTCTTCTTTTTCCATGATTTTAAATTTAATCGTTCTTCGTCTTAGCTCTTGTCAAATTTGAGCATATTTTTGTATGCGACTACTAAAGTATAACAAATTTATTTTTAAGAAAAATGGTGATATGTTAAAAATATAAAAAAAAACTCATCTAATTTGTTTCTTTATTTAACTAATTAAATGTTAAGATATTAAGAATTTGTTAAATCATATTGGTTTTTGTGAAAAAAAATAGTTCAGATATTATTTCTGCACTATCTTTGCACAAATTTTAAAAAAGATATAAAAATTATTTAAAACGCTAATTATCATGTCAATTAAAAAAAGATTTTTAAAATCTAAACCCGTTTGTAAAGTAACTTTTACGGTTGCTGATGTTGAAGCGGAAAAAGTATCTGTAGTAGGAGACTTTAACAACTGGAAACCCAAAGCTAATCCGCTTAAGAAATTAAAAAACGGGAGCTTTAAAGGGAGTGTAGATTTAGAGCAAGGCAATAAATATCAATTTAGATATTTGATTGACGGCAAAACTTATTTAAACGATGACCAAGCCGATGGCTATGCTTATAATGACTTTGCCGGAACAGAAAATGCTGTTTTGGAAGTTTAGTTCTAAACCAAACATAAAAATTTAAAAAATCCCGAATGTCAAAATTGATGTTCGGGATTTTTCTGTACTAATATTAAATCTAATGTATAATTGAAATCCTCTTGAAAAAGAAAAGATTTGTTAATCTGATTATTCAAATTAAACTGCCACAGTTCCTTTAATTCTGGGATGAGGATTGTAGTTTACCAATTCAAAATCATCATACGTAAAATCAAAAATGCTTTTCACCTCAGGGTTTAGTTTCATTTGAGGCAAAGACTTGGGCTCTCTGGATAACTGCAGCGTTAATTGTTCCATGTGGTTATTATAGATGTGGGCATCGCCAAAAGTATGGATAAATTCGCCCGGCTGGTAACCGCAAACTTGTGCCACCATTAAGGTAAGCAGAGCGTAGGAAGCAATATTAAACGGCACACCCAGAAACACATCGGCACTCCGTTGATACAATTGGCAAGATAATCTCCATTTGGCATTTGTTCCTTCTTTGGCGGCCGGAGGAATTACATAAAACTGAAAAAAAGCATGACACGGCGGCAGTGCAGCTTTACCATTAGCCACATTTTCCGAAAATGATTTTGTGGTATCAGGTAAAACCCCGGGGTTCCATGCAGATATAAGCATCCTTCTACTATTGGGATTCACCTTTAAGGTTTGAATAACTTCACTTAGCTGATCTATCTCTTCACTGTTCCAGTTTCGCCATTGATGGCCATAAACAGGCCCCAGATTCCCATTTTCATCTGCCCATTCGTTCCAAATTCTAACGCCGTTTTCCTGTAAATATTTAATATTGGTATCACCTTTTATAAACCAAAGCAACTCGTGAATAATAGATTTTATATGCAGCTTTTTAGTAGTAACCATTGGAAAACCTTCTCTTAAGTCAAACCGCATTTGGTAGCCAAAAATGCTTTTGGTACCGGTACCGGTGCGGTCATCTTTTTTACATCCGTTTTCCAATATGTGTTCTACCAGGTCTAAATATTGTTTCATCTTATCAGTTACTTTGTCATTTTTTTTAGTGTTCCAAAAATAATGGAACCGCTGTTGATTTTTGGGAGTTTTAACATGAATTTATTAAGATATTGTTAACCGGATTCTATATTTGATATTTTGGTTAAATTATTCAAATTTTATCGTCAAATTTTACAACTAAACTCATGAGTATAAGACAAATTTCACTTTTTGCTAATAACTTTGATTTTTTGAAAACTAAAAACTAATCCCATTCTGGTTATTTTTACAAAAACAGTCGTAATACTATTTTCGGTTAAAAACAAAAAGTCAAAATGATTTCTATAACTAACCAATAATCATGCCCGCAATAGTTGCAGAAATAAGAGAAGCGATAGAACCGCCAATTAGTGCCTTGATACCAAATTCAGATAATGTTTTTCTTTGGCCGGGAGCCAACGAACCAATTCCTCCTATTTGAATGCCAATAGACGCAAAATTAGCAAATCCACAGAGCATATAAGTAGCCATAATTATGGATTTTTCATAGGTAAGATGTATGGCATTGGTAGCATTTTTCAGGTCGGCAAGTTGGATATAACCTACAAATTCACTGGCGGCAAGTTTTATACCGAGGAGTTGCCCCATAAGCATCATATCTTCTTTTGCTACACCAATGAGCCACATAAGCGGAGCAAAAACAAGGCCGAGGATGGCTTCCAGTGAAAACTTTGGATATTGTGTGTTTGCGGCCATCCAATTATTAAGCGAGGTAATATCCCCCAACCAGCCAAAAACACCATTAATCATGGCTATAAAAGCTACAAAAACCAGAAGCATGGCACCTACATTAACCGCCAGCCGCAACCCTTCGGTAGTGCCGTTTGAAATGGCATCCAATAAATTAGAGCCTATCTTTTCTTTTGACACATCTACATCCGTATTTATTTTATCTGTTTGAGGATACAATATTTTAGAGACTACAATAGCTCCCGGTGCCGCCATAACGGAAGCGGCCAAAAGGTGCTTGGCATACATTAAACGCATAGCGGCATCATCACCACCCAAAAACCCTATGTAAGCCGCCAGTACCGCACCGGCCACCGTAGCCATGCCGCCTACCATAACCAATAAAATTTCGGAGCGGTTCATACGTTCCAGATAGGCTTTTATCAATAAAGGGGCCTCAGTCTGTCCCAGGAAAATATTACCGGTTACGGATAAACTCTCGGCTCCGGATATGCCTAAAGTTTTAGTAAGCAATATTGCCATAAATTTTACGACTTTTTGTATGATTCCCAGGTAAAATAACACAGACGTTAATGCCGAAAAAAAGATAATAGTAGGCAAAACCTGAAAAGCAAAAATAAAACCGTATGAATTAATATCTATAATACCGCTAAAGAGAAATTCACTGCCGGCACGGGTGTAATCCAAAATATTAACAAAAACCTGCCCTACCACTTCAAATCCCTTTTTTATAAAGGGTACTCTTAATACTCCAATAGCAATAAGTAACTGAAACAATAAACCAATACCTACAGTTTTCCAGTTAATTGCTCTTCTATTAGAACTAAAAAGAAAAGCGAGGAGTATTAAAGTTACCATACCTAACAGCCCTCTCAAAACCGAATTAACAGAGATTCCTCCACTGGGAATAATAGTATCTGCCTGTACAGTCTCACTTACAAATACCTTATGCTTTTCGGAAATAAAATAATATACGTCATTCCCTGACCGCAATGTGAGGTGTAAACCGGAGTTTTCTAAGACCTCATAATATTTGTCAATATTTACAGGTGATTTTTGTTTAAAAACCAACAAATTATGGTTCCGGAGCCAAAAACCTTTACTAAAAGTATTGTTTAACGTGGCAGTATAGGCTCCGCTTTTGTCTAATGACAAAAACTCTTTGCCTTGGGTAAAATCTACCTGAGCTTTGATGCTATCCGGATATTTTTCATAAATCAGGTGTTCTTTTAATTGCCAGTAATTAATTAAAATATTCTCCTTGTTATCCATTTGGACTACCTCCGCTGTGTTTGTGGAGTCGGTTCCGGAATTTTGGCCAAAAGAGAAATTATTGAGGTTAAAAAACAATAAAACTAATACTGTGAGATGTCTGGCCATTTGTTAAAACAGGTTTAGGCTATTTTTTACGTTTGGAAATTTCGTCTCTAATTTTTGCTGCCAGTTCGTAGTCTTCATTTTCAACAGCCTCTATGAGTTGTTTGTTTAACTCTCCTAAAGGAATATCATTTAATGAGGAATCTTTGGTTAAATCCAATGCCATTTCCTCCACTTCTATTCTGGCCTGAGTAAGTTTAGGATCTTCTTTTACTTTTAGATAAATACCGGCCTTATCTAAAATGTTTTCATAAGTAAAAATAGGAGCATTAAATCTGGTTGCTAACGCTATGGCATCTGAGGTTCGGGCATCTATAATTTCTTCTATTTTATCCCGTTCGCAAATGAGGCTGGAATAAAAAACGCCATCAATTAATTTATGTATAATTACCTGTTTAATTTTAATATTAAACCTATTGGCAAAAGACTTAAATAAATCATGTGTAAGTGGCCTGGGCGGTTTTATTTCTTTTTCCAAAGCTATAGCAATAGATTGAGCTTCAAACGCACCAATGATAATGGGCAGGGTTCGCTCGCCCTCTACTTCATTTAAGACAAGAGCATAAGCTCCACTCTGGGTTTGACTGTATGAAATACCTTTTATGTTAAGGCGTACTAAACTCATATAAATTTACATACTCGTTATTTTTCAACAGCCTTTCCTAAAAAAGCAAAACAAAACATGTTTTATTTTCTTATAGGTGTTGAAAGGGTTTAAGAACAGCCCAAAGCATACATTTTTATAATGGGAACATTGAGCAAATTACTTTTAAATATAAAAAACTATCTAAATAAAGACAAATATGACACAACTATTTAGACAGCCTTTTGTGGCACAATTTAATAAAAATTATGCGTTTTGAGCTTTAAATTCCTTTAACTTTTCTATTAATTTAGGTACTACCTCAAAAGCATCACCCACTATACCGTAGTCTGCTGCCTTAAAAAACGGAGCATCAGGGTCATTGTTTATCACTACTTTTACCTTACTGGCATTAACACCCGCAAGATGTTGTATTGCTCCTGAGATACCAATGGCTATATAAAGATTTGATGTTACAGGTTTACCGGTTTGGCCTACATGTTCGCTATGTGGCCGCCAACCCATATCCGATACCGGCTTAGAACAGGCAGTGGCCGCACCAAGAACGCCTGCGAGCTCTTCAATCATACCCCAGTTTTCAGGGCTTTTTAAACCCCGCCCTCCGGAGACCACTATATCGGCATCAGCAATGGTTATCTGACCTTTTGCTTCGTCTATAGATTCAGATTTTATGCTAAAATCGTCATCGTTTAGCTGAGGTGAAAATTCAACCACTTCACCTTTTCCAGTTTGTTCTTTAAGCCCAAAAGCGTTTTTGGCCAAACCCAAAATAGCGGTATCCGTGGTAATTTCGGTAAAATTAAACGCTTTGTTGGTAAATGCAGTTCGTTTTACGGTAATGGGATTGGTTTTTTCCGGTAGAGCCACTACGTTAGAAGCATAACCGGCTTTTAATGCGGCGGCAGCCAATGGTGCTACATATAGGCCATTGTGACTGGAGTCTATAATGACTACTTTGGCATTTTCTTGCTTAGCGGCTTGTGTAATTACATCTGCATAAGCTTTTGCGTTAAATGTTTTTAGTTTGTCGTTGTTTACCTTTAGGACTTTATCGGCACCGTATCTGGCCAAATCCGAAACATCATTGGCATTAATGGCGAGTACCGTAGTGCAAGTACCCAATTTTTCTGCCAGTTGCTTGCCGTAGGAAACGGCTTCAAAGGCTATTTTTTTTATTTTATTTTCTGATGATTCTGCTAATATTAGAACGGACATATTATTTTAAATTTTAGAAATGAGACATGAGATTTCTCTTTATGCGTAATACTTTAGTACTTAACACTAAATAATTTTAGCTTCATTGTGGAGTAAATCAACCAGTTCACCAACATTATCGGCATCTATTAATTTAATATCGCCTTTAGGAGCCGGTTTTTCAAACTTTACGGATTTTGAAGCCTTGGTTTCTGTAGTAGGCTCTACTACATTTAGCGGTTTTTTTCTGGCCATCATTATGCCTCTCATATTGGGGATTTTTAAGTCTTTTTCCTCTACAATGCCTTTTTGTCCGGCTATAATAAGAGGTAAATCTGCTTTTAAAGTCTCCTTACCGCCATCAATTTCCCTGATAATAGTAGCAGTCTTGCCTTCAATTTCCAAACCTATACAGGTATTAACAAAATTCTGGTTTAAAAGCCCGGCTAATATACCTGGCACCATACCACCGTTGTAATCGATAGATTCACGGCCGGCGAGTACCAAATCGTAATTACCGTTTTTTACTAACTCCGCCAGTTGCTCTGCTACAAAAAAGCCATCTGTAGGTGCTGCATTTACTCTTATGGCTTCATCTGCACCAATGGCCAGTGCTTTTCTGAGTGTAGGTTCTGTAGCGGCTGTACCTACATTTGCCACAGTAACGCTGGCTCCCTGCTTTTCCTTAAACCACATGGCACGGGTTAGGGAAAACTCATCGTGCGGATTGATGACAAACTGTACACCGTTGGTGTCAAACTCGGTATTGTCATTGGCAAAATTTATCTTAGCCGTAGTATCCGGCACATGGCTTATGCATACTAATATGTTCATATACGATGGTATTTTAAATGAATGTAAAAATAATCTAAGCGAAGGTAAGCATTTTATTTCAATTTATTATGCGTGCATAGTAAATTTTTATATGATTGATTTTTTAAATCTGGTTTGGTGTTAAATGATGTAGTTTGCTAAATAATACCATTTCCACCTCAAACAAGGGATATTCATAACTTAAAAAAATCGGACATTCTTAAGCCGGCTCCAAACCTGACTTTTATAAAAGAGCACAAACATCAACACATAGGTCAACAAGGTTGCTACTGCAGCAAAAGAATAGCCGTAACGAGGTATAAACAACAGATTTAGTACCACATTAAACACCAAACAAATGATATAATACCCAATGATAAGGTTTAATTTATCCTCAAATTTCAATTTAAACTCTACAAGATTGACCAATCCGTATAAATAAGCACTAATCAGCACATAAGGCACTAACCCATAGGCCTGAGCAAAACTCTCATGAAAAATTAATGCGGTGATTGGTTTTGCAAACACACTTAATATCAACACAACAGGCACCACTATCGCCGAAATAAAAAAGAAGTATTTTTTGATAGCCCTGTGAGCATTTGCAAGATTGGTTTCAAATTCCAGAGTCAATATAGGATTGATAAAACCGTACAAAACTGTCATGACGGCTACAATACTGATATCGGAAAAATTGTACAACTGGTTATAAATCCCCACATGATCCACGATATCATAGTAAGAAATAACATAGCGGTCAATCGAAGCAATACCCAATAACAACAAACTGATAATTATACTTTTGCTCCCAAAACCAAAAAACTCTTTCAACACATTTTTTGAAAAGTAACGCCAAGAAAACGGGGCGTGTTTTTGACTGAAAAAATAGAGTATAATCAGCAAATCTATGATAAAAGAACTCAACAAAAAGGCTTCTATTCTAAAATCAAATGAAAAGACCAAAAGCAACAAAACACCAAAGCCAAAAAGAGATTGGGTCAGCCTCAACAAGTTATAAGCCCTATCTCTCTGCTTTAACCTCAATAGAATCCCCAGAAACACCGTCAATTCTTTAGTCATATAAAACAATGCCGTGTAAATGATTAATTTAACAAGATAGAAATCATGCTGCAATGATGCATACACCAGTGTAAAGAGTGCCAGTAAAACAAAAGAAGCCCCATAAATTATCAATAGATTGGAATAGAAAACAGTCAAGTTACCTCTTAAACGATAACGCTGATAAAAACGCCATAAAATACTCGAAGTCCAACTGATAAATATAATGGTAGCAAAAGAAAAAGTAAGGTTGACCAACGCATATTGCCCATACTCTGCCGTGGTGAAAACTCGGGTAAATATGGTGTTTTTTATAAAGCCCACAAACATAGGTACACCTACCCCCAGGATATACCAGAATAAGGTGACAATATCTTTTTTCTTAATCTCCTGTATATAATCCCTCATAAATATTTAAAAGCTTTTCTTCCATTAACGGCCAATGGTACTTGTTGTCAACTGCTGCAATCCCATTACGACTACATGATTCATACAACTGCCTATCATTCAATAATTTATTCACTGCTTCTACGACTTCCTGAGCATCGATAAGGTCAACTGTAAGCCCTACTCCATTATCCTTTACATAGGCCTGCATCTCTCCATAATTACTTGTGACTATGGGAATACCAAAATTCATAAATTCAAACAGTTTAATTTGTATGATATGCTCATGTGCCTTGTTATAAGGCAGTATATTCAATCCTATTTTACTGTTGTTGTAGTAATCACTCACGCGGTCAAAACGCACATAATCTTTTCTGATAATATAATCTTCCAACGCGTGTTTCCGTACAAAACGATTAAAATCTCTGATTAATTCCGGTTCAAATATTTTCCCCAACAACAATAATTTCTTACCCTCTTGTGCCAATAATTTACCCACTTCCAACA
>PDWJ01004442.1_pt1 | contig 12387 bp, 7 predicted proteins | sample 1430881 | NCBI WGS metagenome assembly PDWJ01 (sample SAMN01162460, study PRJNA174530) | Oral metagenome, whole genome shotgun sequencing project. | biome: Marine environment; feature: Marine mammal; material: Swab sample of the gingival sulcus; isolation source: swab sample of gingival sulcus... | reverse complement strand
CTGACAATGAGACAAGGCCTGATTCCAGGTCAATCCGGCCACTTACTGTATTGATGATCGCCTGGGGCTGCTCGAAAATCTCCTTGAGCATAAAATGTTTGAACCCTGATTTTTCCGCCATTGCCGCATTCCAGTCAATCTTTTGTATCTCTTTTTCGAGCGGCGCGCCATTTTTCAGGGAAAAGATTTTATGGCTGTCTGCGGTCAGTACTGCTATCTCCATATCATCAAGAAAGACAACATTATTGGTATATTGGAGAAGGGCCGGAATATCCGAGGCAAGAAACGTCCCCTCATCTTCACTGATCCCGATTACCAGAGGGCTCTGGTTTCTGACGACAACAAGGGTTTCAGGCATTTTTGCCCAGAGCACACCAATGGCAAAAGATCCTTCAAGACGTTGGGCTGCGTTATATACCGCCTTGTATAAATCTTTATCAAGAGAGTCTTCAATGAGATGGGCAAGAACTTCTGTATCGGTTTCGGAGGAGAAGCTATGTCCCTTTTTTTGTAACTCCAGTCGCAGGGAGTGATAATTTTCAATAATGCCGTTATGAACAACAACCAGATCTCCGGTACAGTCACTCTGGGGATGAGCATTTTCGACGGTGGGGGCACCATGTGTCGCCCATCGGGTATGGCCCAGGCCGATATGAGAATTGGCTATAATGGCATCATCAATAGCGTTTTTCAGTTTTGTCAGCTTGCCTTTCGCTCTATACTTTACCAGATGTCCCTCTTCCAGATAAACAATTCCGGCAGAGTCATATCCCCGATACTCAAGACGACTCAGGCCTTCAAGCAATACCGGAACAACCCGTTTGGGGCCACAATAGCCTACAATCCCGCACATAGAGCTCTCCTTGGAACCTTCCCTGCAGAAGGACTGTCGCAGGGAAGGCTGAGATAAACCTGGTTGTTTGTTGCTTTTTGCCGGTTACTGTTTTACCGGCTCGCCGAAAGGATTAAGATTGCTGGCTGCGGCAATATCAACAGTCACATAAAAGTTTGCGATGGTATTGCCGAGTAAACCCGGTTTCAGTATTATCATACAGGTTTTATTGGGTTTGGTGAAAGCAAGCATGACATAGTTATATCGCGCTTCTCCTGCCAGTTTCCATTTGTTGTTTCGCATGGAACTGATGAAATAATCCCGGAGTGAATCAAAATCGATTCGACCTTTATACTGGTGAATCCCGCCCTGGAAAGATTCTGTGTCAAGAGCCATCGTTTCTTTCGCCACCAGTTTCATCTCCATGGGAAGAGAGATGTCTCCATAGCTTTGAACCTGGCTTGATACGGTCGGAGCGGGGAGCATAGTGGTATCACTCATAACTCCGCTGTTTTGGAAACAACCTGAAACTGCGGTAGCAAGCAGGAAAAAAGACCCGATACAAACAGCTTTTTTTACGATAGAAGATAAATGCATAGTAAAACTCCTTGGATTAATGTTACGTTTTCTGGGAAAAGTCGTTACAATCTCAATTATCTGAACTGTTCAGACATTATTGAAGAAAAATACCCATAACGCAACCATAAAGAATGTTATTTTGTTATTATATGTTTTTATTTTATTTTTGAGTAAAAGTCTTCTCCTTTTCTTTATTATGGGAAATCAACGTATTACCATTACAAAACTGCCAATCCGTCTCGGGCAGTTCCTCAAATTTACCGATCTTGTTCAAGATGGGCTGGAAGCCAAAAATGTTATTCTTGAGGGAAAGATCCTGGTAAATGGTGAAGTGGAGAGACAGCGCGGCAGAAAGCTTTTCGAGGATGATATCGTCGAATACCGGAAGCAGCAGATGAAAATAGTCGTGTCAGGGTAGTGTTGCCGCTGCCATACGATATCTCCTGCTGAAAATTATACAGTTTGCAGTTGTGGTCAGCGACAGGAGGCGGTGTCTTTTTTAGCCAATTGACAGATAGCGCTTTTTTCGGCGTGGCGGCGGAATCTTGCCAAGTAACATCCCAATAGCGAGAACAATTGCCCCGGTAATAAACCAGTCGAGCTTTTTTTCCTTTTTAAGCAGAGTGTTTTCATCTTTGAGAGTAATGACCTGTTCTTCGAGTTTTTTATTGAGTTGAGCTGTTTCCTGCTGATTTCTCTTTAACTGTACGACATCGGCGGTGTCTTTTTGGAGCTGCTGGTAGTTTTCCAGCAGGGTGTTGCGCTCGAGAAGGACGTTTTTCAACTGTTGCTGACTCTCTTCAAGTGATGCTGTTGCTTCAGCCTCTTTTTTGACAGTTTCCTTGATCTGTTTCTTGAGGTTGCTGTTTTCCGCTTGAATTTTTTCAAGAATTTGTTCAACCGGAACATTTTTGTCGAGAAAACGAGCGAGAATCCAGCCCTCTTTTCCTGATTGCAGCCGTATCTTCGCGTAGTCTTCCGTTTTTTCGAGTAGTTGCACCGCCGAGCCTTTTCCCACCATCGCGACAATCTTATACTTTGTCCCCTGGCCACGCCTTACCGGAATTTTGCCAATTGGTTTGATATACATTGTTGTTACCGATGCGTCATTGGAAAGCACAGGAGCTGCAGGCAGTAACAATGCGCAGAACAGCAAGAAAAGGATTCTTTGTTGGGAGGGCAGAATAAATGACATGACATCTCCATTGCGAAATTTTCGGGGAAGTGAGTTTACATAAAACCAGAGGATAGATAAAAAAGCAAAGGGTTGTTTGCGGCAATCTTTTGCTTTTTCTCTTTATGTATTCCCGGCTGTCGTTTGGAGCTTCGGGAAATAGACGTCGTATCGACAGCTTTTTCCCCTGATGACAGCGTCAGGTAGTCGTTGCGAAATATAAGGGGCATTTCTGGGGCGTTTGACGGTAATTCGTCGGGCTGGACTCTGTTCTGCGTTGGTCATCAGCATTGTTGTATCACTGTCATCGCCAACGATTGCTCTGAGGATTCGCATGGCCAATTTTTTTTCTGCATGCGATGGGGTATAAGGATACATCGGATCAAGATAAATGGTGTCGCATATTGCTGTCGTTAACAGCTGGCGGCTGTCTCCTTTTCGCAGGGTCATATTTGCGATAATTTTTTCGGTTTTTTTTGCGGCCGCAGCTCGTTGTAAACCGTCTTCGAGCAGTATGGCAACGATGGGATTTCGCTCATGCATTTGCACCTTGCAGCCAAGACTTGCCAAAACAAACGCATCCCCACCCAACCCTGCGGTTGCGTCCACCACGTTCGGGCGGTATCCGGGTTTGATCCCGACAGCTTTTGCAAGATTCTGATCAATGGTTCGGTTATGAGCCAGCCGGTAGCCGTGTCTGCCATGGAGAAAATCGACAAAGAGTACTCTCTGAAGACGGCATCGTCGACCCTGAAACTGACAGAGAGAAACACCACGGTTATCGCAGAGAAGTACCAGTTTTTTCTCTTTTTTGTTAAGAGAGGCCTCAAAAGGCAGGCGTAATTTTTCCGCAATTTCCAGAGCTTTTTCTCGAAATTTATCGTTATTTGCGCTAAATGAAACAGCCAGAGGTTGTGATAAAGGCCTGGCGGTAGAGGTCATTTTATCATTTGCTGTTGTTTTTTATTGATTTTGTTGTTTTTCAACCAATACCAGAATTGTATAATGTTACGCCTCTTGCTACAATGTAAATCAGGATCAAGATCATCAATTTTACTGTTACTGAAACTATGAAGCCTTCTGTTATCGCGATTATTCCTGCCCGTTATGCCTCAAATCGTTTTCCCGGCAAGCCCCTTGCGAAAATTGCGGGAAAACCAATGATCCAGCATGTTGTCGAAAGGGCCAAAGCGGTAAAAATCTTGTCAAGAGTCGTGGTTGCAACAGATGACGAGCGAATTCGGGATTGCGTTGCCGGTTTCGGCGGCGAATATGTGATGACCCGTTCCGATCATGTCTCTGGTTCTGATCGACTGGCGGAAGCTGCCCAGCTTCTTGATATTTCTGAACATGATGTGGTTGTCAATATTCAGGGGGATCAGCCCCTTTTTGCGCCGACAGTGATCGAACAGGTGGTAAGACCTCTGCTCGAAGATGATGCCTTGCCAATGTCGACCCTGATCTATAAAATCATCCGTCCAGAGGAAATAGATGATCCAAACCATGTGAAAACCGTTTTTGATCGCGAGTATAACGCACTCTACTTTTCCCGCTCACCAATCCCTTTTCAGAGAAATCCCGATAAATCAGAACAGCCAACCTATTACAAGCATCTCGGTTTTTACGCCTATCGTAAGAATTTTCTGCTCTCATTTGTCGCTCTTCCCGAAGGAGAATGGGAGCGTTTTGAAAAACTTGAACAACTTCGAGCTCTTGAGTATGGATATAGGGTACGGGTAATTGTTACCGAATATGACTCTATTGAGGTGGATACTCCGGAAGATCTCCGGCGGGTAGAGGCAGATCTTTTACCTGAAAATTGAGATAACAGTAATGTATGGGCGATGAAGAATAATGTGAATATTACCGGGATTTCCTTTACGCCGTTTGACCTGCTGCCTCAGGTGGAAGTTCGGGAAAAACTGGCTTCTCTTGTTGTGCATGGAATACCCGGCGGCTTGTCCGGTCCTGTCGCGGAGCAGCTGGAGCTTTTTCGTGATCAACTCAGAGAAACATCCTGTGATGATGTCAACGTTGTCGTCTTTGGCGGAGGCTCTGGCCTTTCCAATATTATCGGCGGCGATTCCCGTCAGCCCGAATGGTTGCAGCGACCCTTTGAGGGGCTTAAAAGGGTGTTCCCAAAAACCAGTTCTGTTGTCTGTGTTACCGATAATGGCGGTTCTACCGGAGAGATGTTAAAGGATCTGGATATGATAGCAATTGGTGATATTCGTCATGTCCTTATCTCGTCGATACAGGCTGTTCGCCTGCAAAAATGTTATCAGCTCTCCCGGTCAGATGTCCAGAAAACCGTTACAACGCTGGCAAAACTTTTTAATTTTCGTTTTGATGAGCCCCTGACAGATGCCCATCCAGCCTGGGATGAAATTGCCTCTGATATCAGGACACTGCCTGTTACCCTCGCCAGTTTTCTTGAAGGTCTTGTCTCTTTTCTTAAAAACAACAAAACACTTTCATTGTTGCTGCAGCGTCCTCACTGTATGGGCAACTTGCTGATCGCAGCAGCTGTTTTTCTTTATAAAGAGCAAAACAACAGTGGAATACACGATGCCTTGTCCTGTGGACTCAATACTCTGGCAGGTACTATAGGGGTTGGAGAGGGGGCTGTGCTTCCCTGTACCTCGACGCCAGCAGGTCTTGTAGTGCGATATGGCAATGGGGTCGAAATTCCGGGGGAACATAAACTGGAAACGGCACGCCGGGGTATCCCTGTTGCTGGTACACGAGTGGAATACTGTGGGGAAGTAAAGGTACATAAAGAGATTTTTCAGAATATCGCAGCAGCTGATATCATTCTTTACGCCCCCGGAAGCCTCTATTCATCAATTATCCCGGTTTTGCAAACACCCGGTATTGTTGATGCCATCCGGAAAAATCGTCATGCGCTGAAGATGCTTGTTTCCAACATCTGGGTCCAGGAGGGGGAAACAGATCTTGTTTTCCAGAATCCGGACCGAAGGTTTTATGTCTCTGATATGATTCAGGCCTATGAAAGAAACATCCCGGGAGGGACCGCAGGACTTTTCAAGGAGATCCTCTGTGTTTCCCTGCAGGATATTCCCGCATCAATTCTTCAGCGTTATGCTGTTGAAGGGAAAATGCCGATATATGTCGATCGGCAAACCTTGATTGACAGGGGATTTGTTCCGGTTGAATGTGATATCTATTCAACATTTTTGCTGCAAACGCGAGGGGTAATCCAGCATGATGCCTATAATCTTGCAAGGGTTTTGCGTGGTCTTTATCATGGAAGATCCTTGTATCATGATAAAGAGTCAGAGAGGATTTTGGGCTCAGCAGCGGCAGATCAGATCCAGCGACGTTCGACAACAACGATGATGTCACCGCGCAGGCGGTATATTGCCCTTTTTGATCGAATCGAAGAGATTACAGTCGTTGATAATGGGACAAAATTGCCTGTTGGTACGGCTGGTCTCAAACAGATCCTTGTTGATATTCTCTGGGATAATCCGGTGATTCCACTTTCCCATCTTGATTTCTTTACCAGGGTCGAGCTTGTCAGCAGTTCAAGCTGGAATCGTGAACAAAAATGGGATAATGTTTTTTCCTATTTTGATCCGGAAAATGGTGCCCTGAAATTTCGCGTTGAGGATTTAACGAGCAGAAACAATATAGAACTGGCATTTTTTGTCGCTCTTGGTGAATCTCTTCTTGGCAACTATGCGTTGAAAAAAGAGATGCAGCCGGTTGCAATGAACGGGTGTCCGCTGGGCAGGGTCTTTCATCTTTATCTTCGCCCTGAACAGCAGCGAAAATGTTATCTCAATGAGAAGCAGCTGGCTGATTTTCTTGTTCTCGGACGGATGTGTCCTGCAGAGCGGGAGCCGGGACATTATACCCGTCTTCTCAACAGGGACGAGGGTTTTACCCCTCCCGGCCTGCTTATGGGCTTGACGTATGCCTGGTACATTGACAACAGGCTCGCCACTCATATCGAGTATAAGATGTCACTGTTGAAAATTGGTAAATCAGACTTGATTCCCAATCAGTTGCGTATGGCTGAGAGGCGAGAGAAGATGATCTCTTTTTTTCGGGATGTGGTGTTTCGGAGCAGTTCCTGATCCGGTTACGGACCTGTCTTGATCTTTTGTTTGTCATCTTGAGATGTAACAGGATGACTTCTTACAATTTTCTGCCACTGCTTTTCGAGTTTTTGTGGGGAAACGGCAAAACGTTTTTTCAGCTCCGGAGCAAATACCGATATCTTCAATTCAACCAGCATTTCCCGGTATTTCTGCAGCTCTTTTATGGCTTCATCGTCTGTTGGTAACGCTTTGTCCGCAAGAGATTGCATCTTTAGAGTAAAGGGGGTTATCTTTTTCTGTTTTTGCTCGTCTTTATGGGGGCTTGCGTAGTATCTCTCCAGACGCAGGGAGAGATATCGCAACTGGCGTATTACATCCTGGTAGTCTGTTTTGTTATCGAGCAGTCTGGCTGGAAAAATTTCCGCCAGTTCCTGTTCAAGTCTTGCGTATCCCTCTTTATCATGGTGGCCTTTGGCGATACTTTTTGCTGAAAGTGCCGCCAGCCGTGATTCCAGCTCTTTTCTGTCGCGTGCAGCTTTCATCAATTGTTCGAATTCAGATTGACCACGCCTGAAAAAGCCCTGTTTTTTTACCTCATTGACCCGCTGAAAAAATTCATCATTGTCTGGAATGGTTTTTTCACTTTCTCCGTAGAGTTGTTCGAGGATGCGCAGCAGGATTGTATTGACAAGTTCCGTTTTGCTTTTATGCAACTGCCCGAAAAAAAGAGTGGAGGGGCCAGAAAATGAAGTTGAAACCAGATGTTTTAACTTTCTATATTGTTGTTTGAATTGAAGAGAGAAAAGATAGAGCTTTCCTTCGCTACAGATCCGTCCTGCCTCTTGCCGGTTCCCGTTAAATTTGATGATGACGCAATTATTCTGGCGATCAGGCTGAAGAGCGGGGTAAACAAAGCCGGTAAGTGTGCCGGTGTGAGTATAGGTTGGAATTTCCCTGGGCAGATGATCAAAGTCCCAGTTGTGCTGTTTTTTGTCCTGCCATTTTGCCAGCAGAGGTGTTTGCAGCGTATGTCGTGATGTGGCGGCAGGGAGTTTTTGATCCTGGTTGCCAATAATCTTCTTGAGATCCCTGCCCGAAGCAATCTCTTTGCCATTATCATCAACAAGGACAAAACGGGGACACAGATGAACGGGAAGATCTGTTTTCCAGTCACTGCGGTGAATCGATATCCGGAACTGTTTCAGAATAGAATTCTCAACGGTTGCCAGGAGATTGCCCCGGCCAAACTCAATATCGTCGAGGATGCGGTCAGCACTGGTCTGTACCGGCACCAATTTTTTTCGCAGACTTTTGGCCAGTGATTTCAGGAGAAAGAGTATCTTTTCGCGAAGAAGACCGGGAACCAGCCAGTCAAAATGGTGAGGGGCAACATTCATTGCAAAGTTGACGGGGAGATAAAAGGTGATTCCATCTTCTGCGCTTCCGGGGGCGAAAGTATAGGCAAGACGGATTGCAAGACCTTCGATATTTCTGTATTCGGGAAAATCTATCAGCTCTTTTTCCTCAAACTCGCGATCAAGAATATCATGTTCTGACATCATCAGAATATGTTGATTCTTTGTTGTCTTCAAAAACTGGTTGAGTTGCTGCTGGCCAAAAATATCTTCAGGCAGCCTCTGGTCGTAGAAGTTTATAAGGGTCTGATCATCGACGATGAGGTTGCGTATTCGCAATCGTGCTTCAGATTGTTTCCACTTCTCGAGCAGGGCGAGATTATGGTCGAGAAAGCGATAGTGGCCGTTGATCTCTCCCTGCACAAGTGCCCGTTGGATAAAAAGGATTCTTGCTTCGGCGATGTTTTTCTTATGGCGCGTACCAAAATTTACTTTTTTTTCGGCGCTGAGGATGAGGCCAAAAAGAGATACTCTCTCTTTTGCCAGGACCTGACCTTTTTTTTTGCTCCAAAAGGGATCTGACCATGAATAGTTGCAGAGATGTGGTGCCGCCTTTTCCACCCATTCTGGTTCAATTGCCGCGACAGTGAGGGCATAGAGCCTTGAGGTTTCGATAAAACTGGCGGCAAGAATCCATTCTGGCGGTTTGGCAAAAAGTCCTGAGCCTGGAAAAATTGTCAGTTCCTTGTTTTGGCTGGCCTGAAAAGTTTTTATTTTATCTGCATGGTTACCCGTGTTTTTTTGAGACAGTAATTTATCTTCCTGTCTCTTTCGTGCAATATTTCGCAAAAAACCGGTGAGTATTGCCCGATGGATTTTTTCGTAGCTTGCAGGGGTTTTGTTAAAGCGGAACTTTTTATTTTTTTCCCGGGAGAGGATACGAAAGAGTTGTTCCTGGAGATCGAACCATTCTCTCATTCGCTGGAAGGAGAGATAGTTGGTCTTGCAATATTTTTTTAATTTTGACCAGGAGTGGTTTTTCTTCGGATCTGCATGAAAATCTTGCCAGATATTAAGAAGGCTTAAGAAATCGGAAGAAGGATGAGTAAAACGTTTATGTGCCTCATCTGCCAGCTTTTCCTTTTCTGCCGGGCGGATGCGGGGATCTTGGATGGCGAGTACCGCACAGATGATGGTCACTTCCGAGAGGCTTTTGTTTTGCCCTGCTTCCAGCAGAATCCTTGAGATACAGGGATCAACAGGAAGTCGGGCCATGATAGACCCCATTCGGGTAAGCCTGTTTCCTTTTTTTATGGCACCCAGTTCCCGGAGCAGGGCATACCCTTCTCTGATCGCGGAAGAGTGGGGTGGATCAAGAAAAGGGAAATTTTCTGTATTCCCCAGTTTCAGGGAGATCATCTGCAGGATTACCTCGGCAAGGTTAGCTCGCCGGATCTCCGGCAGAGTAAAGGCGCTGCGGTCGAGAAAATCGTCTTCTGCGTAGAGTCGATAGCAGACACCAGGGCCAATACGGCCGGCACGTCCCGCTCTCTGTTGGGCGCTGGCCTGGGAAATCTTGCTGATTGGCAGCGATGTGGTTTTTGCCCTGACATTATACTGTGAGATTCGTGCATAGTCATTGTCGATAACATAGCGGATAGCTGGCACCGTAATTGACGTTTCGGCAACATTGGTTGCGACGATAATTTTTATTTTTTTTGCGGGTTTGAAAATCTTTGCCTGATCGTTGGCTGCAAGACGGCCAAAGAGCGGAAGAACGATTGTTTGCTGGTATCTGTTTTCAAGAAGAGCGCAGCACTCTCTGATATCACGTTCGGTCGGCAAAAAAATAAGGATATCTCCCAAGGGCCGGCTCTGGAAAATTTCATCAACCACATTGAGAACGTGTTCGATGCCTCCGTCCTGTTCGTCCGGATTTTCACCGGGACGATACTGAATCTCAACCGGATAGGTTCTGCCCGAAACAGTGATAACAGGCGCGTTTGTGAAATATTTTGCAAAGGCTTCGGTATCAATTGTCGCCGAGCTGATAACCAGCTTGAGATCTTTTCTGGTTTCCAGCAGTGTTTTGAGGTAGCCAAGCAGAAAATCAATATTGAGATTGCGTTCATGGGCCTCATCAATGATCACTACTCCATATTGAGAGAGTCGCTTGTCATTTCGAGTCTCTGCAAGGAGAACACCGTCTGTCATGAACTTTATTCTTGTTGTCGAACTTGTCTTGTCCTGAAAACGGATCTTGTAGCCGACAAGTTTCCCCAGGGCCCCCAGTTCATCTGCCACTCGCATAGCAACCGAAGAGGCGGCTATTCGACGTGGCTGGGTGCAGCCGACGCAGAGGCCGCAGTCGGGAAGGGCTTCCAGGCATATCTTCGGCAGCTGGGTCGTTTTGCCTGAACCTGTCTCTCCGGCAATAATGACGACCTGGTTGTTTTGAATCGCCTGGGTAATTGCCTCTTTTTTCGCGAGGATAGGGAGGTTGTTGGGATAGCTGAGATTCATCGGGATCTTGGCAGAGGAGAAAACAGAAAAATATATTTTCAGATACGATAAAGAGCGGTACACTGTCTGGTCGTTGTACTATACTTTTTATGGAATTACCATTTCCTTTCTGCATCCTCTATGGCTATCTATCTCGAAATAGCAGTTACTGTCCCGTTGTTTGATACTCTTAGCTACCGACTTCCTGAAAAGTTTGCGGAATTTTCCGGTCGGCTTGTTGGGTGCCGGGTCTTTGTTCCTCTTGGTAACAGGAGGGTTACAGGGTATATCCTTGCGGAAAATTCAAAACTGCAGGATGAAGCTATAGATCAGGGCGTTGTCATTAAGGAGATTATTGACCTGCTCGATGATTCGCCGATATTTCATAAGGAGATGGTCGCCTTTTTCCGCTGGATCGCAGCCTATTATCTCTATCCGCTGGGAATGGTGATCAAGGCGGCGCTCCCGGGCGGGCTGGTGGTAAAGAGTGCAAAGCAGTTGATATTGAAGGCATCAGCTGCGGAGTTATTGCAACAGGTTGACAGCGAAGAAGCCTGGGTGCTTGAGCTCGTTGAAAAAAGACGTTTGTCTCCGGCAAGGACAGCAAAACTTTTGGCAAAGAGAAAAAGTGCCGAAAAGATAGCGTTTCTGCAAAAAAAAAGATTACTGGAGTGTCAGCTCATAACGCAGCGGGAAAGCGTTGGCCGTCGACTGGAGCGCTGTTTTCAGCTGAGTTCTTCTGCTGCAGAGCTGCTGGGAAAATACAGTAAAGAGATCAACAAGGCTGAAATTGACGATAAGGGTCATATCCAGTCGTATATAAAAGAACTGCGGAAGAAACTGGCCGATCAAGACAATCTTTTCCTTGGTTTTTCTGAAGTAAAAACTTTGGTCGTCTTGCTGCGGATTACTGGCGGGAAACAGGCGGATATCCGGGCAAAGGAGTTGTTTCGATCTTATCCTGGCGCCCGTAAAGGGATAAAACAGCTTATCGCTGAAAAATTGCTTGTTGAGCATCAGCGGCGAATATTTCACGATCCTTTTGTTGGGACGTTCTTTCAAAATTCTCCCCGTTTCATGCGCCCGGGAAAGCTTTCTTCTCAACAGAAAAAGGTTCTGGCGGCAATCCAGCCGGCGATTTATGCCGGTAAATATAAAGCCTTTCTGCTTTATGGCATTACCGGTTCTGGCAAGACCGAAGTCTATTTGCATGCAGCCGAAGAAACCCTTGCTTCAGGCAGGGATGTTATTGTCCTGGTTCCAGAGATTGCCCTTGCCACTCAGCTTGAAGGTCAGTTTGTCGCCCGTTTTGGTGATAAGGTGGTCTTGCAGCATTCCGGTCTGAAGCCTGCAGAGAAATATGATCAGTATACTCTTGCTCTAAGCGGTGAAGCACGGGTGGTTATCGGGGCGCGGTCGGCGGTGTTTGCGCCGGTAAAAAATCCAGGCTTGATTATTGTTGATGAAGAGCATGACAGCAGTTACAAGCAGGATGACAGTTTTCGCTATAATGGCAGGGATCTGGCAGTGGTACGTTCGTCTCTTCAGAATGCGGTTGTTTTGCTCGGTTCTGCCACTCCGGCAGTGACTAGCTTTGCTCATGGACAAAGCGGAAAATTTACCTTGCTGGAGATGGATAAACGTATCGGTGATGCGGTACTGCCGGCAATACATCTGGTCAATATTGGCAAGGATGAACGGGTGTTGCGCGGTGGTCTGATCTCTGCGCTGTTGTTTGAAAAACTGGAAAAAACGTACGCTGCTGGTTATCAAACCATTCTGCTGCTTAATCGAAGGGGGTTTTCTTCAGCCCTGATCTGTGTCCAGTGCGGGACTCCGGTGCAGTGTCCACATTGCAGCGTTAGCCTGACTTTGCAT
>PDWJ01004440.1_pt1 | contig 12389 bp, 9 predicted proteins | sample 1430881 | NCBI WGS metagenome assembly PDWJ01 (sample SAMN01162460, study PRJNA174530) | Oral metagenome, whole genome shotgun sequencing project. | biome: Marine environment; feature: Marine mammal; material: Swab sample of the gingival sulcus; isolation source: swab sample of gingival sulcus... | reverse complement strand
ACATATGGTTGAACAAGGTATTAAAGGCGTAACATTTGTTTGTGCTAATACTGATAGACAAGCCCTCGACCGCTTAGTTACCCCAAATAAATTACAACTTGGTGCGGAAAGCAACCGTGGTCTAGGTGCAGGGGCAAACCCTGAAGTTGGTCGTGAATCAGCAGAAAGCGAAGAAGGTGCTATCCGTAAATTCCTTGAAAATTCAGATATGGTATTTATTACCGCTGGTATGGGTGGCGGTACAGGTACAGGGGCAGCTCCTGTGGTTGCTCGTATTGCTAAAGAAATGGAAATTTTGACCGTTGCCGTGGTTACCATGCCATTTAAATTTGAAGGTGGTAAACGTAATAAAGTGGCCAAAGAAGGTATCGAGCAATTATCTCAATATGTCGATTCTATTATTACTATTCCAAATGATAAACTGATGAAAGTTTATGGTAATATCTCCATGCAAGACGCTTTCAAAAAAGCGGACGATGTGTTATTGCATGCGGTACAAGGTATTGCAGAAACCATTTCTCAATCAGGTTTAATCAATATTGACTTTAACGATATTCGCACTGCGATGATGTCAAAAGGTCATGCGATGATGGGTATCGGTCGTGCAAGTGGCGACGATAGAGCAAGACAAGCGACTGAAAAAGCCATTCGTTCACCATTACTTGATGATTTACGTTTGGAAAATGCCAAAGGCTTATTGGTCAATGTGACTTCTTCTTCTAACTTATCGCTTGAAGAATTTAGTCAAATTAGTGAAATTGTTGAAAGTATCACAGACACCGAAGAGGCAAATATCTTCTACGGTTCAGTGGTTGATGAAGAAATGGGCGAAGACTTGCATGTCACTGTGATTGCAACAGGTTTAACCTTAGATGAGCGACCAAAAAGAGCGGTAAGAGCTCCTGCTCCTCGTCATCACACAGCATCACCATTAGCAACAAGTAATCAAACGGTAAATCCTGCATTGCATAATAGTGCGTTAAATGCTCAACGTGTTGCACCACAACCGCAAGTACAGCCTGCACCTGCACCACAACCGCAAGTACAGCCAACGCCTGCACCGCAACCACAAGTACAGCCAACACCTGCACCACAACCGCAAGTACAGACTGCACCGCAACAGCAACCAAAAAAACGTACTGCAAATAGTATTACCGATTATTTAAGAAGTCAGCAAAATAAATAATTTGCTTGATGATTGATAATTAAGGTTGAATGAGCCAGTAATGTTATAAAAAACATTACTGGTTTTTTAATGATTAAATTAAAATTGAAAATAAATAGATAGTTATAAGAGATAGTTATAAGGTAGTCTTATGATAAAACAACGCACAATTAACAAAAAAATCAGCACAACAGGCATAGGCTTGCATAGTGGCAAGGAGGTCATTTTATCCTTAGTGCCGAGTGATGTTAATACAGGTATTCGTTTTCAACGTACTGATTTAGCAAAAAAACCGATTATTCCCGCCCAAGCCAATCTTGTTTCCGATACCATGATGTCTTCCAACCTTATTAAAAATGAGGTGAAAATTGGTACAGTGGAGCATTTATTAAGTGCAATTTGTGCGATGGGGATTGATAATTTATTAATCGAAGTTTCTTCAGCAGAAATCCCTATTATGGACGGTAGTTCGTTAAACTTTCTGCAATTAATTGAACAAGTTGGCATAAAAGAACAATCAGCAGATAAGCAGTTTTTAAAAATAATTAAGCCTATTCGTGTTGAACATGAAGATAAATGGGCAGAACTTGCGCCAATAAAAAAACAAAATTTTGAATTAAATTTTAAAATTGATTTTAACCACCCAATCATTGCGAAAACGCCACAACAGGTTAATTTTCAATTAACAACGAGTAATTTTAAAAATCAGCTTGCCAATGCACGCACTTTTGGCTTTTTAAAGGATATTGAATATTTACGAGAAAATAATCTTGCGTTAGGTGGCAGTTTGGATAATGCGATAGTCCTTGATGAAGAAAATATGCTGAATAAACAAGCATTAAGATACCCTGATGAGTTTGTTCGTCATAAGATTTTAGATGCGATTGGTGACTTGTATATGATAGGTTATCCAATTTTAGGGCAGTATAATGCCTATAAATCAGGGCATGATTTGAATAATCGACTGATTAGAGCAGTGTTGGCGGATAAAAATAGCTTTGAAATTGTAACAATTGATGACAAACTTTCTCCATTTAGGTAAAAAATTTTACCGTTTATCGAAAAAGTCAATTTTTAATTATAGCCAAGCAAATTTAGTTTAGTAACATTCAAGAAAGATAGTAAAAGATGCTAAAAATTATCATCATTGATGCTTATTTTACATCTTTTCTAAAGAATACTTATTGTAATAAAATTTTTTTAATATAACTTCATGAAAAATAAATAAAAATAGCTTATTTTTTGTTGATTTATGTAAAAGAAATAATTTATTTTTTATGCAAAATATTGTTTAATTGATACCAATGGTGAGTTTTGTTTACATAAAATTACATTTATAGAAAAATTATTTATATGGAAGAAATCTAGTTAATAAACTTATGTTTATCATTAATACATGACAAGAAAAAAAAGCTATGTTATCATTTGCCTTGTTTTTAAAGAGCTAAAAATTAACAAAGATAACTTTTAATTCTTCAATTTTTGTAAAAGAAGTTGATTGTTCTCTTAAAATTTTTAGATAGCCTTGTTTCATATAACAGATGTGATTAACTGCTGTGATAGAGTTTACCGCTAAGGTAATCGAGGTTGGCGAAACATTGACAACCCAACAGTTGGTTAAGATTTCTTCAGGCAAACAATCTTTAAAGACCAATTTTAACTCGCTAGTTGCTTGTTGTAATTGAGTAAGTTGTGTGTTTAATGAGGGTAGATGATGACCTGCATTGGTTAATTTATCTAGATTAGAGCCTAAATGATTGGTTTTTTTGTTAAGCATAAAATGACTCTTAATTCAATGATTGAAAATTAAAAATTTTTACAACAGCAATTATCTATTATCAAAAGCTATTCTAACATTAAATTGAATAGTGATTATGATAATAATGTTATTCTTGTAGATTAAGTAGTTGGCTTGTATTTTTTAAGCCCCTTGATTTATTAAATTCATAAACGGGTGTCAATCTTAAATGAGAGGTTGATGTTAGTTAAATTAATAGGATACCAGCACATTTTTGTGCTGTTTTTTATAGACAGTACAACTTGTAATTTAAATTATTTTGAGAACGATTTTAGTGTTACAAGTGGAAAAATAAACTGGTAAAGAGACTTATGAAAAAAACACTCATGATGTTAACTGCAGTTACAGTTGGTGGTGTTAGCCAAGCAAATGCAGTTATTGATATTAATAATGTTAATGTTAAGAAAGATGCATTAGTTGATGTTAATAAAGATGCTAATTCAGGAGTTCAAAAAGAATCTACTGCCTCTGCCGAAAAAGAACTTTCGGTCAGTAAAAAATCAAGCACTAAAACTGAAAAGCAAGTTTCAGTTAAGAAAAAAGCAAGTTCCAAAGATGCGTTAGCCAAAAAAATTGAGGCATTGCAAAACGAATTAGCAGATGTGGAAGAGGTAAAACCTGTAGAAGTTGCCTCTAGTAAAAAGATTCAAAAGCATGATGAGCTTGGTAAGTTAATTGAAAAACTTGAATCAAAAGCGACCATGGTTAGCTTGCAAAATGACAAATTAAGTCAATACGAAGCGGATTTGCAAGCAAAACGCTTGGCTGAAAAGAAAGAATTAGTTAAAAAGAAATTGCAAGCAAGTGTTGCAAAAAGCAAAGCAAAAAAAGAAGTTGCGAAAAAAGCCAAAGCTGAGCCAACCATAAAAGCGAAAGCTAAGGCCAAAGTAAAAGCTAAAATCAAGTCATTTACTGCTTTAAAAGCAAGTTATTCTGCTAAGAAGAAGACTCGTAAAAAAGCAAAAAGAAGATATAACAGACGTAACCCTGCTGTTGTCGCAGCGAAAAGAGCATCAAGACGAGCCCATTCTCGTAGCCGTGGTTTATGTGCTAAATATGTACGCAAAGCCTTACAATCAGCAGGTTACAAGTTCAAACCTAATCCATCTGCCTATCAATATGCAAGTCGTGGTACGCTAAGAAAAGCAGGTTTTACCAGAATTAGTAACCGTTCAAAACCTAGAGTTGGTGATGTCGTTGTGGTAAATCGTTCAAGACGCCACCCACATGGTCATATTTCTATTTTTGATGGTCGTAACTGGGTATCTGATTTCCGTCAAAAGAAATCTAACCCTTATAAGCGTCGTTATTCTTACACAACATGGCGTGATACTCGCTATGCGAATAATAATGGTGCAAAAGGTTTATATATGGCTAGCCGTTAATTATCGGTTTCAGCCTAGAAAAAGCCTCAATGAATTGTCATTGAGGCTTTTTTGCTTGATAAATAGATTTAGATATGTTTTTAGAACGCTAGGCATATTTAAAAACTGATGAAAAAATTAATACAATACCCTAACTCTAATCGTTTCTTTAACGCCTTTAAGCATATCCAAAGCAATTTCTGAATGGCTACGTTCAACATCAATTACCAAATAACCAACATTTTCTTCGGTCATCAGACTTTGAGCTAAGACGTTAATATTCGCTTGAGCAAATAAGTTATTCACCGCAGACAATACCCCCGGTACATTATGATGAATATGCAATAAACGATGGGTATTTTCTTTTACAGGAACAGTGACTTGTGGGAAGTTCACCGCAGATAAGGTATCACCTTGGTCAGAATAGCGAACAAATTTTTCTGCAACTTCCAAACCGATATTGGCTTGGGCCTCTTGCGTTGAACCGCCAATATGTGGGGTTAAAATCACATTATCAAACTTTCTTAATGGTGAGGTAAACTCTTCATCGGCAGATTTTGGCTCTTTTGGGAACACATCAATCGCCGAACCTAATATTTTTTTAGAAGCTAACGCATCGGCTAAATCATCAATATCCACGCAAGTTCCTCTTGATGCATTGATAAAATAACTACCGTCTTTCATTTGAGCAAACTGCTCGGCTTTCATCATATAGCGAGTATCAGGCAAATCAGGCACATGCAAAGTTACTACATCGGCTTGTTGCAAAAGCTCTTCCAAACTACCGACTTGCACCGCATTACCAAGTGGTAATTTAGTAACAACATCATGGTAAATGACTTGCATACCCAAGTTTTCTGCCAACACAGATAATTGCGATCCGATTGAACCATAACCAACAATCCCCATTACTTTACCACGCACTTCATGAGAATTGGTTGCAGATTTGCCCCAACCGCCACGATGAACCACGGCATTTTTTTCAGGGATACCTCGATAAAGCATGATAGTTTCTGCAAGGACGAGTTCCGCCACCGAACGAGTATTAGAATAAGGAGCGTTAAAAACAGGAATACCTAAATCACGAGCTGTTTCCAAATCAACTTGGTTTGTACCAATACAAAAACAACCAATCGCCATTAATTTTTCAGCGTGTTGTAATACATTAGCGGTTAATTGAGTGCGAGAACGCACACCAACAAAATGGGCATCTTTGATTTTTTCAATCAGCTCATCACCCTCTAGGGCGTGGGTTAGGTATTCAATATTATGATAGCCAGCATCATTTAATACTTGAAGGGCGTTATTATGCACCCCCTCAAGTAATAAAAAAAGAATGTTATCTTTAGCAAAAGAAGTTGCCATAATTTTTTCCTTTTGGGGTTAAAAATCTTACCTATTTATCATATTAGAAAAAATGCAATTATTCAAATAAAAAATAACATAGGTTGGGAAAAATATTAGTTAATACGGAGCATAAACCACTTCAACATCACCATCATCAAAATCTTCATCATCATTTAAGCCCTCACGTTGAGCCTTTTTCGCCTCACGATAGGCAAGTTTTTGCTGTTCGGTGTTATGACGAATTTCTGCCTCTAAGCGTGCAAAACGCTCTTGCTGTTCTTCGGCAAAAATAGGGTCTTCCTCCTCTCGTTCTTGCTCACGCTCAATATCATTCATCAGATGATATTTCACTTCATCAACGCCCTCGCCTGTCAAGGTTGAAGTACGGAATACCATACCTGTCCAACCAATTTCGGCAACGATATGGGTACAAAGCTCATTCAGTTCTTCGGCTGGCACTTGGTCAATTTTATTTAATACTAAAATTTGTGGTAATTGTGCTAACGCAGGTGAGAATTTTTCTAATTCTGCTAAAATAATTTTTGCATTTTCCGCAGGGTCGCTTTCATCAATCGGTTTAATATCAACAATATGTAACAAGCGACGAGTACGAGCTACATGCTTTAAAAAGCGAATGCCCAAGCCTGCCCCCTCTGATGCCCCCTCAATCAAACCGGGGATATCCGCCATGACAAAGGAGCGATGCTTACCGACATCAACCACGCCCAAGTTAGGGGTAATTGTGGTAAAGGGATAATCCGCAACTTTTGCTTTTGCCGAAGAAACTTGACGGATAAAAGTTGATTTACCTGCATTAGGCATACCGATTAAGCCAACATCAGCCACCACTTTTAATTCAAATTTTAATTCTTTTAATTCGCCTGCTGTACCTTTGGTGCATTTGCGTGGTGCTTGATTGGTGGAGCTTTTAAAATGGGTATTGCCAAGACCGCCCTCACCCCCTTTTGCGACCAATAATTCTTGTCCTTTTTCAGTTAAATCGCCAATAACTTCATCGGTTTCCATATCAATAATGGTTGTGCCAATTGGTACGACTAAATAAATATCGTCCGCCCCTTTGCCTGAGCAGTTGCGACTACTGCCATTTTCGCCTCGTTTTGCATCATAACGACGGGTAAATCGATAATCTACTAAGGTATTGGTATTGTCATCGGCAAGGACATAAACATCGCCACCATCACCACCATCACCACCATCAGGCCCCCCTTTGGGAACGTATTTTTCACGACGGAAACTAATAATGCCATTACCACCATCACCTGCTTTTACCGTAACTTTTGCCTCATCAATAAATTTCATGGGAAATCCTATTTAAAGTTTATAAAATAATGGCTTATTATCGCATATTTTTAATTTTAATGATAAAAAAACCGCTCTATCAAGAACGGTTTTATAAAAATACATAGCTTTAATTCAATTTTCTAAAAAAATCCCATTGGTTTTGTGTCATAAGAAACAAGTATATTTTTAGTATTTTGATAATGCTCTAACATCATTAAATGGGTTTCACGTCCAATTCCTGATTGTTTATAACCACCAAAAGCAGCATGAGCAGGATAAATATGATAACAGTTTGTCCAAACTCGCCCTGCTTGAATACCACGCCCAAAGCGATAGGCTTTATGGACATTGCGTGTCCAAATACCTGCACCTAAGCCGTATGGCGTATCATTAGCAATCGCCATTGCCTCTTCGTCCGTGCTAAATTTAGCCACTGCAAGTACAGGACCAAAAATTTCTTCTTGGAATACTCGCATCGTGTTATCACCTGCAAAAATCGTTGGTTGCACATAATAGCCATCTTCACGAGTGCTATCAATTTCACCACCAACAAGCACTTTTGCTCCTTCATTTTTGCCAATATTCAGATAGGACTGAATTTTTTCTAGCTGTTCAGAACTTGCTTGAGCTCCCATCATGGTATCAACATCAAGCGGATTACCGACTTTAATCGCTTTTACTCGCTCAACACAACGCTCCATAAATTTATCATAAATACTTTCATGAACTAATGCACGAGATGGACAAGTACAAACCTCACCTTGATTTAAGGCAAACATTACCAAGCCTTCGACCGCTTTATCTAAGAAATCATCATCTTCGTCCATGACATCGGCAAAGAAGATATTCGGACTTTTTCCGCCAAGTTCGAGGGTGACAGGAATGATATTTTGACTTGCATATTCCATAATCAAGCGACCTGTGGAAGTTTCTCCTGTAAAGGCAATTTTGGCAATACGAGGGTTAGTAGCAAGTGGCTTGCCTGCTTCCAAGCCAAAGCCATTAACCACATTTAACACGCCTGCAGGTAATAAATCGGCAATACCAATAGTATCGAGTAAATACATAAATGAGGCAGGGGTTTGTTCGGCAAGTTTTAATACAATACAGTTACCACTTGCTAACGCAGGAGCAATTTTCCAGATTGCCATTAAAATAGGGAAATTCCACGGAATAATTTGTCCAACCACGCCTAAAGGCTCATGAAAATGATACGCGACAGTATTATCATCAATTTGGCTAATTCCGCCCTCTTGAGTACGAATGGCACTTGCAAAATAACGTAAATGGTCAACTGCTAACGGAATATCAGCCGCTAAAGTTTCACGCACCGCCTTACCATTATCATAAGTTTCTGCAATGGCGATACTTTCTAAATTTTGCTCGATTTTATCCGCCATCGCTAGCAATAAATTGGCACGTTCAGTAACGCTAGTTTTGCCCCAAGCCTCTTTTGCAGAATGGGCAGAATCTAAGGCTAATTCAATATCTTCCGCTTGCGAGCGAGCCACTTCACAGATTTTTTCGTTATTGATTGGGCTAGTATTGGTGAAATATTTGTTACCAATAGGAGCAACCCATTTGCCACCGATAAAATTATCGTATTTTTCACGGAATTGCACTTGGCTTTCAGGGGTGTTGGGATTAGGATAGGTCATAATTTATCTTCCTTGTTAAATTGATTGAAGGGACAATATAGCAGTTTTTTATCAGAATAACAAGGCAAAAAAAAGATTAATTTTATCAAAAATTAATCTTTTTTAAGGATAATTTAAACGTGATTATTTTAGTTCTTGCTCTTCGCTAAGTCCACATTTTTTAAGCTCTTCACCAATAAAATCATTCACTTTTTTATTAGCTGACTGTGCATCTTCTGATAAATTAAATTTACCATATTTTTGTCCCATTTCTGTTTGGGAAAAATCAGCAACCACTTTCATATCTTCTTCAGAGGGCTTTTCAGCGGTTTCTTCAATAGGCAACCCTATTTGTTTAAATAACTGTTCACGCCCATAATTGGTTACTTTTTGTACGGCAGGTTTTCCATAAAAATCATTTAACTGCTGAATTTCTTCTGGGGTAAATGCTTTATCCATCGCCTCTTTAATAACGGCTTTTTGTGAATTTAAATCAATTTTCTCCACACAGGCTTTTTGTTCTGCGGTGATTTGCTCCGATGAGATAATAATATCCATTGGAATTTTTAAACTTTCCATGGTCATATCTAATAATAAATTTTTGTCATCTTTAGCGGTTTCCGTGCTGGCTTTATCACAAGCAGTTAATGATAAAACTGTCATTAAAGCAAGGGTAGTTAATTTGAATAATTTCATGGGGGTATTCCTTAGGGGTAAATTAAAAATTCATTTTAGCGTGTTTTTGTCGATAGAACAAGATTAATTGATAATTATTTTCTTTTCTGCCAATGCTTGTTCTTCGGCGACCACTTGCCGAGCAACATAAGTAATCAACTGACGTAACCAACGATGAGCAGGGTGGTGTTGCAATAATGGCGACCAAGCCATGGTTAATTCAAATTCAGGAATAAAAAATGGTGGGTCTTTTATCAAAATATCTTCATTATTCGCTTGCATTTTTGCTACTCGTGTCGGTAGCGTGGCAATCAAATCCTTATTTGCTGAAAGCATGGCAGGCATTTGATAATGACGAGTAAATACGCTAATTTTGCGTTTTTGCCCTAGGCGTTGCAAGGCTTGGTCAATTGAGCCAAGACCGCCTGATTTATCAGGATTAACCCCAAAACCCACGCCCATACCTGTTTTTGATACCCAAATATGTTGAGCCTCTAAGTAATTTTTAAGATTAAATTTATCTTTATAAGGGCTATTTGCCGACAATAAGCAACTAAAAGTATCTCGCCAAATTAATACTTGATGAAAACTTTGCGGAATTTCATTAAAACGGTTAATTGCTAAATCCACTCGCCCCTGTTCCATATCTCGATAGGAAACATCAGAGGGGGTTAAGAAGTCCAAAATCACGTTGGGAGCTTCACTGCGTAAGGCTTTTACCAAACGAGGAACAAGCGTTGCCTCCGCATAATCAGAAGTCATAATGCGAAACACTCGCTTGGTAGTATAGGGACGAAATTCGGTGCGTGGCTCAAGCACTTGCGTTAAATCTTCCAAAATTTCTCTGATACTTGGCTGTAATTCTAATGCTCGTTCGGTGGGAGTCATGCCCTCGCTTGAACGCACCAACAAAGGGTCATTGAAAAGTTTGCGTAATCTGCGTAAAATATTACTCATCGCAGGTTGAGTAATGCCTAAACGTTCGGCAGCCCGAGTGACGTTTTTTTCTCTTAACAATACATCTAAATGTACTAATAAATTTAAATCAACACGTTGTAAATTCATTTTGTTTACTCTATTTTATCATAGTGAACTTATCAGTCACTTTTTTAAATTTACTAAAATTCTCTATTAAAATTATTGATTTTATTATACTATAATTTTGATAAATACTAAAGATAACATCTATAAATTAGCTAAATTATTTTAAGCAAGTTATAGTAGGCAAGTCTGATTATCATTTAACAAAAAATATTAGTAGTTTTTGTTAAATTAATGACTTTTTTCTATAAAAAATTTAATCCTTTTCAACCCACAAGGAGTAACCTTATGTCAACCTATACTTCAGCTTTAGAACATGTTCGTGCTATTAAAGAAAAATTTGGCGATACATGGAGTGATATTAGCCCAGAAAGTGCGGCTCGTATGATTGTACAAAATAAATTTAAAACAGGGCTAGATATTGCTAAATATACCGCTAGTATCATGCGTAAAGACATGGCAGAATATGATGCAGATAGCTCAAAATATACCCAATCTTTAGGTTGTTGGCATGGTTTTGTTGCTCAACAAAAAATGATTGCGGTTAAAAAACATCATGGTACAACGAGCAAGCGTTATTTATATCTTTCAGGTTGGATGGTTGCTGCCTTGCGTTCAGAATTTGGTCCTCTACCTGACCAATCTATGCACGAAAAAACCTCTGTACCTAACCTAATTGAAGAATTATATACTTTTTTACGTCAAGCTGATGCGGTTGAATTGAACGATTTATTCCGTCGTCAAGCCAATGGTGAAGATGTTCAAGATTTAATCGATAACTTTGAAACGCATGTTGTACCAATTATTGCCGATATTGATGCAGGTTTTGGTAACCCAGAGGCGACTTATTTATTAGGTAAAAAAATGATTGAGGCAGGTGCTTGTGCCTTGCAAATCGAAAACCAAGTTTCTGATGTGAAACAATGTGGTCATCAAGACGGTAAAGTAACCGTGCCACATGAAGAATTTCATGCAAAAATCAATGCGTTACGTTATGCTTTCTTAGAATTAGGCGTTGATGATGGTGTTATCGTTGCTCGTACCGATTCCGAGGGTGCAGGTCTAACTCAATCTATTCCTGTATCCAATGAAGAAGGTGATTTAGCCTCTCAATATATCAGTTTCTTAAACACTGAAGAAGTTGATATTGCCGACGTAAAAGAAAATGAAGTGCTTATCAAACGTGATGGCAAGCTACATCGCCCAACTCGTCTAGCTAGTGGTTTATATGAGTTCCGTAAAGGTACAAATATTGACCGTGTAGTACTTGATTGTATTTCTAGCTTGCAAGCAGGTGCAGATTTACTTTGGATTGAAACGCCAACACCTGACGTGCAAGTCATTGCGGATATGGTAAACCGTGTGAAAGAAGTTGTGCCTGATGCAAAATTGGTTTATAACAATTCACCATCATTTAACTGGACATTAAACTTCCGTCAACAAGCCTATGACCGTTGGGTTGCCGAGGGTAAAGACGTTTCAGGTTATGACCGTGCCGACTTGATGAATGCGAAATATGATGATAGCGAATTATCTGCTGATGCTGATGCGAAAATCCGTACATTCCAAGCAGACGCATCTCGTGAGGCGGGTGTCTTCCATCACTTAATCACTTTGCCGACTTATCATACAACCGCTCTACACATGAACGACCTATCAAAAGGTTACTTCGGTGAAGAGGGTATGCTTGCTTATGTTGGCGGTGTGCAACGTCAAGAAATCCGTAAAGGGGTTGCTTGTGTAAAACATCAACGCATGGCGGGTTCTGACCTTGGTGATGACCATAAAGAATTCTTTGCAGGCGAGAAAGCATTAAAAGCTGGTGGCGAGAAAAACACAGCTAATCAGTTTTAATTTTTGATTATTAATTCGTTTATTAGTTATTGTAAAAAAAGGCATTCTATTTATAGAGTGCCTTTTTTGTTGGAAGTTTTGCAGTAAGTATGTTAAATTAATAACAAAATATTGAAAATTAATAAAGGAAATAATGATGTTAGCAGAATTAACTTTAACCATTGAAAAACCTATTGTTGAACAAGCTCAACAATACGCCTACGAAA
>PDWJ01004439.1_pt1 | contig 12389 bp, 10 predicted proteins | sample 1430881 | NCBI WGS metagenome assembly PDWJ01 (sample SAMN01162460, study PRJNA174530) | Oral metagenome, whole genome shotgun sequencing project. | biome: Marine environment; feature: Marine mammal; material: Swab sample of the gingival sulcus; isolation source: swab sample of gingival sulcus... | reverse complement strand
GTGGACAGCCTTACTCCTTCCGACCTGAAAAACTATTTTCTTTATTATCTGAAAAAAGACAAGCTGAAAGAAGCATCAATGAATTCCAAAATAAACGCCATAAAGTTTTACTTTGAACAGGTATTGCATCAGCCTAAAATGTTTTTTGACATTCCCCGCCCCAAAAAACCGTATCTGCTGCCCAAGACGTTAAGCAAGCAAGAAGTTTCAAGACTGATAAAAGTTACACGAAATAAAAAACACAAGCTCATTCTTCAACTTTGCTACGGAATGGGGCTAAGAGTAAGCGAGATTATCAATTTAAAAATTGAACATATTGATAGCGCCAACATGCGGGTACTCATACAGGGTGCCAAGGGAAAAAAAGACAGGTACACCAATCTGCCAGCCACGGCACTGGAACCCATGAGAGAATATTACAAGGAATTTAAACCAAAAATATGGTTGTTTGAAGGACAGTATGGCGGCCAGTACTCTATCAGAAGCGCGCAGTCCATATTCAAAAACGCCATGAAAAAAGCCGGAATCAAAAAAACGATTGGCATTCACGGACTTCGGCACAGTTACGCGACTCACCTTATAGAAGCCGGCGCGGACATTCGTTTTATTCAGGAATTGCTGGGACACAATTCAATAAGAACAACAGAAATTTACACGCGCATAACAGACATTTCAAAATCAAAAATAAAAAGTCCGCTGGATACCCTGTAACAACCACACAACCCGCGTTTTTTTCCATTGCCCTTGCTGATATTACAGGATATTCCCTTTGCTTTTACGAAGCAGACAAACCTGTCCTGTCACGACAGAACCGGACACAACCACTAACCACCCACAACCATGTCAAATCAATCTGAAACACGGGCGATTTATACCGCCCTTTTCGCCTTTGTCAGCTGGGGACTTTTACCCGCGTACTGGAAAACCATGCAGGCTGTTCCCGCTCTTTCCATTCTCTGCCACCGCATGATCTGGTCGTGCCTGTTTATCGCCTTTATTTTAAGCGCGCAAAAAAGATGGAAAGAAATACGAGACGTTTTTTACTCCCCCAAAAAACTGCTTGTTTTGCTTACCGGCAGTCTGGTTGTGGGTTCAAACTGGTTTTTGTACATCTGGGCGGTCAATAACGGATATGTTCTTGAAACGTCTCTTGGCTACTACATTAACCCGCTTTGCAATATTCTCCTTGGCTGCCTGTTTTTTAAAGACAGGCTGCGCGCGGCGCAAACAATCAGCATTTTTTGCGCTGTTTTTGGCGTTGGCTACATGCTTTTTACTTACGGACGTCTGCCCTGGATTGCCCTGATACTGGCTTTTTCCTTTAGCTCCTACGGCCTGATACGCAAAATCATCAGCGTGATGCCCCTGCCCGGACTTTTTGTTGAAACGCTTTTTTTAACGCTTCCCGCCGTAACCTATCTTGTTTTTTTTGCTCCGGCGCGTGAGGCATGGCCAGCGACAACACCGCTTTGCCTGCTGCTTGTTTCTACCGGCGTGGCAACCTCGCTTCCGCTTTGGGCCTTTACTTTTTCCGCGAAAAACCTGAGTCTGGTCACGCTTGGACTGCTCCAGTTTATCGCGCCCAGTCAGGCCTTTCTTTTGGGCGTTTTCGCCTACAAGGAACCTTTTACCTCTGTCCATCTTGTTACCTTTTGCTGTATATGGACAGGGCTTTTTATCTACTCCGCTGAAACATGGGTGCATTACAGACACACCCAAAAAATCTGGAAAAACAAGGATATATAAATGAATATTTCACGCCACCATATAGACATGACCGCCAGGCGGGAACCCGCCGACCTTTGCGTGACAAACGCCAGAATAATAGACGTGTTTTCCCAAAAAATTATTGAAGGCCGTGACCTGCTCATTGGTGATGGTCTTTTTTTGGGATTTTGTGAACCAGGTACGGCCAGGGCCGCTGAACGCCTTGACGCGCGGGGAAGGTATCTGCTGCCCGGGCTGATTGACGCGCACGTGCATATAGAGTCGTCAATGGTCACGCCGCCCCAGTTCGCCCGTCTGGTTATCCCCAAAGGAACAACAACAGTTATTGCCGATCCGCACGAAATTGCCAATGTTGCCGGTATTGATGGCATTACCTACATGCTTGACGCCAGCGCTGACCTGCCGCTTGACGTGCGTATCATGCTTCCGTCCTGCGTTCCGGCCACGCCGTTTGAAAACGCAGGCGCCACCCTGAGCGCCGAGTCGCTCGCGCCGCTGATTGACCACGCAAGAGTGGGCGGACTGGCCGAAATGATGAACTTTCCCGGGGTGGTAAACGCCGATAAGGACATTCTGGAAAAACTGGCTCTGGCCCGCAACGCCGGAAAAATTATTGACGGCCACGCTCCCATGCTTGGCGGCACGGAACTTGACGCCTACGCCTGCGCCGGCGTACTGACAGACCACGAATGCTCAAGCCCTGAAGAACTGAAAGACAGAATTGAACGGGGCATGTTTGTCCTTATTCGCCAGGGTTCCGCCGCCAAAGACCTGAAGCGGCTTATAGCGGGCGTTACACCCGAAAACGCCTGGCGTTGCGCCTTTTGCACGGACGACAGCAGCCCCGAAGACGTGCTGACCCACGGCCACATGGATAAACACCTGCGGCTGGCCGTGGAGTGCGGGCTTGATCCGCTTCTGGCCATACGCATGGCTACCATTTTTCCCGCCACTTGCTACAATCTTCGGGGCAAAGGCGGTATCGCTCCCGGATACGTGGCGGATTTTGTGTGCGTGGACGACCTGAAAAACTTTCAGGCCCAAGAAGTCTTTTGCCGTGGAAACCTGACCGCCAAAGACGGCAAAATGCTGGTTCAGCCCGCTTGCCCGCCTCTTCCGGCGGCAGTGACGTCCCGGGTGCAAATCGCCCCAATAGAGGCCGCCCATTTTCGTCTGCCTCTTCCCAACAGCCGAGCAAGAGTCATTGGCCTTGAACCGCATTCGCTCCTGACCCGCAGCCTTGAACGTGAGGTACGCACAACAGACGGCTGTTTTGATTGCGAAAAAAACCCCGGGCTGGCAAAAATAGCGGTTGTTGAACGCCACAAGGGAAGCGGGAATATCGGCCTTGGTATTCTGGAAGGCTATGTTGCAGAAGGAAAACACTTTGGCGGCGCCATTGCCACGACCATTGCCCACGACAGCCACAACATTGTCGTGGCCGGAGACAGTGACGAGGACATGCTCACGGCAGTGCTGGCCCTGCGGGAAACAGGCGGTGGAATTGTGCTGGTAAAGGGCAAAAAAATCATTGACCAGCTTCCGCTTCCGGTGGCGGGACTTATGTCTGACCAGCCTGTTGAAAAAATTGCTCCGGCCAAAAAGCAACTTTTTGAACGCGCCAGACAGGAATACAATATTCACCCTGGCGCCGAACCTGTCATGACCCTGAGCTTTATGGCCCTGCCCGTGATTCCCGAACTCAAGGTCACGGATCAGGGACTTTTTGACGTGACACGATTTTGCTTTACGCCGGTTGCGTTATAGCGCGAGTTCTTTACAAAAAAGGGGAGCCAGATGGCTCCCCTTTTTTTCTTTTGTTTCCAGCAAACGAAGTCTTAAAACATATCCTTTTCGTTTTCGGAAATTGTTTTTTCTATACTTTCACGCAACTCTTCAGGCAGCCCCATAATATCCACATTTAAAAAGCCGCGCACAATGGTTGATGTGGCTTCATCTTCATCAAGGCCGCGCGCCATAAGGTATTCAATCTCTTCCTGGGCAATCTTTCCAACAGCCGCCTCGTGCGAAAGTTCCACACCATTGACGTTTCCCTGCAATTCGGGAATGGCGTGGATTGTTCCCCCGCCCAGAATAAGGCCCTTGCACTCAAGATGCCCTCTGGCGGGAACAGCGTTTCCGATAATTTCACCTCTGGCGATAATGGTTCCGCCTGTCGTGATTGTGCGGGAGATAATTTCCCCCCTGGTGTCAGGAGCGTTCAGGACAATCCGGCTACCGGAATCAACATGGGAATCTTCCGGTGTTACAATCACCGAATTAAAACGCCCCACAGCCCTTGGCCCATTCAGATACAGTGTTGGATAGCTCTCAACAGATTTTACCTTATTCAGTAAAATGTAATTATTAAGAAAAACACCATCTTCTTCAACAACGCCAACAGTACGAGGACGTACCATAACTTCATCGCCCCAGTCATGTACCATTGTAAAAGTCAGTTTTCCGCCTTTTTTCACATAAAACTCAGAAAGACCAAGATGCAAGGCAGAGCGCACATCGTGAGATGTTGTACATCCCGTAATAATATGCACCTCGGAATCTTCTTCCACGACAACAATATTATGTACATTTTGAGCAACATTATTGCCCTTTATGTACATGCACGACTGCACAGGCGCGGTAATTTTTGCCCCTTTTTCAGTACGGATAAAATAACCACCATGCAAATCTTCCGCAGTAGCGCGGGTATATTCATCCTTGTCACGCTCAATCAGCTTAAAATAATATTCGGGGAGTCCATCATATTTCTTAAGAGCGTCTTTTATGCCAAGAACTTCAACCCCTTCCTGAGAAGACTTGCAATGCACCATATCACGGTCAAACTGCAGATATGTTCCACTGCGCAGATTTTCTTCCGTATCAACTCCGGCCATTAACAACTGATGCTTATCATCAGCATCTACTTCACGAAGGTCAGCCAAAAAATCATTTTTACTGACAGCGGTGTATTTTTTCAAATCTACCTGCATTGGTGTTAATTCAGACATCTTATACACTCCTTATACCCATACTTGCTAACATGATCCAGAATATCGCGTGGCCGAACCGGTCTGCTGTCACAACATAAAACGCCATCGTACATGACCTGCCCACGGTCCGCGTTTATATAATCAAGAATATAACCGGTATGGGTGATAATCAGGCCGGAAATATGACAATTGGCCCGTAGTTCGCGCATTGGCACCTGGGGATTCGGTTCAAAGGAACAACCAAGCAACTCGCTGGCGGTCTTGCCAATCAAATCCATGTTTTCCAAATCAACGCCGGATTCCGGCTCATCAAACAAGACAAGCTGCGGTTTTTGGGCCATAAGCTGCAAAAGCTCCGAGCGTTTTATCTCACCACCGGAAAAACCGGCGTTAATATCCCGCTCCAGAAAAGATGAAAAATTGACCTCTTTGGCCATGTCTTCAACCTGAAACCCAAAATTCCGGTATTTCGCGCACATTTCCACCAAATGACGGGTTTTCAGTCCATGAATGGTTGGCGGACGCTGAAAAGACATTCCAACGCCTCGGCGCGCCCGTTCATACATGGGCATATCCGTAATATCCTCGCCCTGAAAAAAAATTTTTCCCTGCGTTACCTTGTAACCGGAAAAACCCATAATCGTCATTAACAGGGTTGTCTTGCCTGAACCATTGGGGCCAAAAAGAACAAATGTCTCGCCAGGCTCAATCTTCAGGTTAATTCCCTTTAATACTTCCTTTTCTCCAATGGAAACATGAAGATTTTCTATTTTTAACATATCTGTTTCCCAGTGTTAGAATTTTATACGGGTTCCCCTTTCAGGAAAAACCTCGTGAGATATACTTTATTCAGTCCCAAACAGGGTACTGTCAAGAGTAAAATTAAAAATTATTCCTAAATAGACAATAACATACTGTTTTAACTTTTATTCTTAACAATAAAATTATACAGTTCCACATCATTTCTTCGCTGTTTCCTGCCCAATCTCCGAAAAATTCGCATCAGGTCGCGGCCCCCCGCCCGTAAATCATCAAGAGAACCTGTATTGGAAAGAACAAGGTCTGCCGCGCGGACTTTTTGAGCCTGACTATACTGCCAGGAATCAACCTGGCAAACAAGGGACTTCGACCAGCCTCTTGCCTGAAGGCATCTGTTCCTGACGGCCTGAGAACAAAAAACCGTACAAACACAATCAAAAAGGTCTTCCTTTTTATGCCAGCCTGTCTCCACAAGAAGGGGCACTTCGGCAACACAAAAAAACGCCTTGCTCTGACGGAAAAAAAATGTCTGGAGACGATGAAAAACAAGCGGATAAAGCAGTTCGCCAATTTCACGCACCAAAGCCTGATTTTCCCGCATGGCTTCCAAAAGGGCTTTTTTGTCCACCGCGCCTGTTTCAGACGCGAAGCGGTCTCCAAAACGGGCGCGCAAAACCCGCCAGCCGTCTTCTTTGGGTTTGTAAAGCTCGGCAACAGCATGGTCAGCGCTCCAGACCGGTATTCCCGTCCGCTCAAACTCACGCAAGACAGTGGACTTCCCGCAAGCGGCAAGTCCGGTCAGCCCAATCCTTAAAGGGCGGCGAGTGGCCAGCAAGAACACACGCAAAAAATCAACAGGGGGAGGTTTGACAAAAGCAAGCGGATTTCCTGTCACGGGATGAGAAAAACCCAGTTTCCAGGCGTGAAGCATTTGGCGGCGGGCCAGTCTGGCCATTTGCCCCGCTTTTGCCCCAAAACGGGAAAAATTGTTTCCCCCGTAAGTAGCGTCGCCCAGCACGGGGTGGCCGATGGAGCTTAAATGCACCCGAATCTGATGGGTACGGCCGGTAAAAATCTGGACGCCAAGCAAGGACACAGAACCGTCCGTGGCCTTCCAAAGAGTCCGGTAACGGGATTTCGCGGCCCTGCCACCTTTGGGCACAACCGCCATTCGTGTTTTTACGGTTGGATGACGGCCAATGGGAGCCGTGATTTCTCCCTGCTCCTTTTCCGGTACGCCAAGGACAAACGCAAGATACTCCTTTTGTACCTCGCGGGAAGCAAACTGCCGCGCCAAAACAAGCCGAACGCCCTCTTCACGTGCAACAACAAGCAAACCGGAAGTATCTTTATCCAGACGGTGCACAATGCCTGGCCGGTCGCCCGCAAGTTTGGCAAGTTGCGGATAATGACCAAGCAAAATATCAACAAGCGTCTGCTCTTTTACGCTGGGAGCGGGATGAACAGTCAAATTGGCTGGCTTGTTCAAAACCAGAAGCGAATCGTCTTCAAAAACAATTTCAGGAAGAGGCCCCAAAACCGGAGCAGGTTCTTTTGGGGCAGGGGCGGGAGGAAAAGACAAGGCAAGACACTGCCCAACAGCCACCCGCGTTGCCGGTTTCAAACAGACGGTACCATCAATTTCAACACGGCCCGCCTTGATAAACGAGCACGCCGCGCCACGGGAAAGGACATTTTCAAACAACGCCAAAAGGCAACAATCCAGACGAAACCCGTGTCTGGCCGCGCAAACCATTTTTATTTTTTTGCCCATTCTACTTGACAAGCTCCAACAACCCAACATAGAAAATTTTAACTTTACTTGGATGTTACAGAAATCATTCTGTTTGCAAAAAAAAATGAGACTTCCATGACTGTAAAAAAAGACATACAAGCGACAGAAAAACTGCTTGAGGTTATCCGTAATCCCAAGGCCAATCCAGATAAAATGCTGGAACCTGCAACGGCTAGCCGACTTCCTAAAATAAAAAGAAAGAAAAAACAAATCCAGATCGGAATCGAAATTGACGGGCATACAGTCCGGTTGGTCGCCATGTCCCACGAAGGGGGATATCGCCTTTTGGGCTACCAGCAAATTTCTCTTCCGGCAGTTCAGGACAAACAGAGTCTGGGAGAAGCGCTCTCGCCGATTTTAAGAAAATTCTGCGCGCCTTTTCCAAAGAAACAACTCTGGTACGTAATGGGGGCAAACAGTGTGGAGCTTCTTTATTACGAAATTCCTCACGTTGCTCCCCAAAAAATAGATTCCGTTGCCTTTTTGGCCGCGCAAAAAGAAAAAAAAATTGACACCAGAACTCATATTTTTGACTATCATCTGCTGGGAGAAAAAACAGAAGGGGAAGTAAAAAAATACCGCATTCTGGCTTACACGGTTCCCCAAAAAGATGTCGAGGAATGGAAAACATTTTTTCGCAAAATCGGATACTCGCTGGAAGGTATTACCATCAGCACGTTTTGTCTGCAAAACATGCTGCAAACCAAATGGATTGAAGCCCCGTCCGAAGGGTCTGTCGCCCACCTCTTTATTGATGAAGACTGGTCACGCATCGATATTTTCCACAAAAATTTTCTTGTATTTACTCGTGATGTCAAAACAGGTCTCAACAGCCTGCTCAGCGAAATTCAGGATGCTTTTCGCCCCGCAGCGGCCCTTACACCACAGTCGGAACCTGAAAATTCAGGTCTTGTCCTTGAAGTTGACCCAACAGTACAGGACGTGGCCCCGGACCTTACCCTGCAAGAGGCCGGAGCCATTTTACAGGCCCAACTGCGAGACGCCCCCCCCCCTTGCTCCTGGACAGCCAGGGGCAAACCTTGACGCGGAAGAGGTGCTGAATTTCGTTCAGCCGGCCATGAACAGGCTTTCACGCCAGATTCAACGGACAATCTCCCACTACAACAACACAACCGGCCTTCCGCCGGTTGAAAAGATTCTCATCACCGGCTCAATGAGCCTTTATTTGCCGCTTTTGGCCTACCTGAAAGAAGAACTTGGTATCGACATTGACGTGTCCGACCCGTTTCAAAACGCGGCCCATCATTCAGCGACCCTGCCGCCACCGACAAACAGTATCCAGAAAGTACTTTTTGGACCGGTTATTGGCCTGGCCCTGTCCGCGAATCCCTATACGCCCAATTTTCTTTATACCTATCGGAACAAAAACGAAGAAAGAAAACTGGCCAAAATTCAAAAAGGTATCATGGTAGCGGGTTTCTTCGCCCTTTTTCTGCTTTTGGGCCTCAACGCGGCAGGTTACATATATAAAGCAGAAAAAAAATCGCTCCTTGCCTCTTTCAACCGAAAATATATCAGTCTGGAAAAAAACGCGCTCACGATAGAAAAACAGATAAAGGCAACAGACCCGAACGTGGATCTTTCAAACATCAGGCAACTTACCGAGAAAATAAACTTTTTAAATTCCTATCTTGAATACAGTGCCAAAAGATACACGCCTGTCGCCCTGTTTTCAGAGCTTTTTACGCTTACTCCAGAAGGAATTTCCATCCACAAGATTCTGTATTCTTCACCAGAATCTCCTTTCACTCTTGTTTACCACAAATATAAAAACAAGATGGAAGCAAAACAGAAAACAGAAAAATTTACTTCTCCCTTTGGCTTTTTTGACCTCAAAAATAAGGAACAAGAAGCAAAACAAGAGATTCCAACCTCCTCAAAATTTGTTTTGCTTGACGGAATCATTACCACAAAAAAACAAGATAAAAACCTCTATCTTTCCGTGTATAAAATGATTTTAAACAACTCTCCGTTTTTTGAAGTGGTAGAAGTTAAAAGAAACTCCCAAATAACTCCAGATATTGGTAATTCTCTTTACTTTACCCTGGTACTGAAGGTGACACTATGAAGAAAAAAGCACCTGCACTTCCTGCTAAAACACTGTTAACAATCACTTTTTTTGCCATACCTGTTTTTATAATGATTGGTTGTCTTGTCTGGCAGATAGAAACAATACGCCAAACAGAAAACAATATAGAACTGACACAAAAAAAGATTGCCAAAAAAGAACAGGAAATAAAGTCATTGCAATCACAATTGGCAACGTTGCGAACAATTCAGGCAACATACAGAAGTCATCTACAGGCAATGCAAAAGGAATTTGACGAGGCAGAGTCAAGCCAACGCCGCATAAAGGCTTATTCCTCATATCCTCCCAAAGACACGACGTACCCTGGAGTATTGACAGATCTCCCCATGGACATCCGAACAGCACTTGGCACGGTAAATGCAGAGAACTTGAGCGTACATATTGAAGAGGCAAGTCGTTCCGGTTTTGTGCTTGGAACTGTCAAGGCGTACGGAAGTCTGGAACAATTGTACAATCTGGCAATTGAACTTTTACGCCTGACATACGTGGACACGATACAATCCAGCATGATCCAAAAGGTCGCGAATAAAAAATTCATCACTCTTAAATTCTGGATTCGGACACTATGAATAATCGAGAAAAAAAGTTGCTTATAGCCTTGGTTGTCGTTGCTATTGGGGCAGGCGTCTTTCTTTTGCTGGATTCTTCGCCAAGCCGGAAAACTCTTCCGAAGGAGCAACCCGCAACAGCCAGTACAACCACGCCATCCTTTGACGTGAAACAATTTCCCAAGCTGGAAAAACAGGTTGTGGCGATAGAATTGACCCCAAGTCAAAAAAAAATACTCGCTCAAAGTTCAATTCCCTGGCAAAAGGATATTTTCTATAAGGATTCTCCCAAAAAAGAATTCAGTGTCCACACCCAAAAGAAAAAAGTAGAAACCAAGCTTTTTTCCTATACCGGATTTATTCAGCTTGGAGACGAACTTTTCGCGATTATCAACAACCGTAATTACAAGGAAGGAGACAGTCTGGAAGACTGGGCGGGATATTCCGTTGGCAAGATTACCAAAAAAAATGTGGTCATCTATACCCCCAAAAAAAACGCTCTTGTTATTTCCTATACGAACCGGGAACCTTTTGTCTGGGAACCTCCACAAAAGAAGCAAACGCCTCAGCAAAACGAAAAAAAAAAGACGCCAGGCAAGTAACCAAAAATTTTACTCCCATCAAGGAAACGGTAGAAAAACATGAAAAAAATACTCACTATCTCGCTTGTTCTTTTTAGCGCCACTTTTCTTTGGACTGCTGCCTCTGGTGCGGCAGTGAATCAAGAGGCATCTATTGTCAAAATCCAGACAGATAAAGGCATTGGAACAGGATTTTATGTTCACAACAATATTCTGGCGACAAACTACCATGTTATTGAAGGTGCGAATAAAATCTTTGTCATGGCAGATAAAGAAAACGCTATCGAAATTGAATGGATTATCAACTACGATGAACTTACGGATGTTGCCCTGCTTTTTATCCCTCGCATGGGCCAGCCCTTACCAATCAAGGTGTCTAATCTGGCGTATGGGGCAGAATTGACTTCTTCAGGCTATCCACTCGGTGGAGAACGCTACACGCTCAAAGCCATTTTTACCGGCTGGGAACATTTTGACCGCACGTTATATCTCAAGCTGCACGCCATTATTATCCCCGGAATGAGCGGCGGACCAGTGCTTGACAGAAACGGTAACGTTGTTGCCCTTAACCGGCTTGGTAACTATAACCCCTGGTCACAACAACTTGTGGCCTTGTCCGCGAAATATATTCAGCAGCTTTTGGAGCAAGGCCTCAAAAAAGATTTCGCCCAATATACTCCATTAACCACTTTTGCCCAAAAAACCAAAAAAACCTTGCGCTCAGAGAAAAAACATGACGAAATTATTATCACCGACAACTAAATTTACGCCTTACCTTACTATTCTTGCCCTTGTTTTTCTTTTCTGCGGTTGCACACAAGAAAGCAAGCGTCCTCTGGATCAGGGAATTTATACCTGGAAAGAAAAAGCAAAACGATTTGAAGGATATTCTCCTGCCCCTGAATTTACGGAACGCACGATTGAGCAAACAAGTCTGGAAGACCTGAATCAGACCCAGGAAAAACCGATTGAACAGGAAAAACCGCTGCCAACAACGCCGGTTTCAATCAAGGTTACAAATGTTCCGGCAGGCGTTATTATTGCCACTTTGGCGCGCAAGGAAAATATCAACATCCTGAACACGGAAAAAATAGCCGGCAATATAAGCCTGAACCTCAAACGGGTTCCCTGGAACCAGATATTTAAAACAGTCCTGAGAGACCGCCGCTGTACCTACGAATGGGAAGGCAGTGTGCTGCGCATCTTGACGCCAGAAGATATCAAACAGGAAGCGGAGCTGGCTGAAATACTGCTCAAGAAAAAAGGCAAGGAAAAAAAGCTGAAATCCTTTAGTCCTGTAGAAACAAAAATCGTCAAAATCCAGTTTGCCGATGTCAAGGAAATACAAAAAACCCTGGAGGAAAGTCTTCAGAAAAGAACGCAGAGATTTAACGCAAAAGACAAGGAACTCTTTGACAGTAGTGCTGGAAGCGTTATTTTGGATCAACACACCAACTCGCTGATTTTGCGTGGTCAAAAAAATGACGTTGACCTGATGGTTCGCCTTGTCAAGGCAATAGATGTCCCAACAAGCCAAATCAATATCAAGGCCTATATTGTGGAAACAACTCAGGAAACAGGACGAGACCTGGGCTTGCAGTGGGGAGGCCGCTGGCGTTCCCAGCCGTGGGCAAGTGGCAGCAGAAATGGCCTGACTTCTTCCGGCTCGTACATCGTAAATCCGGAACTCTCTTCTGGTTCTGGTCTGCGTGACTCTTTGAGCAAGGCAATTCCCAACGCTGCCGGTACGCACGGCCTGGGAGCAGCGGGGCTTGGTCTTGGGCTTCTTGTTGGCAATCTCGCTGACGATTATCTTGACGTTCAACTGGCCGCTCTGGAAAAAGCGAATAAGGCCAATATTCTTTCCAATCCTTCTAT
>PDWJ01005748.1_pt1 | contig 12393 bp, 12 predicted proteins | sample 1430881 | NCBI WGS metagenome assembly PDWJ01 (sample SAMN01162460, study PRJNA174530) | Oral metagenome, whole genome shotgun sequencing project. | biome: Marine environment; feature: Marine mammal; material: Swab sample of the gingival sulcus; isolation source: swab sample of gingival sulcus... | reverse complement strand
TTATTTGATTTCGGGAACCTCCTGTCCACAAAAACGTAAAAACAACGTCATTTCAATGCGTCAGGAAAACAGCTGTTCCTCTCTCTGAGGTTCCCGGATGTTCCACTTCTGCTCAAGGTGGTGGGCAAGGCGAAGAAGTTCATTTCCGGCAATAATTTCAATCTTGAGTTCTTCTGCCCGCTGCCTGGAGGTCTTATTCAGTGGATGAGCCGAGACCAGAATCGCCCGGGCATAAATACCACCGACCTTATCGTACAACGAATCAAGCTCATAGAGTACATCCTTTCCTTTCACTGCGCCACCACTCTGATCAATTGCACTTGTTTTGCAGGAGATAACGTGCAAACGATTATGCCAGGTGAAGACCACATCAAGCTCATTTTTGGTTACATTTTTCTTCACCGCCTCTCCTGCCTCCTGCCATGTAAACTCAACATTCATTCGCAGGTCAAGACCAGAGATACGCATGTCAGCAATACACCCATAAACATACTCCTCAAGCCACCCCCCTCCCACATAAAAACGGGCCTCTCTGCTGTTCAGACTGATACCGCCATCGGGCCGTTCTATGCCAACACCTGTCTGCACCAGAATGCTGCAAAGCTCTTTCCCTTTTGCGTTAAACTGCCTCGGTTCCACGATCAGGTATGGGGGCGCTTTTCTCTTTTTCTCCTTTTCTCGATAGTCGGCGATAACAGCGTTCAACCTGCGTTGCAATTCAAGGTTATGGACCAGAAAAGCTGCAAGTTCTGTCGTTGCCGGTCGGCGGCTCTTCTCGCCCTGTGGTGCGTCTCCTTTGAGCATTTTTTTGCCAAGACAGAGGAGATGATCCTTTACCGAAAGCAGATTGGCGGGTAAAGGTTCAGATGTAACACTGTCGCCGAGCTGATGAAGCAGCAGATTTTCGGTATCGACATAGATAATTCGTACTTGTCGTGCCGAAAACCAGCACTGCTGCCATGCCGCAAGAGCCGCTATCTTGGTTCCACCGGTAACATTAAGAGTCAGCTCAGTATCACTGTTTGCCTCCAGCATCTCTTCGCAGATGGTCAGCGTTTTGTTAAAATCATAAGCATCAATTTTATACTCACTGACCATGTATCCCCGCTCCTTAAAAAAACGCTGAAGCAGGTCACGCCTCCTTTCCATCTCAGGAGAGAAAAGGAGAATAACATGATCTACTTTTTCACTGAGTACCGGAATAACATTGGGCAGCACCTGCTCAGAGACAAGACAGATATGGGCTCTCATCATGCCCCCTCTCGAGTGAGTTTTTCATACCTTCGAAAGGCAACATGCTCAAAAAGGTGATCAAGGCGAACCTCATTTTCGCCGATATACTCCTCAACAGCTCTGCGTTTCGTGGTGGAGTATATTGGAGACATACCAAGAAGAAAGGAGTATTGAACGCAGAGATAGCAGGCTCCAAGGTCACCTTGAACAAGAACAAAATCGCCCTTTCTGCCGCTGTTCAACCACAAGAGAACCGGAGCGAGCAGATCCTGCAGGGCGGAAGAGTCGGGCGGCAGAGCAGACCAGAGGCTGCGCACCTCAGGAGGAGGGTGCAGAATCTCGGTAACCCCAAGGCTGCAGCGGGCGTCTTCCCGCTGTGCAGGAGTAAGAGTATGGTTGAAAAGAACAAAGAGTTTTTTCAAGCCGACTCCTTCAACTTTCGGATACGCCTGTTAAGAGCTTTCCACAGCATCTTTTTCTCCTTTTTCGCGCTTCCCTTGTCACACCCCCACTCCTTGAATTTTACTCTCAATTCCCTGGCTTCAGAGAGAGAAAGGTCTTCGAGTTTCAGCGAGCCTGCGGTATAGGCCTCTAAACTCTCCATGGCCTGAATCTGTACCACCTTCGGAGAGAGCTGCTCTTCCGGTTGCGCCTGCTTTATTTTCGACTCCCAGGAAGAGTCTGTTTCCTTCAGCCAGTCTCTTACCAGACAATCACGCTCTTCACTCCATTTCTTCGGTGCGTTGTTATATGTACACTCTGCCGCCTTGTGGACAGCAGCAGCGACCCCTTCCTGATTTCGCCAGCCGTGAATATCTTCACGGGAAAGGATTCTGTTCAACTCTCCCCAGTTCCATCGTGAAGCATCATCTGACTGAAGTTGACGAAGCCACGGTTTCCAGGGAAACTGTCGATCTTCCTGCTCCTGTCGCTGTTTTTCTGCAGTGGCCTCTTCTCGTGCTCTGCGCTCCTCTTCAATCCTTTTTTTCTCTTCGACAAGATGCAGGCGCTGTTTTTCCCGCTCAACCTTCAACTGCTCACTTTGACGAATTTGAAATGCCTCTCCGGCAACACGGGCTGCTTCATTTACCTGAGAAAGAGACACCCAGCCAAAGGGGCGAAGCTGAGCCAGATTCCGCGGCTTTTTCTTGTGGGAAGAGAACCAGATGGTTGTTGCGTAATTGAGCGTTCTCGGCGGCTTCCCTTTAATTTCGATCTGCCTCTTTTCATCAACCGAGGTGACGCATTCTGCACCAGAGTGCCGGCCAAGGCGCAGAGGCAGACCCTGTCCAACCGGAGACGGGCCAGGCATAACACCAATCTCTTTGATTTCACTCGTTTCCCGCGTCCACTCACCGCCAAAAAAATCCAGTGCCTGTTCAATCTCATCAAAGCTTACCGGAGTGCTGATATGCTTCGAAGAAGCTTCAGAGACAGTGATCATCCCCTGAAAAACAGCCCCCGGCTCGACAATCTCAACAATCTGGTAAACGGAAGAAACAGCTCTTTTCTTCGGTTTCTTTTTTATGTTCACAGCATAACAGACAGCACGTTTCACCTCACTCACAGGATGAAAATCAGAAACCTTGACTCTGGAAAAAGGATCACTCACAAAAGGATCACTCGAAAAAGAACAGCCTAAAAGCTCATTCTGCAGCTGTTCGTTCTGATTTTCTTGATCTCGCGGAAGCATCTTCTTCCCGGCCCGAAATCTTTTATTCAGCACTGCAGTGCGCAGGCTGCCCTTAACTGTTGATCCGGGGATATACGGCAGGTCTTCAACCGGATTGAAGGCTGTACGACCGATGGAAAACTGGTTCAGTTTTCTCCCTATACTCTTTCGTTCCAACTCAAGAATCGATCTATAATGTTTTATAAAGTCCTCACCGACCGCAACCGACACGCCAGAGACATTTTGTGCCTCACGGTTGATGAACTTGTATACATCAACCAGAGATTGCACTGTTCCTTCCTTACAAATTTTCGAGAACTCCCGGCGCTTCTCCTCCGGGAGCTGTTGCAGAAAAAGAAACGGATTAAAACTGACGAGACTCTTTTTTTGCTCTTTCACAACAAAGGAGGTCGGCTCATAGACCTCGCCGCATCCGATATGGAGTGGAGAGACCAGCGTTATCCGAAAAGTTCGTGTTTCTGTGTGCATTTATACCTCCACTGTGCAGGGAATACAGGGGGCATACCCCTGCACCACAGTCTGCTCTATTGCGTTGGAAACCCCACTGATACCTTGACCGAGCCAGAGCCTGTGCGGATCTGTTTTGAAAACCGCACCGGTTTCGGCCATTATCACCGGTGATTTGAAAGGATTACCGCTGAGCTGAGCACCACCGCCATGCTTACCAAAACGGGTAAGGGGGGTGAACCAGCCCCGCTCAACCTCTTCCATCACCGGCACACAGGGGGCAAGCGTGCAGAGGGCATTACAGCCGTCTGCCGCAGGCACTGCACACTCTTCTGCAGCGGAAATGGAAAAACGCCCCCTGCCACTGCTGGCATCGCGCCCATAGCCAAAGGTTCCTATACGTTCAAGGGCGATCTGCAGGGCATCGGGGGAGCAGACAGTCTCATCAAGAAGGACAAAGAGCAGAAAACGCACTCCCGGCATAACAGAAAAAGAGGGCGTCGAAAATGGGGCAAACCCTTCAGCGGTTGTGCCGGTGAGACGATTGATGCTGTTATGCATCTCCTCTCCCTTTGTAAGAAAATCACCGGTACAGCAAGCAGCACGTTTCCGGTCCTCTGCATCCATTCCCTGAAAAAGGGACGCTGTTAACTCTGCGTCCCCCATTAGCAGGGTGTTGTCGAAACGAAGCGGCCTCTTTTCATCAACAAAAAACCACTTCTGTTTTTTCAACTCTTTCCGTTCCTTGAGGAATTTTCGTCTTGTTTCTCGATTTTCCGTCTCCAGGCGACCGAAGAGAGCAAGATCCGGGCGAGGGATCGCAAAACCACTGCTGCCCTGTCGCCTCAACTCTGGGAAGGCGGATGAGACGATGCAGAAAGGGCTTTTTCTGTAGCTGGAGAGAACCTCTTCGAAGTCAGCCTTCAGCAAAACGGGATCATCTACAAACTGCCAGCAGAGCTGTCCGAAAAGGGTGTCACCGACCAGAGGCGTAGCAAAGAGTCCAAGTGGTTTCAGAACGATTCGATAGAGTTTCATGAAGACCTCACAATGCTCTCAGGCTGGTTGATTCGATTCAGATGGGGGTGATTGCTTTAAAACGATCCTGCAGTTCGCTGTCATGAAACTGAAAACGAACCCGACCATAACCGCGGCTGCCACTGCCGCCAAGGGCGTCCAATTCGACGAGACGCAAACCCAGCAACAGCGGCGTGATGAGATCCCCGTCACCTTCCAGCTGCTTCAGGGTGATCGAAAAGTCGAAGACCATCCCTGCAGGAACCCGCTCAGTAAAACGCGGATTGTCAGCAACACCTTTGATCCGATTGATCGAGTTCTCGGATTTCACCTCGGTAAGAGAAAGCCCCTCGTTGAAAAGCGCTTCTTTGCACTCACTGTTAAGCGGGCAGTCTGCAAAAGACGACCGGGTAGGCCCGATCTTCTCAGCAACATCGCCATCTGCACCGCTGGTTCCAAAGAGTCGAAGAATCTGCATCGCCTCCTCCCTCTCCTTCCCCTCACTTTTTGTTAAAGCAGCAGCATTCACAGGTTTTCCGCCAGTATAACGTAAAAGGCCACTGCGCAACTCCAGCAGAGATCGCACTTTCCCTTTCAGAGAGGAGCCCGGAATAAAAGGCTCGTTGCTATGAGGATGTTTGACCACCGGGTTGTCTGTACCGCCGATGCGCATCTCGGTATCGCCGGCACCGATATGAAGCCCGCTCTGCAGGGTGATCTGCCCTTTGATTTCTGTAATATTTTTCAGTTTCATTGTATTCTCCGCCACTTTTACGTACAGTTTATCCGATCAATTCTGTCCCTTTTATTTTGGCCCATACAGCTTATAAAAGGCCATCAATGCCTCAAAAAAATGAGTGAAGATCTTAAGATCTTCTTTGCTTTCAATCTGGTTGATACCACTGCGAATCATCCCGACGAAATTTTCACTCACCAACTCCCTTCCCTGGGCATAGGCCGCCCTCGCAATAATCAGATGCAGCCCGGGAAGCAGCTGTTCAATATCCACGGCATTGCTTTTTGCTGCATCGTTCAAACGGACAACCTCATCAAAAAAACGGCGTAACTGTGAGCCTTTGTTAGATTTTTTGTTTCTGCTGTCACTCTCAAGCTCTTTTGCCATCCACTCTGCCGTTTTTGAGAAGAGTAATGGATCAACTGTTTTTTTCTCAGCATCCTTCCATAGTCTAATTTCACTCATTCCACCCTCCTGTCTGCTCTGTCACGTCATCTTCAACGCCGATTATAGAGAACTGTCCACAGCGGGATACGCAGGTCGCCGCCAAAATTATCAAGCCACGTCACAAACTGCTGCATCTCCTCGAGCGCTCTTTTTCTTGCCTCTCCTTTCAACTCCTTTTTCAGATTGCGCACCATCTGGTATTGAAACATTGCCCTCCACCGAAGACAATGCATATCTGTAAAACTGACGTCACCTGTCCCGAGACTTTTTTCTTTCTCCGCCATATCTATAAACTCATTGAGCCGATAGAAGAGACTGGCAGAGACATAACTTTCTCTCCATCGTTCCATCTCTTTTTCACAGTCGACCAGTTTCTCGAGTTGTTGCCAGCAGATGGTGCGACCGAAAAGAGTGATCCGGTTGCCGCCGGCATCCTTGGCACGCTCGAGTGCCTCCTCAGCCCTATCGGCAAGGCGACTCACCGGTGTATGCCCCTTTGCCATCGCGATACCTGCGGAAAAGTGTATCTCTTTGTTTTCACATACAAAGAGCTGAAATGCATCACGAAGGCAGAGGGCCAGTTCGCGCATCCTGTTCCAGGGGCCGAGAAGAAAGAGATCATCACCTCCGGCAAAAATGGTATAGACAGAATGAAAACCTTCATCACTGCCAAGGAGCTGAGGCAGATAAAGGGAGAAGAAGCTGTCGAGCTGGCGGCTCAGTGTCGCCATACGGGAAACCGTATAGCGCTCCTCAGGCAGGCCGCAGCCCATCAGCAGACCGAGCTGATCAACATCCGCCTTCAGGATACCCAGTGCTGCTGTACCGTGGAGCAGATTGTCGGCGTCTGTATGCTGCGCAAGGCAGGCAAGATCAGAAAAGGTCTTTGGATGCCCGTCATTTGCACCCTGCCGCAGTTGGTCCGAGTCTTCCTGACGGCGAGCCACTGCTGTAAGACGTGGATCTTTGAGATCAAATTCGGAACAGATGGGGACATACCCGTTAAGCCATCGACCGGTCACCGGAGAGATCGCCAGTCCATCATCTGCTGCGTTAAACTGCTGCAGCTTTATCAGGCGACTGCCAAGATTCTCAGCTTCATCTTCTTTGCAGAAACGAAGTTGATATCCCCCCGGTAATGGCGTATGAAGCTCTCCTTCTGTGTCACCTTTAAAAACTGCCAGCAACTTTTTTTTGACCAGCTGTGTACCAATGTCGATCTGATCGGCGCAGAGGCCACAGGAATACCGACCTTCCTGATGACGGCAATTCCCGTCTGCCGGGCGAATACCACAAAACGGGCACAGTCTGTCGCGCTGTTCGCCATCATCAGCCCTCTTTATAAAAAGAGAAAGATAATGTTTTTCAGGGACAACCCCACCGTACTGCGCAAGATCGAGGCGGGCAGTTTTTGTTTCCTCCATATCCTGCTTATGGCGTGCCCAGAGGAGAGCGAACTTCTCCGCACTGAACTCCTCCTGACGGGCAGAAGTCACTGTTATTCCATAGCTGCTGGTGCCAAAGGAGTTGATATAGAGCCACTGGTTGATCTCTCTGCGCACCTTCTCTATCTCTGCTGCGGCATCGTCTGTGTTGGCGGCGATGAGAGTGAATTTTCCGGCAGCATTAAGTACAACTGCAGTTGAGGGAAGACCAAGAGTCCGACAGAGCAGATCAGCACAGAGATCAGAGAAAAGAGATACATAAAAAGAACGTCCCCGCAGGAGCTTGGAACGACTCGCAGCAGTCTCTCCTCCGGAACTGAAGATAAAATTTTGAATACCATAAAAGTCCCCTCCGATGAGGAGAAATTTTTCTGCATCCCCTCTGTGGATAGAGTGTTCATTCAGACTCTTCTTTGCCCGGTGCCAGATATAGAGCGCAGCAGCAAGCGCACTGGTCGTACGGGCGTGATCATACAGAGAAACATCGGGGACAACATATCCCACCCGTGCCTGGGGTATCATCGCGGTAAAACTTTGCAGCAGCGAGGTAAAATGCTCCATCCATAAACGAGGGTTATTCCGGTTCTTCAAATTTTTAAGACCTTCGACAAAGGCCTCGTACAGCGCATGGTACTCCTTCTTTGCCTCTTCTTTTGCTCGTGTGATGCGTTTTTGAGGAAAAATAGATGTACTGCTCAAAGGCTCAAGACGGTATTCCCATGCAAATTTATCCAGTGCCGTTACCGGAGTCTCTCTGCCCGGATCAAGCTGTTCAAAGAGGGGTAACATCCGGGTTGTCCGATACTCCCTTACACCGATCTCTTCTCCTTCAGCAAAGTGGGCCCGCTCAAGACCTGAACTGATCCTGTCCGCCTGGCTGACGATTGTTTCCAGTACCGTTTCCGGCTTATGGTGTCGGGCGGCGAGATTGATGAAACTCTCGTTATCATCACCCCAGGAAGCGGCATTCAATTCCGCAGGAAGATACTCCGCCATCTGTTCGATAAAAGCAGCTGTATAGAGGGCGTGACGATGACTGTGATACTTTTTTTCCCTGTTAAACGGTTGGTAGAGATCAATGTTATTCTGTTGATACTCCCTGGATATTTCAAGACCATCCTGGGCCAGTTTACCAACATCATGAAACAACGCCGCCAAAGCTATTTTCAGGGTGGTTGTCTCCATTTTCTCTCCTTTAAAAGCTAAGATTACAGCAGGGGATGAAATCAAGATCGATATAGCCCAAACGTCATAAAAACGGCTCTGCAGGTACCGGAATACACCGGCCTTCCCCTCGTAACATATTGATTTAAAACAAAAAGAGGCCGCACAGGGGTAAAAAGCAACAAGCTGGAAATATCAGCTAAATAATAAGTATAACAGTATGGAGAACAAGTTTCCAGCCATACAGTGATATAATCACCACATAAGACAAAATTTATGCTTACACCTGCGAAAAAAAACGGAACGGCAAGGTGTTATCTTTTTAGAGGAGAGCTTGTATCTTCAGACAATACCAGGCGGCAGGACGTCGGCCGTAAAGAGACCTGCGGCACATATTTTTCTGCACTGCGGTCGAAGAAAAGACAGATTTTACTCTTTGGTACTCATGGCAATCCGACCAAGCCCAAAAGCGGTCTGTTTGCCAAGGTTGACAGTGCAGCCGTAGCGTAACAGCGGGAGAAACGGAGTAAGATCACCGGAAAAGACAAGGGTTCCAACCACTCCGCCAAAGAGCATGCTGCTCTTCTGCCGGTTCGAGTAGCGGTTATACTCCTTCCAGTGGGTATTGTGATTGACCAGATTAATTTTTTCGGCATCGCGGCAAAGACCGGCGTAGTCGAGAGCAGAAGGTGTACTGCTGTAGCTCTTTTCAAGAGAAGATATGCGACGCAGAGCGGCACGTACCAGAAGCGGGAAGGTAATATGGCGCTGAAACTCGTTTTTCGCTTTAACCCGCAGTGGTGTATGAAGGGTGACACTCAAATGCAGGGCAGGAGGCTCTTCCTCAAGTTTGAGGATACGATCGGGAGCACGGTGGAGAATTTTCTCCTGCTCATTATAGAGAGACTGTCCGCCAGTGCTGACGTCTGTAAGAAGATAACGCCCGGCACCATTGTTGCTCCCTTTTTTACCAAGTCCACTCTGCCCCATCATCTCAAGGGCATAGATAATATGAGGAAGATACTCTACCGCCGGACCGAGGAGGACAAGGCCGAAACGGAGCACATCTCCCTCCCGGTACTCCCGCTTCTCTTCGGAGGGAGGGTTGAAAAAGTAGGGGTGGGGGCGTGCGGCGATATGGCTGCCACGCAATTTTTCCGTGGCAAAAATAAGGGAGTAGGCACAGTTTGCGGTAAGCAGACAATCGTCACATTGGCGCTGACGCAGGGTGCAGGCAATTTTTTTGAGGGCGTGCCCGAAGGCTCCGCGCAGAGTTGAACCTTTAAAGGCAGGAAGCAGTGCCGGGGTGGTAAAACGGCAGGTTATTTCAAGAGGAAGGATCGCGAGCATCGGGTTTCATAAACAGAACCAAAGCAAATTTCAGAAAAGCATGAATTTCCCTTTCTTTAAATCATCACAGATATTGAGCTGAAAAAACAAAGTGAAACCAAGAGGTAATACAAGGGTACCTTAAATACTCCGGCCATTGATTCCATCGAGGCGCAGGAGAGAATGTACCGCGGGCATGATATTCGGAGGATAAATTTTCGACTGCAACAAAGAGAACTGAGTATTCAAGATTTGCTCACGTCAGCCCCCCTTTTTCAGCTCTCATCGTCGGTCTCCGGAGGCCTGTCGATGTCGTGATTCAATCGCTTTGTCTCGTCGGTCAGCTTCAGGACATCAAGCAGCATCTCTTTCCATCCCGCCATTACTGTACCGCCTCCGAGCGGTCAAGCTGGCGGAGGGTCTGCTGCAGACGCCTGCGGGTCTGCCGGGTCTCTTCAAGCGCCTCTCTGAGACGATCGGAGACGACAGCAACAAGCTCCTCATCATCAACAGGAGCTGTGGCATCGGGATGAAAGGCATCTATCGCCATCCTCACAACAGCGGCCGCCGAGACCCGCTTTTTTCGCGCCAGCCCCTCGACTTTTTTGACCTGCTTCGGAGCGATAAAAAACTGTTTGCGGATAAGATTTTCTGCCGCCTGCATGTTCTCCTCCTCCTGGTAAACACAGATAACCGGCCTGTTGAGGGGTCCCTGAACAAAACCCCCCGTCAGCCTGTGGATCAGAACTCCTCCCCATACTATACACATACACAACAGGATACACAAGTCCGCACTCATCTCTTTTGCAGCACCCTGGTAATAAAAGCGGCCGCCAGTCTCTCCGAGTAACAGCTGCCGCCGGGTGTCGTCTCCATAAAGCCGAGATGGCCGCCGAAGCGCGGCGTTTTGACCACAACGCTGCCACGACTCTGTGGATAGCAGGCCGCGCCGAGGAACGGGTCGTCGAGGGCATTGACCAGCAGTACCGGCACCCGGATTGCTGCGAGCAGAGGGGCCGCACTGCAGCGGGTCCAGTAGTCTTGCGCATCGACAAACCCGTGCAGCGGCGCGGTGTACCGGCTGTCGAACCCGGCAAAATCACGCAGACGATGATAGTTGCGATCGTCAAGCAGTTCCGGGAAATCGATCATTTTGCGACGAATCCGGCGATGGAGACAGCCGAGGAAGTGGCGCATATAGATGCGGTTTCGGCCGCGCGCCATCTGCGCCGCAGAGTCGGCAAGATCGACTGGCGCAGAGAACGCCGCCGCCGCGCACACCTCGGGCGGCAGTGCGGCGCCGCTCCGTCCGAGGTAGAGCAGGCTGACGTTACCGCCCATGCTGAAGCCGACAAGGACGATGCGGCGATAGCCCGCAGCCACCGCCCGCTGCACCACCGCGTCGAGGTCGGCGGTATCATTATTACTGTAGAGCCGCGGCAGCCGGTTCATCGCACCACTGCAGCTGCGGAAATTCCACGCCAGACTGTCGACTTCGAGCTGCGCCAGCCGTCTGACCATGCCGAGAATGTAAGGACGGTCAGCCGACCCTTCGAGACCGTGGCTGAGAATGGCAACCGCCGACCGCCCGCCGCGATCGCCATCAGGCCTGAGATGCCAGTCGAGGTCAAGAAAATCGCCGTCGGCGAGCTCCAGCCGCTCTCTGCGCGGTGGCGGCAAAACCACCTTTCGGAAAAAGGCCGGAAGTACCGTCTGCAGATCGGGATGGCGCAGCAGCGGAGAGAAGCTCACGCGGCAACCTCGTCACCGGCCGCCGTCTCTGCCGAGAGCAGCGCCGAGAAGGCGGCCAGTATCGACGCGTCCTCAGAGATGCCCTCAATCACACTCGAGTAGAGTTCAAGACGTACCTTTTCCGCATGCAGATGGGTCTCCGCCGGAGAGAAACCAAGCGCAAACAGGGTTCTGCGTATCATCGCAATGACCGTCTCATACTCCGGAAGCACCAGCTTCTTCACCCCCAGTTCGAGCAGAAGATCGCGGCAGTCCGCGCCCGAGGCACGGGCGATAATCTCGACCTCCGGGGCAAGCTGCCACGCCTCCCCGACCACCGCACGGGCGGTGGTAATATCCGGCAGAGCGATCACCAGCAGGGCGGCCCGGCTCAGGTCGGCCGACTCCAGCACAATCCCCTTTGTCGCATCGCCGTAGATCGCCGGCATCTCCATCTCTCTGGCCTGAGAGAAACGGCGCTGATCGAGCTCGATAACCACAAAGGGACAGCCAACCCGCTGCAGCAGGCGGGCGAGCTGAAAACCGATCCGCCCTCCTCCGGCGATGACAACATGGCCGGCAAGCCCCTCCTCCGGCAGTCCCACACTCTCCAGCGGCTCCCGCTTCGGGGCGAACCTTTTCATCAGGGCGTAGAGCCGCGCCGTCTGCCCGGAGGCGATCGGGGTGAGCATCATGGTAATGACGGTCGTCGTCAGAATCAGCGAGTAGAAGTCGTGATCTATCGCCCCGCAGGCGACTCCGGTCTGGGCGAGGACAAAGCTGAACTCGCCGACCTGAAACAGCCCCAGCCCGACTGCGAGCGGAATGACATTGGTGTAACGAAAAAGACGGACGGTAAACGAGAAGATCAGCCCCTTGCCGATACTCACCGCCAGGACGAGCACCAGCACCTCGTCCCAGTGCTGTCCCATGAATGCGGGGTCAAAAAGCATCCCCACCGAGGTAAAAAAGAGCATCCCGAAGAGATCGCGCAGCGGGATAATATCGCCCAGCGCCTGATAGCCGTAGTCCGACTCCGACAGCACCATCCCGGCGGCGAAGGCACCGAAGGCAAAACTGAGCCCGAGACTCCAGGTGACAAGGCCGATACCGAGGCCGATGGCGGTGATCGCGAGCAGAAAAAGCTCACG
>PDWJ01004438.1_pt1 | contig 12394 bp, 10 predicted proteins | sample 1430881 | NCBI WGS metagenome assembly PDWJ01 (sample SAMN01162460, study PRJNA174530) | Oral metagenome, whole genome shotgun sequencing project. | biome: Marine environment; feature: Marine mammal; material: Swab sample of the gingival sulcus; isolation source: swab sample of gingival sulcus... | reverse complement strand
TGATGAAAAAGGAGTATTCATAAAGCAGACAGACTTGCACTCCGAAGTTGTTGCCGGAAAACTTGCTTGCACACAACACTTTATCAAAGACAAAAATGTGTCTCAGTGTTTATTTAATAAAATATTCAGAAAGGAAATATTTCAGGGAATCATATTTCCTGATTTTCGATATAGTGAGGATTTCTATTTGATGTCCATGCTGGCTGCAAACACCAGAAAAATTGTAACGGAATCTGATCTGATCTATTTTTACCGCCAGCATCCAGCTTCTGCGGTGCATCATCCTTTTTCATTGCGCCGTCTGGATGCCGTCAGGGCAGGGAAAGCGCTTTTTTTACATTATGAAAAAGAAAATCCTTCTTTGTCAAAATATGCGGCCCGTTATATTGTACAGGTCTCAATGGATCTGGCAATTAAGGCATATACATCAAAATTGGATAAAGATATAAAAGTTACATGTTATAGAATGCTCAAAGGGTATTACAATTATTTTTATCGCAGCCCGGAAAAAAAACTGAGCAAACCGGGGGTCAAGATGAGGCTGTTTCGGGTATGGCCAGATTTTATTCTTTTTATTTACTCTGTCAGGAAAATTTTGCATAATCTCCGTGGAGCCGTCTAGAAGAGTTCCCCAATTAATGAGAAGGATTGAAGAAGGATGAACGGGCGCTCTATTTTTGTATCATGAACATTGCTGATTATATACCATATGAAATCAAATTATATCTATAAAGTATTAATTCTTGCCATATTTGCTGCATTTTTTTTGAATGGCGATATGCTGTATGGTGCTTTCGGCATACCCTATACTGCGCCAGGGGGAAGCCGTCTTGTAAAATTTCATCTTTATGCCTATCTAGTGTCTGGAGGTTTTTTATTTCTGGTATTTAAAAATGGAATGGATTATATTCCTGCCTCGTTGGGTTCTATCTTTCCATATTGGATTACCTCTGTACTCAGTATCCTGTTGACTATGGTATATTCCTTGTTTTTTGTTGGATATACGTCCATTGCGTATTTTATAGATACTCTGCTCATTCCAATAATTGCCATTCCCCTGATTCTTGAGCTAGATGACCAACAGAAGGAGAATCTTATAAAGATCATCGCTTATCTTATACTGTTTAATTCTCTGGTTGCCCTGGCCGAATTCGTAGTGAAACATTGGATATATCCTGCCCCATTTGGTTTAGGCGGATACTTTCGATCCCGTGCTTTTCTTGGTCATTCGCTGGATAATGCTTTGATTACAGCATCGTTGTCTCCATTATTGATGAAAAAAACAAAATTGAATTTTGAGGTGTATCTTGGCATAGTATTTTGTTCATTATTGGCTTTTGGAGGACGCTCCTCGCTTTTTATTTTTTCATCTTTTGCTCTTTTACTGTTTTTTTGGGAGCTAAGGCAGTTCCTGAAAAAAAAACATGCAAAATCCCATGGAATCGTTACAATTTCATTGTTAATTTTGTTCCCTCTGATTTTAGTTTTGGTTATTATTATATTTAATACCAATCTACCTACACGAATTATAAATAAATTATATATTGATAATAGTGCCAGAGTACGGTTTGATTTATTTGATATGCTGCGGTATTTTTCTGTGAACGATTGGATTTTTGGTCTTCCTTCTTCATCCCAGATTTTCTATCTTAAGCAAAAAATTGGGGTTCTGATCATTGAAAATTATGTCGTTGACTGGATATGTCATTTTGGTCTGCTTGGAACAATCCCTTTGATATTGTCCATGACAATGACCTTTATTTACAGTATTAGGCATATAAAAGCCTCTACCATTTTTCCAATTGGCATATTTTTAAGTGTTTCTGTTTTTAACAATTCATTGTGTACAAAAACCCCAGCCCTTTTTTTTCTGACAATTATCCTGTTTTGCTTATCAGTAAATAAAGAATCCAAAAAACAATCTGGAGAATATCATGATACCGCAAACAAAGTATTCAATAACGGTGTTTACCCCTATATATAACAGGGCTCATTTAATAGACCGTTTATATGAATCTCTATTGGCTCAGGAATATCGTGATTTCGAATGGGTCATCATAAACGATGGCTCCACAGATAATACAGATGAGAAAATAAAAGAGATTATAAGAAAAAATAATAAGTTTAATATTGTCTATAAGGAAAAGAACAATGAAGGGAAACATGCGGCAATCAACGATGCTGTAAAAATTGCCCAGGGCAGGCTGTTCTTTATTGTTGACAGCGATGATTATCTTACAAAAGATGCCTTGTTCTGTCTGGAAAGATGGGAAAAAACAATAGCAGAGGAATTGCATTATGCAGGGGTTTCCGGTCTGAAAAAACATGAAAATGATAAGGTCGTTGGCCGATTCCCATTTGGTGGAAGAAAGTCCGGGCATGTTGATGCATCGCATCTGGATCGCAAAAAAAGACAATTGGATGGAGATAAGGCAGAAGCCTATTATACCCATATTCTGAAAAAATATCCGTTTCCTGTTTTTGAAGGGGAAACTTTTATGTCAGAAAGCGTTGTCTGGAACAAGATTGCTTGCGATGGCTATATTATCAGATGGTTTCCCCATGCAATTTATATATGTGAATACCTTGAAGACGGGCTAAGTGCAAATGCCAGGGCAAATGCAAAAAAGAATCCACGAGGTGTCCGTTTGTTAAGTAATATGAATTCCCGGATTCAACGCAACTGGATTGACCGTGTGAAGTATTGTGGCAAATATTTTGGATATAGTAAATTTTTGACCATACCCTTTATGCAGATTTTCAGGGAATCAGAAAATCCCTGTCTCCTCCTATTTTCTCTTCCCATTGGCTTTTATTATTATATCCGAACATTTAGAGTATAATCAGACCAGCGAAGGAATTAACTTAATTATGACAAAAGTATTATACGATCTAATAGCTGCACAATCGTCATTGGATATTAAATTTCATGGAGGCGGGCAGTATGCAAAGGGTTTAATAGTCAATGCCTGTAAGAAAGGATACACAAATTTTGAATGTGTTTATGATTCCAGTCGTTATATTGATCATAGCCTGATAAAATTGCTTAATGAGTTGGGCATTAAAATACATGATGTAAAAGGAAATGCCGGGTTGTTAAAAGAACTGGTTGAATCTTCAAGATACACAATGTTCTATTCTGCTCTGCCTACCTTAGAGCATCGCAGATATAAATATAAAGATACTATATTTGCCTTTACCATACATGGGTTAAGAAATCTTGAACAGCCAAAGGATTTTTATGTGTATAAATACGATGATAATTTGAAGAAAAAAACGAAAAATTTGATAAAACACTGGTTGTTTCCCGGTCTGTATTACAGACTTTGCTACAAACGCTATAAAAATCTTCTATCCCTGAAAAATACAAAAATATTTACGGTGTCTGAGCATAGTAAATGGTCAATACGGTATTATTTCCCGGAGAATATGAATAAAAAAATAGAGGTGTTTCACTCCCCATTTTTTTTTGTAGAACAATCAATTAGTGACAAGCCAATACCAGAGAAAGACTATTACTTGATTGTAAGTTCAAATAGATGGGTTAAAAATTCATACAGAGCTATAAAAGCGTTTGATAAATTGTTTGATAAAAATTATTTGAAGGGTAAAAAAGTTGTGTTGTTAGGAGGATCAAAAAAGATAGGAAAATTTGTCAAGAACAAGAATCGATTTATTATTAAAAATTATGTCGCAGATGAGGAGTTAAATGCTTACATGAAAAATGCCTATGCTTTGGTGTATCCAACATTAAATGAAGGCTTTGGCTACCCTCCAACACAAGCCATGTATTATGGTACTCCTGTTGTAACATCGTTAACTTCAAGTATCGGTGAGATTTGTCAAAATGCGGTGTTATATTTTAATCCATATAGTATTGATGAAATTGCCAATAGAATTCTGCAAATAGATTCAGACCTCACATTGAGAGAAGATTTATTGAATAAAGGAAAAGAAAGATTTAGAGAATTGTATGAGTTGCAGAAAGAACAGGAACAGAAAATGCTGGATGCAATTTTTGGCTAAATGCTCATTTGCTATCAATAAAGATATAATTTGATATAAAATAAGGCTGTTTGGTGTGAGAAATCCATCCTTTCATTACCCATCTCTGAATATAGGAACCGGGAATGTTCTTTTAACCACTTCGAATCTATTGAATAAAGGTGGTGTGGCAAATTATTTCCGTACAATTATTGCCCAATTCCCAAAGGATTTTTTTCATGTCCTTCAAACTGGCAGTTCAAGCCATTCCCGTCAAATTTTGCATCCTGTTCTGGATCAGATAAGATTCAGACGTGCCATTACCCATAACAAATTTTCCTTGTGTCATTTGAATCCTTCATTAAATGCAAGAAGTTTTTTCAGGGATGGGCTTTTTTCCTGGCAGTTAAAAAAAGCCAACATTCCTTTTTTGGTTTTCTGGCGAGGGTGGGACAAGAATTTTGAAAAACAGGTGGAATCAGGATACAAAAAGTTTTTTGACCATACTTTTTTGTCCGCAGCAGCGTTTATTGTTCTTGCTTCGGAGGTAGAAGAAAAATTGCGTCAATGGGGTGTGAACGTTCCCATTTACAGGGAAACCACCATTGTGGGAGATGAGCTTGTAAAGGATGCGGATTTTTCATTGCGGTGGCAGGGGGATGATTGGAAAAATCAGGTCAGCATATTGTTTTTATCCCGACTGGAACGGGCAAAAGGAATTTTTGAAACCATCAAGGCCATAAGGCTTCTTATTGATAAGGGGCTTTCCGTATCGCTGACCATAGCCGGGAATGGTAAGGCCATGGGAGAGGCAAGGGAGCTTGTTGCAAAACTGGCTCTGACACAACAAATTCATTTTACCGGAGACATCAGGGGCACAAATAAAAAGAACGCTTTTCTGGAGCATCATATTTATTGTTTGCCTTCATACAGCGAAGGGATGCCAAATTCTGTGCTTGAGGCAATGGCCTTTGGAATGCCAGTCATCACAACCGCTGTTGGTGGATTAAAGGATATGTTTGTCCATGATCAGATGGGAAAATTGGTACCACAAAAAAGTCCTGGGGAAATTGCCAATGCCATTGCCGCCCTTGTCCAATTCCCTGAAACGATGATCCAGATGGGAGCTTTTAATGCAGAATTTGCCAGACAGCATTTTATGGCCTCGGTGGTAAGCCAGAGACTGGCCAATATTTATCAGACGATTATAAGCTAGTTTATCAATATTGTATCATAGGAGAATACAATGATTCACAATCATAGTAACTTCCATCTGGTCGGTTTATGATCGTGTATCAGAACCGGAACAGAGGGGATGTTTGTAAGACAGAGGTTTTATGTTATAACGGCCACGGGCCGACTGGGAATGCCATTCTCCAGATCAGTCCACAACCAAGAATGAAAGTAAATTAATAGATTATAGAGTCTTTCATATAAAACCTAATCTATTATAGTCGTTACTAATAGGAGACAGCCCATGTCAGAAAATATTCTGCGGAATCCTTCAAACGGACAACCAGGAGGTAAGAGATATGCTGGCAAAAGATGATATTCTGTTGACCAAGGCAAATACTGAAATGAATAAATTTTACAGTATCGCCGGGGAGCGCGCCCTGTATCAGGCAGCTCGCAGAGAGGAACATGACCGGGCTTCAATAATAGGTGCATCCAGACGTGAAGGGTACGCACAAGGTATAGATGAAGGCATTTCACAAGGTATTGCCCAAGGCGCATATCAGGCCAATTGCAAAACTGCCAGACTGCTTGCCTTGCATCTGGCATCCTGCTGGTGATCAGGGAATCGGCGTAATAAAATACAAATCAATCGGTTATGAAATTAGGCGGTGGATTTGGGATGATAAATTTTGACGTTTATGAAATGTGCTAGAGAAATATGAGCCATGAAAGATAAAAATAGTACGGTACCAAAAGTCATTTATATCATGGGAACAGCCAGAAGCGGTACCACAATTCTTGCAATTCTTCTGGCATCTGGTTCTGGCTGTTTCGGTGCAGGAGAGATGACTGCACTACCGGAAGATGGATGGCTCCACAACAGGACATGTGCCTGTGGAGAACCTTTTTATCATTGTTCGGTATGGTCTCAGGTTGTTGAACAGATGCATCTGTCAACAAAGCAATTACAAATCTGGAAACAAATTCAAAAGAAAATGGACTGGCATACCGGATTTGTAAGGCAGCTTTTCAAGGCTTTTTCTGCCAAAGATGCAAAGAAATATGGCAGATTGAACCATCAGCTAGTCACAGCACTTTGCACCAGTACAAAAGCAGATACAATTATTGACTCTTCCAAATACGCAGGACGCGCCTTGGCCCTTTCTCGGCACACGGATCTGGATTTGCGTTGTGTCTGCATGACTCGTGATCCTGCAGGTCTGCTGGATGTGTTTCAGACAAAGGGGATTGAACATCGGTCAAAATCCCCTGTTTCGGCATTGATGTATTATATTTTTGTGACTGGAAGTATCAAAATAGCATCACATCTACTCCATAAAAGAGTATTGTTTCTGACTCTGGAAGAGCTGATCAGCGACCCGGACAATGTATTACAAAGGATTGAAAGGCATTGCGAGGTTGACCTTGGAGAAACTCGCAATATTATAGAAAAACAGGGCCTTTTTACTACTGGTCACGTTGTAACGGGAAATCGTCTGCGTAAGCAAAAAAATGTCCGTTTACAGCAACAGCCCCCCCATCTTCGTTTCCAGCCTACCAGATTGTCATGTATCATAACAGCTTTCATGCGGTGGTGGAAAAAACAGATAGATTTATCATAATAAAAATATGCTTGGAAAAGTACGGGAGTGTCACGGGCCATACTGGTAGGCCGACACCATATAATTGTTGGAGAATATACTTGTTACATATCATTATTACAATTGATTATGAAATATTTGGAGATGGAACAGGAGACGTAAAACGTCATATGATTGAACCGACCAATCGCATCCTGAATATTTTTGACAAGTATGGTGTTCCATTAACCATAATGTTTGAACTTACCGAATATTTTAAATTTATCGAATATGATCCTCACATTAAAAAAGATATGGGTTACTCATATGCAGATGCAGTTAGGAAGCAGGTACTGGATGCGTATCATCGTGGTCATGATGTTCAATTGCATGTTCATCCACAATGGCTTGATGCGGAATACAAAGATTCAAAATGGGTAATGAATGATGCAAAGCTTTCTGTCAGTAAAATGTCTCCAGACAAGATAGACAGATTAATAACTGCTGGTAAAAATGAATTGGAAGGACTCATTCGGACGGTTGATCCAACGTATATATGTGAAGTATTACGACTTACAAATTTGCCTTGGTGTGAGGCTCCTCAAGTAGTTTTTGAAGCCATGAAAAAAAATAAACTCATTGCACATTCTCTTGCTGTTTCAGATAATCCTCGAAATTCGGAACGTGGATATTGGATGCTGGATGAAGAGTGGCCTTTATTTGAAATTCCCATACATTCAATGAAATTGCCTGCATATAAAGCAATGAGTTTTTATCGAGTAGCGACTGCCCTGTATCGCAGAAAATATACCAGGGGGACCGTAAGCATGGGTTCTCATGAATCGGTTGGAAAGAAAAGTTTTATTGAGCGATTAACAGAACCGTATGTGGTGAAATGGGATTTTTGTAAACAGTCTTCACAAGAAATGCTTACGTTCCTTGATGGTGGTTTGGAGAAATATGATCATGAGAGAAACGAAGTCCCTTTGATCATGATCGCCCATTCCAAAGATTTTTTTAATGCTGGTAATTTGGATACCTTTTTAAGGGATGCAATCAAGAGAAAAAGTAAAGTGAAATTTTCTTCATTTGGGGATTTTGTTTCTTCTTATTTAAAGTAGGTTCGCATGGGAAAATATTATAAAAAAAATCATAACACATTAAGTTATTAATAGAATCATGCAAACTAACTGGCTGATACATCGTCTCAGGAAAATGCCTTTGCCGGAAATCCCCTGGCGGATGATGGAAAGAGTAAAAAAATATAGAGATCAGCATTCTGTTTTTGAAGCAGTAGAAAGTGTTCAGCCGTTTTCTGAAAAAATTTTTTTACTATCTCAGATGGACTTTTCAGGAAATAGGGATTTTTCTGAAGGGGACGCTGGAAAATTATATGAAATGGCCAATGATGCTATGGAAAACAGGTTTCGTGTTTTCAACCTGGAAGTCGAATTCTCTGAATCTGTCAACTGGCATCTTGATCCTGTTTCTCAAAAGAATTGGCCGCAAATTTTCTGGGGAAATATCAATTATCGGGACAGAACACGGGGAAGCGTAAAATTTGTATGGGAATATAACAGATTGTATTGTTTGTTCCCTTTGGCTTTTTCATATCGTTTGACTGGAAATGACGAATACGCAAGAAAAATATTTGAGATCATTCGGTCATGGAATGAGGGAAATCCGTATCCGACAGGGGTAAACTGGGCTAGTGGAATCGAATCCGCAGTTCGCCTTGCCAATCTGGTATGGACACTTTCCTTGCTCGAAGACTATCCTTTTTCAGAAGAGGATTTGATTGCAGTAAATCATTTTGTGTATTTTCATGCCATAAGAATTGACAGGTATCCTTCCAGATATTCTTCTGCCAACAATCACTTGCTTGCGGAAGGTTTTGGATTGTTTCTTGCCGGTTTGTTTTTCCCCCATTTCAAAGGGGCTGCGCATTGGTTCCGGAAAGGAAAACATATCATGGAAGAGGAAGTTACCCGACAAATTCTTCCCGATGGAGGCAGTTTTGAATATTCTACTACCTACCTTTCCTTTGTATATGATTTTTTTCTTCTGTTCAAAATCTGCTGCGATCGTTGTGGGCTTTCATATACTCCTGATCTTGAAAAATGCTTGTATGAATCCTGCAACTTCATACGGGCAATAATGGATAAGAATGGAAATATTCCCAATATAGGAGATCAGGATAGTGCTGTCCTGGTGAATTTTGGATTGAATAATCAGGAAAATTTTTCTTCTATCTTGAATACGGGAAGTGTTTTATTCAACTGTCCTGATTTTTCAAGGAGAATCAATGAGTTGAAAACCTTTATCCTGACCGGGAAAAAGGCAAAAATACATTCCAGGAGGAAAATTTTAGATGAGCCTTGCATTCAATATTTTTCGCACAGCGGTCTTTCTGTTATCAGAGACACGCTGGATGGAGAAGAAATATTATTTTGTGGCAATGCTACCCCCCTGGGTATGGCTCCCCTCTATGCCCACGGCCACCTGGATGCTTTGTCCTTTACATTGAACCTTGGCGGATATGAGTTTTTTGTCGATTCTGGAACCTATTGCTACCATTCCAGCAAAGACTTGCGAAAATATTTCAGGGGAACTTCAGCCCATAATACCATCAGGGTGAATAAAACAGAATTGAGCGAACAAACCGGGGATTTTATGTTTGGCAAGCCCTATCAGATTACCAGGCATAGCCTGGAAAAAAAGGATTCGGCAATCATCTGGGAAAGTGCCCATGATGCCTATCAAAAACGCTTTCATGTGGATGTCAGCAGAAAGGTTGTCTGGAAAAAGGAGAAAAGGTGTTTTGACATAGTTGATACCGTACAATGTAAAAATTCAATCCTGGTGGAATCTTTTTTTCATCTTCATCCAGGGTGTTCGGTAAAAGAATATAATGGTCAAATTCTCATTTCCAGAGAAAATTTTCATGTTGGATTGCTGGTGGATTCAAGGTTTGAAATTGACATTCTTTCAGGTATGAAAAATCCCTTGGCTGGCTGGTATTCTCCTTCTTACAATCAAATTGAAAAATCAGGAACCATTCGCCTCCGGGTACAAATTGATGGGGATTCACAATTTTCTACCATCCTGGAATGCGATGGGACAGCAGCTAAAAGTGTACGATTATGAAACGAATCAATATCCTTAATTGCCCTATGGACATTTGCACCATGCAGGAAACCGTTGATTATATAAAAACGGCTGTGAGCAATAGAACATTTACCCAGCATGTGGTGGTAAATGTTGCCAAACTTGTGAACATGAGAAAGGATCAGAAACTGGCAGACTCTGTAACACAATGCGATATGATCAATATTGACGGCATGGGCGTGGTCTGGGGGGCAAGATTTCTGGGATACAAAGTTCCTGAGCGAGTGGCAGGAGTGGACCTGTTTTTTCATTTGAATCTCATGGCAGAAAAAATGCAGTTCCCGGTTTTTTATTTGGGTGCCAGACAGGAAGTGGTCGAAAAAACAGCCCGTATCATGAAGGAAAAACACCCAAAGCTCATGCTGGCAGGGTATCATCATGGATATTTCTGGGAAGATGAAAAGGCAGTTGTAAAAAAAATCCATGATTCCGGGGCCAGACTCTTGTTTGTGGCCATTACCTCTCCGAAAAAAGAAAATTTTATTAACCAGTGGAAAGATGAGCTTGGCGTGGATTTTGTCATGGGCGTTGGCGGCACCTTTGATGTGATTGCAGGAAAGGTAAAAAGGGCACCAAAATGGATGCAAAAATACGGCATGGAATGGTTTTACCGTTTCATGCAGGAACCCGGCAGAATGTGGAAACGATATCTGCTTACCAATGTCGAATTCCTTTTCCTTTTGCTGAAAGCAAAGCTGGGCCGGAGACGACTTTCGTGAAGCCGCCCTTTTTTGTCCAGCCCCTTCGTTTTGGGTAAGATTTTGTTTGTGCCTATCCCGGCATCATCCGTGTAAAAGAAAAATGTGACAGAATTGGTCTGGGAACAGAGGAAAGATAAAGACAATAATGATTCAACGTTGTTAAAATTTTCATGTTCCCATAAAACCTAAGGCAACTAAGACCATTCAAGCAATCTTTGCTCGCCGGTCAGGGAGCGCAGATAGGTGGCATCCTGGCCTACTTCAAGACATCCCAGATATTGTCCGTCTGAACCACGCAGGGCCAGATACTGGATGTGAATGAATTTGCCGCCCAACTCCAGCCAGAACTCGGCTTTGTCACGCTCTCCGCTTTGAAAATTTTCCAGTATTTCAGTAACGATATGGACAGACTTTGGCGGATGGCAGTTTTTCACATCACGGCCAATGACTTCCGGGCTGCGGGGAAAAATGCGATGTTTGGAATCAGAGTAATAGGCGACTTTATTGTCCGAGTCCACAAAACTCATATCTACTGGCAGGTTGCAGAGCATGGTATTGAGGACTTCAGGGGACAGGACACCCGTGGAAAGATCAATGCCATTTGACGGGCCATTTGACGGGCCATCTGACAGGGCTGCTTTCTGTGGAGATTCGGGAATTTCCAGGGGCTGCCACTCATTTCCAGGGACTACGCCAAAACCATATCCAATCTCATCATCTCCTTTACGGGAGCGGGCCCAATCTGCCTCATCAAGGGTATTCAGACTCATGGGAAAAAGCACCCGTTCTTCTTTCAGGATCATATCATTGATAATGGTGGCAAGGTCGCGTAATGACGCTGCGGCCGCATCCCTGTCCTGTCCTTTTATCAGTTCTGCTGCCTTGCGGTATTTGGCCCTGATGTCATCGTGTACCTCCCACATAACCTTGGGCGGTGCATCAATTCCATGACGTTCAAGCATGGGAAAAAGCTGGTTTTCCTTGCGGACATAATGCACCAGTATTCCTTCAAGTTCATGGAGCAACCGATTCAGATTCTGGACGGCAAAGGCCCAGACATTCTCTGGCGGATGCTCTCCCAACTGGTTCAATTCAAGCAGTAACTGCCCGGTATATTCGGCCGCCCGGCTGTTTTCTTCCATATAGGTATGGACAGGATGGCCTGGCAGCGTTAATGGTTCCGATCTTTTTGCCAGGGGCTCCTGCAAAAGCTCCACATGCAGGTCGCACATTTTCTTTATTTCCGTTTCCGGCATACCGTCTTTTACCAATCCCTGCTCCAGGGCGGCAACTTCCTGGTGGCTGATGTCTCCAACGGTTTGTGCAAAACGCTCTTTGAGTTCCTGCATATCTGCTCCGTCATGCAAATCGTGGATGATCTGCTTCATGGAGGCCATTCTCTGTTCGTCTGATAACGGGCCGGAATCCTTTGGAGGGCCTTGTGGTGCAGGCGGTACAATTTCAACATTTTTGCCAGCAGTAGCCATAATTTTTCCGGCAATAAACAGCATCAGACCAAGAGTATCTTCCTTTCCGATGGCTGCGGCTTTTTCAATGGAGGCAATCCTGCCCACGGCCTGGCGCATGACAGGGTTTTTTAATTTTTCAAATGTACGATTGTGTTCTGCCAGATCGTCAATCAGAAATGGAAATTCATTGGTAAGTGTCAGTATCTTGGTAGTTGTTTCTATTTTCATATTCAGTCTCCTTGTTTTTATCGTCTGTGTAATAAAAATCTATCAGTTGGAGCATGAATATTCCTTGATGTAAGTCAAATTTATCATT
>PDWJ01004435.1_pt1 | contig 12395 bp, 12 predicted proteins | sample 1430881 | NCBI WGS metagenome assembly PDWJ01 (sample SAMN01162460, study PRJNA174530) | Oral metagenome, whole genome shotgun sequencing project. | biome: Marine environment; feature: Marine mammal; material: Swab sample of the gingival sulcus; isolation source: swab sample of gingival sulcus... | reverse complement strand
GAGAGATTCCGGGGAAGTTGCTCCTTCGGCGCTGCCGTAACAGCTCTCCCGGTCGAGTTCTGCGACCCGGTTATGTTACCCGATCTCGACGATCCCGGTAAGGGTTACGAACAACCACCAGCGGCGTTCAGTACGGGATACGGATTGATCGCTCCGCCACCCTGGGGATGGACCTCAAAGTGGAGGTGGGAGACACCAGCATTGCCGGTCGATCCGACGGTACCGATGACCTGACCAGCGGTGACCGGCATACCGGTCTCCAGCCCCTCGGCAAAAGCATCGAGGTGGGCATAGTAGAAGTAGGTGCCATCATCGGTGCGGATATAGAGGGCGTTACCGCCAAGCGAACCGGGACGATCGTGGCGCATGCGACCGATCGTGCCGTCCACAACGGCGCGAAGCTTATTTCCCTTGCTGGCGATGATGTCAGCACCGAGATGGCGGCGACCACCGCTGCGGGGGGCGTGCCAGGTATCGACGTAGCCACAGTGGCCGCCGACCGGGAAGGCATCGAGTTCAACGGTCACCGTGCTGGTGGAGGATGGTGCATCGGCAGCTGCGAGCGAAAGTGCTGTTGCTGTGGCTTCGTCAACCCGTCCCGTGGAGGGCAGACCCTTGCTGGTTTGGAAGGCCATCACCGCCGAAGCAGTACCGCCACCGAAGATTCCATCCACCCCGCCGCGGACTGAGATACCCGCATTGACCAGGGCGGTTTGAAGACTGCGAACCCTCTGGCTCCGCTCGCCGTAGCGGGCGTAGCCCGATGGGGAGGATGGCGTTGGCGTCGTCACCGCTTGAGTGGGGGATTTGAGCGCCGCAAGCGTTGCCTCGTCGACGACACCGGTCACCGAGAGCCCCTGAGTGCTCTGGAACGACTTGACCGCCCGCGAGGTCGCTGGACCAAAGATGCCATCAGCTCCGCCAGCAGGGGCGAGGCCAACCTTGATCAGGAGTTCTTGCAGCTGCTGCACGGTGTGGCCGATAGAGCCGTACTTCAGCCCGACCAGATTGCTGGTCCCGCCAGCATTGGGCTGCTGGTTGGTGTTCGCCAGTGCTGCGGCGGTCTCGGTGGTCACGATCCCGCTCGCTTCAAGGCCGTGCGCTGATTGGAATTGCTTCAGGGCTTGGGCGGTGTTGCGACCGAACATCCCGTCAGCACCACCAGGCACCGAGACCCCGTTAGCGATCAGTGCTCGTTGCAATGCGGATACATCGCTACCGATCGCGCCATAGCGCAAGCCGACCAGTGGATTGCTCGAGGTCGGGGCGGGATGGTCCGCTTGTTGCCCCTGAGCCAACAACAAAATTGAGGCAGTGGCTTCGTCGACCACACCGGTGACCGTCAAGCCGTTGGCGTTCTGGAGCGAGCGCAGTGCGGATGCCGTCCGAGCACCGAAGATTCCGTCAGCACCACCGACGATCGGGAAGCCCGAGGCGATGATGAGACCCTGGGCCTTCTTGACGGTTGCACCGCGCTGACCGATCTTCAGACCGACCAGGCCATTGGTTGCTGGAGCGGATTGCGCAGCCGGGGCTGCCGACGTCACCTCGGGAGCCGGAGAAGCGGCTTGTGCAGCAGCCGGCGCTGAGTCACCGGCGAGACCCTTCAAAATTGAATTGGTGGGCGCATCGACATAGCCAGTCGGCTCGATCATGTACGCCTTCTGGAAGACCTTCAACGAGAGCTCGGTATCAGCACCAAAGTTCCCGTCGACGACCTCAAGACCGGATCCAGCCGACTTGATGAGCTCCTGGAGCTGTCGAACGCCTTCACCGTGATCCCCGCGCTTCAAGCCAGAGAACTCACCGTCGGCATAGTCGGCAGCAGTCGTGACCTTGGCGGCGTGAACCGGGCTCGCGCTCACGAGTCCAGTTGCTCCAGCGACACCAACCGTCAACAAGAGGGTTAGACCAATGTGTCGATGGGTCTTCCGTAGGTTTGTGGTTCTCATTCTGCGAGCTCCCTCTCAAGAAAGTGATCACGCCCCGCAGTGGACGTCTGGCCCGTCGGTCGCCATCCACCGATCGGCGGAAGGCTTGTGGTAGGGGCCGTAGAACCGATTGTTACGTAACAATTTTGAAACGTCTACCGATTTTGGCCTTACTTGACATAACATACATTATGGGCGTTAGGCCTAAGATCGGCGGAAAGCCTTGAAATGCAAGGGTTTCGCGCTGCGCCGCTAGCGCTGGGCCGAAAAAGAAATTTCAGCGACCACCATCTGACACGGGTTTACACATCGAAAACTGTCATCTCATCGTCATATATGACGATGAGCCCTCAAGGGTGAAGATCTATGGTTCGACGCAGCACGGACCGCCACTCGCTCGGCACACGTGCCACTCACTGAGCCAACCAAATTACGTCATGACGTTATGTCGCTGAGGTCTGCATGTCTCACCACCCAGTGCGGATCAAGACGATCGGCATGACGGTCTGAAGTGCTGATCGAGACTTGCGCGCTCTTCATCCCCCGGTGGGCGTGGCACTCAACACCCTATTACGTCATGACGTTTTGGTGCCTGGTCCTGTGGGTGCGGAGAGTTGACGCCCGATGAGGGGTCGAGCGGCATTGAGTACCCAGTCGAGGGTTGACATCACATCTCGCACTCGAGGCCGCGACCCCCACGACTCTTTATCGCTCTCGGCATCGATGAGTGCGCTTTCCAACACATAGAGATCGTCATGAAGATCATCGAGTTCTTGACGCGAGATGATCACATCGTCAGCCGACAGACTCAGCTCAGCCGACCGCTGGCGCGAGACCCATTCCCATTGACGGCACGCCTGAGAACAGAACTCGCGCTTGCGCCCTGGTCCATCACGTTCTGGTAAGACTCGACGGCACCACCGGCACTTCCGCTGCTCTGCTCCTCCAGCTTCCGACGTTTTCGTCATGACGTTATTCTAGATCGAGTACTGCCCTGATCTGGCTCATTACCCCATTGGAGCGATCATTTGGTTGGGTACCGGGGATGACCTACCTAGTCCAAGAAACCGATGTCCTGCATTGGCACCCATCCCGAGTCGCCATCCCCCATATCCACCAGTTGCCACATCTCATCGCTGTTGAAGGCTGGGAGCGTCTGGTCATAGCCACCTACGCACTCCCCAGCTGGTAGGACGTCAAAGGCTGGATACTCCGCTCCGGGACCACCGCGCACCTCAAGCGGTGTCGTGAGAGTATTGCAGAACCCTCCCATCAGCTCGGGCTCATCCAAGGTGCCAACGATGGGATGCGAAACCATCCACCGACCATCGACACTCCACAGGATCAGACCCGGAGCGGGATCAGCCTCGATAAACCAGCAATACTGCCTCAACGGCCAGTTCTCGCGACACCCCGGTTGCTCGGTCACATACGGCGAGATCTCTGGCCTTGCCCAGTCGTACACCGTCGGCGACCGCCCAGGAAGCTCTAAGGCAAGCGCTGCTGCGCGATCACCACGACTCAACGCCGCAACCCAGGCTGTCGCCACCGCCTCAGGGGTATTCTCCACCTGAGGCCAACTCACCGTGGTGGCTGGAGCAAGAGTCGTCGTCGTGGTTGTGGTGGAAGGAACCATCGTCGTTGTGGGAGCAATCGTTGTTGTGTCCAAGATCGTTTTCGATGGCTTGGATACAGTCTCACGAGGCGCCGTACGTGGGGCTGTCGTCGCCTGACCAGAGGGTGATTCGGCGCCGCATCCAACCAAAAGAGCTACGGCAACAACTCCTGTACTGAGGACACCAACCAAGGATTGACGCGTATCCATTGCACCAGAGTAGACGACCAGCAAGATTGAACATCACACCAAGAGCCCACGAACAGCACTCCCCTCCTTGCGGAGCTCCCCTTGATGAGCTATTCCGTCATGACGTTATTACGTGCCTAGTAGTAGACGCTCGATCACAGTGCGCGTGCCGGTGATGACCTACTCCGCCACAATTGGATCGAGGGTCAACTCGGGTTCATCGGACTCGATCCGCTGAAGCCGGTACCGGCTCTCAAACAAGGCCACCAGTCGACCGTCACCGCGCTCCATGATGCGAATCCCCCCGATCTCGCGGAGCCGTTTGGCCGACTCTTCATCGGTCAACCGAATCGATTCGAATGGCGATGATGACAGCTCGATCGGAGCGTTGAACTCCACCTCCAACCGATCGGCGAACACCTCAAACTGGAGCTGACCAACCGCAGCGAGCACCGGATCAGCGGTACCGAGATCAGGATCGGTCAGCACTTGGACCACACCTTCTTCATCGAGCTGGGCCAGACCCTTGCGAAACTGTTTGGTCTTGCCAGTATCACGAGGCCGAGCTTGAGCAAACACCTCAGGGGCGAACCTCGGAATCGGCGGGAAGGTCACCGGTTCGGTTTCATACAACGAATCCCCGATATTGAGTCCCGCAGCGTTCACCAAACCCACCACATCACCGGGATAGGCCTCATCGATCGTTGAACGCTCAGCCCCAAACACCGTGGACGCGTATTTGGTCGCAAAGGGACGCCCAGTACGAGCACAGGTCAAGACCATGCCACGCTCAAACCGCCCTGAACAGATCCTCACAAATGCGATCCGGTCTCGGTGAGAACGATCCATGTTGGCCTGGACCTTAAACACGAATGCCGAACAGTCAGCATCGAGCACCCGCTCTCCACCGTCAGCGGTTTCGCGAGGCGATGGCGCCGGCGCGAGATCAACAATGGCATCGAGCACATGTCGAACCCCAAAATTGGTCAGGGCTGAACCGACAAACACCGGGGTCGATTCGCCAGCCAAGAACGAGTGGAGTTCAACATCGGCGCCGATCTCATCAAGGAGTTCAACCTCTTCTACTGCATCCTCCCAAGCCTTACCCTCTTGTTGAGATGCATGTTGAGGGTTGACGATTTCTTCAGGGGCGATTGCCGATCCCCGCACTGTCCGAGTGAACCTCACAAACTCACCGGTTCGACGGTCGATCACGCCTCGAAACTCACCCGATGGGCCGACCGGCCAGGTGGCCGGCGTCGGTCGCAAACCGATCTCGCGCTCGATCTCATCGATCAGATCGAGGGGTTCACGGCCCGGACGGTCGTACTTGTTCAAGAAGGTGATCACCGGAAGATTCCGGTTTCGGCAAACCTCAAAGAGTTTGAGCGTTTGGGGCTCGATGCCCTTGGCCGAGTCCAGCACCATGACCACGGCGTCAACAGCCGACAAGACTCGATAGGTGTCTTCAGAGAAATCACGGTGGCCCGGCGTATCGAGAAGGTTGAACTGGCAGTCGCGATACTCGAACGACAAGGCGGTCGAACTGATCGAGATACCGCGCTTGCGTTCCATCTCCATCCAGTCCGACATCGCCGCCTTACGACCTTCACGGGCCTTGACCGCGCCGGCTTCGCCGACAGCGCCGGCATAGAGCAAGAACTTCTCGGTCAGCGTCGTCTTGCCAGCGTCGGGATGGCTGATGATGGCAAAGGTCCGCCGCCGGTGGGCGGAGTCGACAACGCTGGATGGCATTTGGGCCACGCTAGCGGTGCCTGCTGACGACCGTGACCCTTATTGCTCGTCTGCTAAGACACCAGTGGCGTTCCATGCTGCTTCAACGAGTGACAACCGGGCAGCAGCGCTCGACTGGAGCCGGGTGGCTACCCCAGCCACGATGAGGTTCAAGAGTGCCAAGGTACCGACATGACTATCGAAGGGGCCGACAGCACGAGCGCTGACCACCAAAGCCACATCGGCCCTCTGGGCGATCGGTGACAAGAGGCTGTCGGTGACTCCGATCGACCAGATGCCCCGCTCCCCCAGCTGACGATGGGCATCGAGCACCCAGGCTTCGTAGCGGCGTAGGTCGACCACGATCGCCACCGCGTTCGACGGTAACAACGAGATATCGCGGGTGACGCTGATCGGGCTCCCTGACAGCACCTGCACATCTGGTCTGAGCTGCCCCAGATCGGCAACAAACTGGCTGACTACACCGCTTGATGCTGTACCGGACACCACCACCAGCGGGGCATCAAGACGTGCCAAACGGCCGGTAACCATCGTGAGCGCATCCTGGTCAACGCCCTCGAGCGTTGACGACACGTTGGCGATCTCCGCCTCGATATGGGCTGCCTGGGCATCGTCGCGATCCTCATGAATCCGCTCAGCTGCTGGACGCAACTGAGAGGCCAGATCCTGTTGAACACAATCTTGAAGATCGCTATAGCCGTCAAACCCCAGCTTGGCGGCCAACCGGATGACCGATGAGGTTCCCGCCGCCGCCCGCTCGGCCAGCTCGGCCACCGTGCCAAAGGCGATCCGATGGGGAGCAGCCAAGATCGCCTCAGCGACCCGGCGCTCAGCGCCGGTCAGGTGATCCCCATGGGCCCGAATACGATCAGCAACTTCCACCCGCTGTACCGTAACGCAACCCGTTTGCCATACTGCGCGTATGGCCTTCCCGCAAGCTCCCCAAACGTCCTTCGCAAGTGACAACTCTGCTGGCGCCCATCCCAAGGTGATCGAGGCCATCGAACGAGCCAACCACGGCCACGTCCTGGCCTATGGCGACGATGACGAAACCCGGCAGGCAGTCAACCGATTCCGGGAGCTCTTTGATCGTCCGATCGAGGTCTTCTTCGCCTTCAACGGCACCGGGGCCAACGTGATGGGCCTCACCGATCTGGCCCGTCCCGGCGATGCCGTCATCTGTACCCAACGGTCCCATATCGCTTGTGACGAGACCGGAGCCCCAGAGTGGGTTGGGGGGATCAAATTGGTCGATCTGCCGTCCCACGATGCCAAACTCGTCCCCGCCCAGATCACCGACCAGATGGAGGCACTCGGGGTGATGCATCACGCCCAGCCCCGATTGGTCTCGATCACCCAGAGCACCGAACTCGGCACGGTCTACACCCTCGACGAGATCGCCGCCCTCAGCGATGAAGCCCGCCGCCACGGTGCTCGTCTCCACCTCGACGGTGCCCGGATCGCCAACGCTGTCGCTGCCCTTGGAGGCAATGACGACATCCTGGGAACGATCGCCGACCTCGTCGATGTCATCTCCTTCGGCGGTACCAAGAATGGTGGTGTCCTCGGCGAAGCGGTCATCTACACCGATCCTGAACTGGCCACACGAGCGATCTATACCCGCAAGGCGGTCACCCAACTCCCGTCAAAGATGAGATTCATCGCTGCCCAGTTCAACGCCTTACTCACCGACGGACTGTGGCTCGAGCTGGCGGCCAACGCCAACGCGATGGCCACCCTGCTCTATCGCGAGGTGTCAACCATCCCCGGCATCGATCCCGGACGAGCACCCCAGGTCAACAGCCTCTTCCCCACCCTTCCCGATGCGGCGATCGCTCCCCTCCAGGACTGGTCGTTCTTCTGGGAATGGAACCGTCCTAGTGTCCGTTGGATGACCGCTTGGGACACGTCAGCCGAGGATGTGCACACCTTCGCCAGGGGTATTGCCCAGATTCTCGAAAAGAACTCTTGACTCATCGGTCAAGAAAACCTAGATTCATTTCAGCCTCTTCTACTGTTCGCCCACCCCCCATCTCCAGCGAGACACACCAGAAGGACCAACATATGTCAACAGCGGAGACCGTGACACGTCACGAACTCACCGAGACCGGATGGATGGTCAAGGCTGCTTGCAAAGGCCTTACCCACGTCTTCTTCCCCTCCCCCGCTGAACGACCACAAGCCCGCCAACGGCGCGAAGCGAGCGCCCGTGAGGTATGCACCACCTGTGAAGTCCGCACCGCGTGTCGTGATTTTGCCCGCCACCAGCATGAATACGGCTTTTGGGGCGGCGAGAGCGAAGATGAACGTCACACCGCTGGGTTCCGCCTGATCGCCCCGATCGGCGTTCGTGCCCGTTCAGCGTCCTGAGCCTGCCGGCATCGGCCACGCCAGTTCGACGACCGCCCACCCGTCAAGGGTGTCCTTCCCCACCACTGACATCGGGGCGAGGGCATCGATCACATGGTCATAGTGGCCGTCAAGAATGCCCGAGATGATCAATCGGCGAGAGGTCAATCGCTTCAAGTCATCAGCCATCGAAATCAGGGTCGGAGCCAAGATATTGGCTACCACCACATCGAACTGTCCGGCTATCTCGGACACCAGCGTGCCCGATACTTCGACCACCTCATCGGGGATGAGTCCCAGATCGTGATTGCGCGAGCAATTCTCGATCGTCGCTGACACCGCTGGCTCGGAGATATCGATCCCGACCACTCGGCGAGCTCCTCGATGCGCGGCGATAATCGACAAGGCTCCGCTGCCACAGCCCACATCGAGCACCTCATCGCCCGGATTCACGCTCCGCCAGACCGCATCAGCGCTGAGTCGGGTGGTCGGATGATCACCGAGTCCGAATGAGCCACCCGGCTCGATCACGATCTCGGTCACCCCATCCTCCCCGCAGGGCTCTAGCCAGGCCGGCCGGATGATCAGTGCCCCATTGACCCGTATGGGCTGGACATGGTCGCGCCAGGTCTCCGCCGGCGCTGGTGGCGGTTCTTCAAAGCTGACCCTCCACCCCGATGGCACGTCGCCCAATCGTTGGCGTGATCCCCGATCATCATCGGCGAGCACGGAACGCACCACCACCTCATCGCCGAGCCCGTCGACGATCTCAACCGATCGAGCTCCGGCTTGCCACATCCGGTCGCAGGCCAGCTCTTCATCGAATGCTGGAACGGTGAGGACGGTCAAGATCACCGATCGATCCTCCTCAGCCGACCGTCATAGGTGAGAGCTCGGGCCCGATAGGCAGCTGCTGCACCGGTGATCACGTCACGACGGGCTCGACCCTCCTTGATCACCGCGGGAGAGCCGACAGCGATCGCTCCGCTGGGCACCACGGTGTCGTTTAAGACCACCGCATTGGCCGCCACGATCGACCACGACTCCACCACAACCCGATGGAGCACGATGGCCCCGTTGGCCACCATGGCATCGTCGTGGACCGTACAGGCTTCGAGATGGGCGATATGGCCGACCACACACCGATCGCCCACGATGGTGGGAATCTCCGGGGTGGTATGGATCACCGAATTGTCCTGGATCGAGGTCTCCTCGCCGATCTCAATCCAGCCATCATCGCCGCGCAACACCGCTCCCGGCCAGATCGATGAGAGAGCGCCAATCGTCACATTGCCGATGATGACGGCATCGGGATGAACGTATGCGGTGGGATGAATACGGGGGATCTGGTCGTCGAGAGCATAGATCGGCACGCAAAGAACGGTACAGCATCGAATTCATCACCGCGATTGTCTGGTGAGGAGGCCGTTTCAGGCGGTACCGTTGGTGCCCATGTCTCGACGGATCGATATCGAACTCACCAGTGCGCTCGAGGACGGGAGCTGGACCTGGCGTGCCGCTGGTGCTCGTCAACCACGCGGCGTGCTCGACGGTTCAATTCTGCCTTCTGAAGCCAAGGTGGGCGACCAGATCAAGGTTGAAGTTGACCAAGAGCTGGACGGCATCACCGTGCTTTCCGTAGTTCAGGGGCGGGCCAAGGCCGAACGCACCGATCTGCTGGAGCTCTTGCCGGTCGAAAAGGAATTCACCCCGGTGGTCGAAACCAGGGCTCCTGGCGGCCGCAAGGGCCGTGATGGACGAGGACGTGGTCGAGGCCGCCGAGATGGTGAGCGCCGTGGTCGAGGCCGCGGTCGTGATGGCGAAGGTGGACGTGGCCGAGGCCGTCGCGGTGACCGCGATCGTGGCCCCCGCTTCGCTCCCCCGCCCGAACTGCCGATGCGCCCCCGCCCCAAGCGGCTCAAGCCGGGCAAAGCCCACCGCAACGAAGTGCTCGCCGGCCTCCCCGACGAGCAGCGTCCCATCGCTGAGCTTGCTCTCCAAGGCATGAACGCTGTCCGCAAGCGGGTGCGCGCCGAAAACGAGGCTGCCAAGAAAGACGGCAAGCCCGAGATGCCCGAAGCCACCGTGCTCAAGATGGCCGAAGACTTGCTGCCCAAGTTGAGGGTTGCTGAGTGGCTCGACCGGGCCGAGGCGGCCCAACGTCAGATGGAGACCCTCGACCTGCGCGATCTGCGCAGCGTGGTCGCTGCAGCCGGTGACCCGGTGGTGGCTCGTGACGAATCGACCACCGCTCTTGCCGAAGAGATGAAGCAAGCTCTCCTGGTTAAGCAGGAGCAAGAACTCCAGCTCTGGTTCGGCGATGTCGATGCTGCGCTGGCGGTTGGCCGTGTGGTGCGGGCCCTGCGCCTGTCGTCTCAGCCGCCCAAGGCTGGGGTGCCCTTCCCCGGCGATATCAGCCAGCGTCTGATCGATAGCACCAATGCTGCGTTGGCCCCGATGGACAGCCCCGAGCGCTGGTCGACCATGTTGGAAGCAGCAGCCTTCTCCCCGATCCGTTTGGCGGTTCAGCCGACCCGCATTCCCGATGTGGTCAACGATGATCTCTTGGCGACGGTCAAGCGGCTGGCTCCCCTCTTGCCCCAGGTGGCCGCCATGTTCGACGTTGAGGTCGATCCCGATGCCCCGATGCCCAAACCCCTCCGACAGGGCCCTCGCGGCCGTCAGCGGGGCAACGAGCGCCGTGGTGGACGCGATGATCGGCGTTCCCAACGTCGTCGCGACCAGTCGGGTGGAGACAAGGCCGCGCCCAAGATCGATGCCAAGCCGAGTGATCCTCCAGCGAAGGCTGACGACCAGCCAAGCGACGCTCCAGCGACAACCGACGATCAGTCCTAGAGCGGCAGTCTGAGCTCCTTCACGAGGCGGTCATCCCGCTGCGATAGTGCTGGCGCGCCCCAGACCGGTGCAGAGCCAGAGTTGCATCGACCTTGGTCTAGCCCGCAAGCCCAAACTCGGTGCCTGACGTGACATCGATCAGTCTGGTTACCGGTTGATCAAGATCGATGACCACCGAGTCTTGACAATCATCGCCACCCTTGAGCGGGGTTGAGTAGGCAACCACCTTGATCTCGACGGTGGCGCCATCCTGGCGAACGATCTCAGCCATCGGTGCACCATTGCAGGAGTCGACGGTGAGCTCGACACTGTCGGCATCGACAAGGAGTGCTTCGCTGACCGAGACACTCCCCCGCCACGCTCCACCGCCAGCGGTATGCCAGACCAAGAACGCCGCTATGGCCACCACCACGGCGGCAACCACCGCTGACAAAACACACCAGATAACGCAAGGTCGCTGAGATCGCGCTACCGGATCGGGCGTCGGTGCGAACTGATCGTTCATCGTCGTCCTCCCCTCTCGACGATGACCATGACCTTAGGTCACCGAGATGCTCAGTTGCCGTCAGGCCTCAGTGTCATCATCGGTGAGACTGGCCGACACAGTGATCTCACAAGCGATCAAACCAGCGGTCTCATACAGGTTCTTGGTTTCCCGGTCCCCCGGTAAGGCCCAAGCCTCAACCGAGCGACAGTCCAGTTCGCGAGCCCATCTGAGGGCATGATCGACGAGGGATTCCCCCAGCCCCACATCACGGGCGTCCGGCAAGACATAGAGATCGATGATCGAAGCCACCAGGTCATCGAGCTCAATCACCAGATAGCCCAAGACGACACCATCGATCGACGCGACCACGACCCGATCAAGCATCGTGTCCCAATGGTGTGGTCGATGCCGTCGCAGCCATCGCTGCCCACCGCGCTGGTCAACCAGGGAGCGACGAGCACGGCCTTCAAGATCGTTGAGCACACCGATATCAGCACGCGTCGCTGGGCGGCACATGGTCTCGATCATCGGCGCGCTACCAGTCGCTGCCCGAGGTGATCAGGAAAAGATCGGACAGTTGTCGTCTTCGACCGGACAGCCAGGAGCGTTCGGCCGCACCAGAAGGAAACAGGTGGTGCAGAGTTGTTCATCGGCCCGCTTGGGCTGGATCCGACTTCCGCCACGATTGTCGACCGTCTCGGGTTCGTCATCATCCTCATCGTCGTCATCGTCGGCCGCCACCATCCGGTCTTTCAGAATGGTGTCGAGATCGGCTTCAACATCATCGGGGTCGAGCAGGTCGTCATCATCGTCATCGTCGTCGTCATCATCATCCCGCCGACGACGGCGCGACCGAGCTGGGGGCTCGTCTTCCCCTTCGTCGTCGTCATCATCGTCGTCATCATCATCGTCATCAACAAGCTCATCATCGTCGTCGAGCTCATCGTCAAACTCGTCGTCGAAGTCTTCGTCGAGCTCATCGTCATGTTCGATGTCGTCTGCCATACGCACCTCCGGCCCCGGCGGATACTAGGGGTGTCGAGAGATATCTCATGTTATTCATTTGATGACCTGGGTCACAGTCGAGCTCAGATATCTCCCCGACGCTGAGCAGCACGCCGCTCAGACTCCAGTCTCTCAAGGGCCGGAGCGTCCGACGTGATATGTGTCATAGCCGAAGCGATCGCCCGATGACCAGCCTCTTCGGCGATCA
>PDWJ01004434.1_pt1 | contig 12396 bp, 11 predicted proteins | sample 1430881 | NCBI WGS metagenome assembly PDWJ01 (sample SAMN01162460, study PRJNA174530) | Oral metagenome, whole genome shotgun sequencing project. | biome: Marine environment; feature: Marine mammal; material: Swab sample of the gingival sulcus; isolation source: swab sample of gingival sulcus... | reverse complement strand
CTGTCGATTGTGAAAGGTTACGATTTGACCCAATACTGGTGGCCAGTGCTGGCAAAATTCAGAGCCTTCGCGGCAGGTATACTGCCGGCATCTGGTATTCTGGACGATCCATATGTGAGATCCATGGGATTGTGGATGGTCGATTCAGCCAATGCTCTGCTCAATTACATTCCGATATTTTTGATCCTCTTTTCCCTGATTGCCATCCTGGAAGATTCAGGCTACATGGCACGTATTGCCTTTATCCTTGACAGGTTGTTCTATTCCTTTGGTCTCCATGGTCAATCAACCCTGCCATATATCCTCGGTGGTGTCTTCGCTGGAGGCTGTGCCGTACCAGGTGTTATGTCAACCAAAGGTATTCCAGACGAAAAAGCACGTATGGCAACAATTCTCACCGTACCATATATGAATTGCCTGGCAAAAATACCGTTTTACACTCTTCTTGTTAACGTGTTTTTCGCTCCATACAAGTCATGGGCAATGCTCTTTTTATCAACGATAACTATCTTTGTTGCCCTGTTGGTTGCAAAACTCCTTACCATGACCGTGCTAAAAACCAAGGAAACAGCACCGTTCGTCATGGAACTACCGAACTACCATTCACCAACCCTGTTCGGTGTCGGGCAAAGAGCCATTGAGCGTACCTGGCAATACATCAAGAAAGTTGGAACCATCGTTGTCGCCGTGTCGGTCTGCGTTTTCACTCTGCTCCAGTTTCCTGGAATAGGTGACGAGAGAAAAGCACATTATGACCAGGAGATAAACAAGGCAGTCAAAACCTTTTACAAGAAAATTGATAAAAGCTCCTATGCCCCACAATTTGCCGATGAGGCGAACCTGGTAAACCTGCTGAACCTCTACACCGAATACAAGGCAGCGAAACTAAACTCCAAGGGAGCTGAAGCATCAAAAAGTCTTGACAGGAAATTTATGAAGAACAATCCTGATTTGTTCAAATTTCTCAAACCTAAAAAGGACAAGGATGCCAAGATAGTCAACAAGGCTGTACGAAAGTTGGCTAAAAAACGAAAAGCTCTCAGACGACAGATCAAGGAAGAGCAAATTGAAAAGAGCTTTCTTGGCATGGTTGGACATTCCCTGGAACCAATTACTCAATGGGCAGGCTTTAACTGGAAGATCAACGTGGCTATTCTCTCTTCATTCGCGGCAAGAGAATCAAGTGTTGCCACCATTGGTGTTCTCTATCAGCAAGGCGCTGATGAAAACCTGAGTCTTGAGCAAAGAATGGGAAGCGAAACTTCAGGAAGTGGCTTTTCACCCCTTCACGCGCTGGCGGTCATGGTATTTTTCGCGCTGTATCCACCGTGTCTGGCAACAACCATAATGGTAAAAGTCCAAACCAATTCGTATAAATGGATGCTGTTCTCGATATTTTTCCCAACATTGCTTGGGTTCATTGTCGCTTCGGTAATTTTCACCGGAGGAAGTGCGGTCGGACTTAATGGAATCCAGATGATGGGAGTCTTTTATGTCATTGTCGTTTTAGTGACGTTGGTTATAGGATTGATGTCAGCTCTTAAGAAAGCACCACCGCCACCGGTGGTACTACAGAACTAAAGAAGAAAAGGGCATCAAGATATTTTGATGCCCTTTTTTTTTGCTTATTTTTCAGCCATTTTCTTCTTTTTTTTCAAGAACCTGGCACAATCGGTATCGACACATCCAGTCTTGCAGTAGTAACCAAAGCCAGAATCCCAGGTAATCCCTCCCTTGGGGCAAGACTCTACATATTCAGAGTATTTTTTTAATTTTTCCACAATGGTTTTTGGCACAAAATGTTCCATCTTGCAGGCAGCTTCCCCCGCTTCCTCCTGCTCGACTCCCAATACGTTAATCAGAAACCTTTCAAGCGTATTGTGACGGCGAACAATGTCTTCGGCAACCTTCCGACCATGATCAGTCAAAGTAATAAAATCATAGGGCGCATAATTAATAAGTTCCATTGCCCCAAGATTTCTGAGAGCACCGGTTACCGAAGAGGCTTTCACATCAAGATATTCTGCAATATCCTTACCTCTGGCAGCCATCTTTTTGTTGGAAATATTATATATTGCCTCAAGATAGTCTTCTTGACTTGCCGTAAGTGATTGATTGGGTTCCATATTTCACCTCATGAATAAGAGAGTCGACCAAACGGTCACAAAAGTTAGGGGACACTATATTTTCCCTAACTATTTTAGGAGAAATACTAAGCCTTTTATTGGCAAAAGTCAATAACTTCTTTGGTGAGAAAAATCCCTTCCAAGTCAACCTTGATCACAATAAAGATTTATCCTGCGCCTATGTCTCGGAAATAAATGAAAAGAATACAAAGTGCCACTGAAAGCAATGCATGTCTTTGATCGGTCAAGTTGCGTTGCAATTGTCAAGACACCATTATTTTTTGTCTTTTTAACAACTTATAGAAAATGGGATACAACAGATATACTTGAAGAAAAACGCTATTTTTCTTCTTTTCGTGAAGAAACCTTTTTTTTGGCAGGTTGATAGAGGAAATGGTGCCACAGACAAAAGCCGGCAAGGGCAACACCGGCACCGGTATGAATCTGCTTCATCGTCTTATCTTTTTTGAGAAAAAGTGCAGACACAACAGTTACGCCAAGAGACGCTGTCATAGCCACTTTGGCTATCTCTTTTTTAGTTTCCAGATCGAGCTTTTCTGGCATGGCGCCTTTTTCTCCTTTTCATCGTTTTCACTGTTCCTTTTCCAGTCTGAACAGCCAATACACAGCTTATTGCGGTTGCCACTCCACATGCTAACGGTATAAAAGGTGCCATATTTTCTCCGAAATAGAAAGTAGATTTTACGCTCAACCAACCAAAATCAGTAAAAACCTGGAATCAAAAGAATGGAAAATACACCACATTCGGTTAAGTTTCAAACAATTTTTTTAGCCTACTCCAACTTGATACCGTTACCCTTATTCATCTCGTCAAAGCCTTTGTTCCCCCTGAAAAGCAAGATGATGTCCTGTTCTTTCTCTTTGATATTTTGCAAACCAAACTTTTTTTGACGACCCTTTCAATTTAGACTATATAGATATAAATTGATTCGTGGTTATCTTTTTAAAATGGATTAAGAAATTTCTTAGCAGGTCATACTTATTGACAAGGTTTCTTATACCAAAACCAAGATCAGCAATCTTTATCCTGCCATCCTAATATCCATCATTACGGAGTTCATATAAATGGCAACAAACAAAACCATAGGCTCTCCATTGGAGACCATCGTTACCCCAGCAAAGGGAGGCACAGAAACCCGATGGCTTCTTATCATTGCCTGCTGTATCCTCATAGTGTGTGCTATCGCTATTTTTGCCAGGACCGGAAGTGTCGATCAAATAACGATGGAATCGTGGCAGATTAATGCATTTAAGGATCTTAATGCCAAAGAAATAGGGATATTTAACAGCCTGTTAACAGCATCTATTGAAATTGAAGAGACCCACGATTTTGAAGGAAGCTGGCTGGAAGTCAACGAGTTAGCGGGAATGTATATTCCACCTTTTGTCAAGGATTCTGCCTGGGAAAAACAGGGAAAAATCACCTGGGAGAAAAAAATTCTTGATGCAGACCAGCGCCATATCGCAATGTACAGAGGCATTCCATCCACCCCCGATATCCGAGGTGCTTTTCTTTTACTCATGTTACACGACCACCAGAAAAAACAGGGTAACGCTGCAAAAGTTGCCTCCCATGCACCATTTGAAATCTGGTTTCATAAAAATACCAGACAAAAATTTCCTGAAATAATAACCGACCAGGCACTTATCAGTGCCGGCTGGAATGAAATAGTTGCCCTTACAGGCGAAGACGAAGTCAACAGAATGAAAGGAAAAACCATACAATGAAACAATTGAATATTATACTCACCCTCCTGCTCTCACTTGTCCTGCAATCAGGCCTTGCTCAAGCTGCGGAAAAAAAGAAAATTGGTGTTACCCTCCATCCCTATTACAGCTTTACCGCCAATATTGTTGGTGACACTGCCGAAGTTGTTCCGCTGATAGGGGCAGGATTCAATCCCCATAACTACCGTCCACAGCCCGATGATATAAAGAAGTGCATGGAGCTCGACATCATGGTGGTAAACGGTATCGGCCATGACGAATTTGCATTTGAGATCATGGAAGCCGCCCAGATGAAGGACAAGCTCACCATCATCTTTGCCAACAAGGACGTCTCCTTAATTCCTGTCTCTGGTAATCTAAGCGGTGAAAAGGTGGTTAATCCACACACCTTTGTTTCGATAACCGCCGCTATCCAACAAATCTATACCATCTCCAAAGGGCTGCAGCAGGCCATTCCTGAACACGCCCAGCTTTACAAAAAGAATACCAGAAATTACGTCAGGAAACTGAGAAAAATGAAGGCAGGGTATATGGCAAAAGTTGCAGACCAAGCCAACCTGGATTTTCGTTGTGCGACAATTCATGGAGGTTACGACTATCTATTGCAGGAATTTGGGCTTCAGGTCACCGCAGTGATTGAACCCGGCCATGGTCTGAAACCAACCGCCAGTCAACTTGCCAAAACCATCGACACCATCAAACAACTGGATGTGGATGTTATTTTTACCGAAATGGATTTCCCTGAAAAATATGTGGACACCATCCATGACGAGACAGGAATAAAGATACATCACCTTTCCCATCTGACCAAAGGGGAATATTCTCTTACCAGCTTTGAAGAAGGTATGCGAGAAAATCTTGAGGCATTGACCAACGCCCTCATAGAGGCGCATTCAAAGCACAAGAAGGAGATGTAAATTGGAAAAAACAATTTCAGCTTCCGGTCCGGCTATTCACTTTGAAAACCTCTGTCTCAAACTTGGCGGCAACCCAATCCTGACCAACGTTGAGTTTGCAGTTGACGCGAACTCCATCCACTGCATTATCGGCCCCAATGGCGGCGGCAAGACGTCTCTTGTTCGCTCTCTATTAGGACAAATGCCCCATGATGGCACGATAAGAATTGCCTGGCAACAGCAGAACAAAGTAATTGGCTATGTACCACAGGCACTGGATTTTGACCGTACCCTGCCGCTTACAGTCAATGATTTTATGGGCATGATCTGTCAAAATCGCCCGGTTTTTCTTGGCAACAGTAAGACCAAACAAGAAATCATCATGCAGGCCCTTGAAAAAGTTGGCATGGGAACCAGAGCCCTCTATCGATTTGGCAGCCTCTCAGGCGGTGAACGCCAGAGGGTGCTGCTTGCCCAGGCACTGATTCCAGCGCCCAGCCTCCTCATACTCGATGAACCTGCCAGTGGGCTTGACAAGAAGGGCACCGAGATTATGCACTCAATTTTACAGGAATTAAAAGCTGCGGGAACAACAATCCTGATGATTCATCACGATCTTGGAGAGGTAAAGACGATTGGAGACAAGGTCACCTGCATCAATGGCAAGGTACTGTTTACCGGTGATCCGGAAACCATGCTCACCCCTGAAACAATTTTACACATCTATTCTTCAACCAAAGAGCACTGAACATGGAACAATTTTATGAAATGATTCGGGGACCGTTAATGGCCATGGGAAATTCAGGTCAACTCCCTGATTTTTTCCGATACGCTTTTGTGATCAACGCGTTGTTATGCTCTCTTCTTCTCGGTCCTATTCTTGGCGGGGTTGGAGTCATGGTTGTCACCAAACGTATGGCCTTTTTTTCACAGGCCGTCGGTCAGGCAGCATTGACAGGGGTTGCCATAGGTGTATTTCTGGGAGAGCCAATCACCTCACCTTATGCGTCCCTGTTTGGGTTCTGCATCCTGTTCGGACTATTGATGAATTACACTCGAAACCGGACGAAGATGTCACCGGACACGGTGATCGGCGTATTCCTGTCCATCTCTTTGGCAGTTGGCGCCTGTGTTCTTTTATACGTCACCGGCAAGGTCAATATGCATGTGCTGGACAATATCCTGTTCGGCTCCATTCTCACCGTCAACAATACGGATATGAACGTACTGCTGATCATCTCTGCGCTCTGCATGATTGCAGGCATTCCCCTATTCAATAAAATGCTGCTGGCAAGCTTCAATCCAAGCCTTGCCCATGCCAGGGGAATCAATGCAAAACTCTACGACTATATTTTTGTTATGATGATTACCCTGATCACAGTGGCATCGTTAAAAATTGTCGGTGCAGTACTGGTGGAAGCGCTGTTTATTATTCCCGCTGCTGCTGCCAGAAACATCAGTCGGTCAATGAAGGGCTTTTTCGGCTACAGCGTGGCTATTGCATCTACCAGCTGTATCCTGGGTATCATCCTACCCATGGAATTTGAAATTCCTATTCCTTCAGGTGGAGCAATTGTTCTGGTCGCTACATTTTTCTTTATTCTGACGATTCTCTGGCGTGTATTGTCAGGTCGTTATGGGGAGGCTTCAATATGAAACATCTTTACAGATTTTTTCTCGTTTTCTGCTGTATCACTCTTTGTCATTCAATATCCCAGGCAAATACAAAAAGTCATACCGTATTAGTTTCACAGGATTTTACCGAGGTTCTCACCCGAAGTCTCACAGCAGGATCAACTATACAAACTGTTCGGGCAATCCCTGCAAGCTATAGTGCCGACACCCATACCAATTATATGAAAAAACAGTGGAAGACCTTTGCCGAGCAGTGCCGTAATGCCGATGCGGTCATTACCACCAACGGTTCCTGGGCTGGAGACCCCCTTTATCCATGGGCGCGCCGTGCCAACATCAGAATTGTTCCGATCGATATCACCACACCTCTTGACCACAGCAGAGCCGGACTGCCTCTTCTTGATATCCCGGGCAGTAAAAAACAGCTCCGTTTTGTCTGGTACAGCCCAGGCAACGCTGCGAGAATGATTGATGTTGCGGCAACTGATCTTGCCAGACTCTTCCCTGATCAGGCAGAAATCATCGCCGGCAACAGAGATAGTCTTAAAAGAGAGCTCTTCAAGCTCAGAACAAACTATGAAGTCACTTTCAGCCAACTTGACGCTTTTGATGCCATCGGTCTCACTGCTGAATTCTACTACCTGACCGATGAATTTGGCATCAGCATGATCAAATTTTTCCTTAAACCCGAATATCAGTGGCAAGAACAAGACGTTCAGCAACTGACAGAAACCATCACCTCTTCCGGTGTACGCTGTGTAATCGCCAGATGGGAACCGGACAAAAAGATCGCGGACGCGATACAACAAGCCGGGGCAAAGGTGGTCATTCCAAAACCATTTACACTGAATCCTTCGACTGAACCAGGCACCCAATTGATTGATTTTTATAAGAAAAACCTGTCGATACTGGTAAATGGGCTGCAATAACCCCGACCAAACGTCTTTCAGACAGCAGGATAAAAACTCCGAGTACAACGGTTGATTATATCAACAGCAAATAAACAGTACAAAAGTATTAAAAAGCTGATATAGTTATGACCCGGAGGGATTTTTGGTGGTGAAAGACAAAAGAACCACATATCAATTTACCATCATTCGAAGGGACAATGCAGGGCAGGAGATGCCACAGGACGGAACTCGTCAGGGCAGCGTCGACCTGCCACCTGTTGACTATCTTAACATCAAAGGATACTGAACATGAAAATCAGAATTGAAAAAGACACCATGGGAGAGGTAGAGGTACCTGCTGACAAGTATTGGGGAGCACAAACCCAACGGTCAAAAAATAACTTCAAAATAGGAAGTGGTCAGATGCCCACCGAAATTATCCAGGCTTTTGGCTACCTGAAAAAGGCTGCCGCGGCAACCAATCAGGAGCTTGGTGTTCTCCCGGAAGAAAAGGCGCAGCTGATTATGCAGGTTTGTGATGAAATCATTGACGGTAAACTGAACGATGAATTCCCTTTAGTGGTATGGCAAACCGGTTCTGGCACCCAATCAAATATGAATGTTAATGAAGTGGTTGCCAATCGTGCCCACGTTCTTGCAGGTAACACTCTGGGAGAGGGCGATAGACTGATTCATCCCAATGACGATGTCAACAAGTCACAATCATCCAACGATACCTTCCCCACCGCCATGCACATTGCTGCATACAAACTGCTGATGGAAGTCACCTTTCCAGGCATACAAAGCCTCCGGGATACCCTCAAGACAAAGGCGGACGCCTACATGGACGTGGTTAAGATCGGCCGCACCCACTGGATGGACGCAACCCCTCTTACCCTGGGACAGGAGTTCTCCGGCTACGTCTCCCAGCTTGACCATGGAATGAAGGCATTGGAAAACAGCCTCGACCACCTTACCGAGCTGGCACTGGGCGGAACCGCAGTGGGAACAGGTATCAACACGCCAGAGGGCTATGCCGAGCTGGTTGCCAAGAATATTGCCCGTTTTACCGAACTCCCGTTTGTTTCCGGCAGCAACAAATTTGAAGGGCTGGCAGCCCACGATGCCATTGTGGAGGCACATGGTGCGCTGAAAACCCTGGCGGTCAGCCTGATGAAAATTGGCAACGATATCCGTATGCTTGCCTCCGGGCCACGGTGCGGCATTGGAGAAATTATTATTCCTGCCAACGAGCCAGGCTCCTCGATCATGCCCGGCAAGGTGAATCCCACCCAGGCAGAAGCTCTGACCATGGTCTGTTGCCAGGTTATGGGAAATGATGTGGCAATAAATATTGGTGGCAGTAATGGTCATTTCGAACTCAATGTCTTTAAACCAATGATGATTCATAATTTTCTTGAATCGGCAAGACTGATTGGCGATGCCTGTCAATCTTTTAATGACAACTGTGCCGTTGGTATTGAGCCAAACAAGGAGAGAATCACCCAGAATTTGAACAACTCTCTGATGCTGGTTACAGCCTTGAACACCCACATAGGTTATGAAAAGGCAGCCGAGATAGCCAAGAAAGCGCATAAGGAAGGAACAACCCTGAAAGATGCAGCGCTGGCACTTAACTACTTAAGTGAAGAAGAGTTTGACCAGTGGGTCGATCCATCAAAAATGACCGGAATGAAGTAACAAGGCCAGACACCTCCAGATCTCTTTCATCTTTCAAAAATGTTTTGGATTTGGAGGTGTTTTTTTAACATCAATATGTCTATATTTTTTTGCTCTGTTACCAATAGTCGGCAATGAGTTTTCCTGCATAGTCAGATTTTTTATTATTTTTTTGCGTGTTAACTTCTTTTTTTATGATCACAGTTGGAATTTTATCAGATACCCATCTACACGGCATTACCGAAGAGTTTAAAAATAACGCTCAAAAAGCGTTTGCAGATTGTGACGTTATCATTCACGCCGGGGACCTTACAGAAGTTTCAATTTTGTCGGTATTTAAAGGAAAAACTGTGCATGCGGTCTGTGGTAACTGCTGCAATCATTTAACCCGTTCCGCCTTGCCCGAAACCAAGCAGATTGTCCTCGGCGGTTACCGCATTGGCATATGTCATGGCGCCGGCAACCGGGAAAACATTGAAGACAGAATGTACACGCTGTTTGCCGATATGGATTGTGTTGTTTTTGGTCACACCCACATCTCAACCATTACCACAATTGGAGATACACTTCTTATTAATCCAGGTGAATTCAGAAACAGCAGCAGGTACGGTGCCGCCGGATCTTACGCAATTCTTAACATTGACCAAACCGGCTTACGCGCCGCCATCCACCAGTTACAATAGCCAATGAAATCTTTCTGGACTCCATGGAGAATGGAACACGTTACAGCAACAGCACCTGCCTACTCCGGCTGCCTTTTTGAGCCGCCTGGCAAAGCGGTACAAGACAAAAAGCTGTTGCTGCTCTATAGAGATGAACACAGCCTGGTCTTGTTAAACAGGTTTCCTTACGCCAACGGACACCTGCTCATTGCACCTGCAAGACACATCAGTTGTATTACCCAATTAACCGCTGATGAAAACACACGCCTCTTTGCCACAGTCCAGCAATCGGCTGATATCTTACAACAACATCTCAAACCAGATGGATTAAATATTGGTATCAATATCGGACCGTCCGCAGGTGCCGGTATTGCCGATCACCTCCATGTCCATATCGTTCCCAGATGGGAAGGGGATCACAATTTCATGACCGTACTTGGAGAGATCAGAACAATCCCTGAGCATATCGAACGAACATGGGATGCCCTTGCGCCCTATTTTGTACAGGTTAAATAAATGAAAAAGTCAGTAAAGCTCACCCCCATGCTCCAGCAATATCTGGAAATAAAGGAACAACACAAGGACACCATTCTTTTCTACAGGATGGGTGATTTCTACGAAATGTTTTTCGATGACGCAGAAGTTGCATCAAAAATTCTCGGTATCACCTTGACCTCAAGAAATAAAAAAGATGACAAGAACCAGGTGCCCATGTGTGGTATCCCGTACCATGCGGCTCAAGGCTACCTGGCGAAGCTGGTCAAGGCCGGAAAACGGGTGGCAATCTGCGAGCAGGTGGAAAATCCGGCAGAGGCAAAGGGCATTGTAAAACGTGAAGTAATCAAAATCGTCTCACCCGGTGTGGTCACCGATAACCAGCTACTCGACGATAAGTCAAATAATTATGTTGCCGCCATCATCAGAAAGGACACCGGCAGAAATACCCTCTACGGGCTCAGTGTACTCGATGTCTCCACCGGGGTTTTTCTGGCAGGAGAGTTTGCCTGTAAAGCGAGTACCTTCGAAGAGATTGTCGACCAACTCACCAGATTTCAACCTTCTGAACTTCTCGTCAATGAAGACGACCTGCTGCTGCACACCTCTCTTATCAAAACGGTCAAAGTACTTCTCCCGGGAATCTGCGTTACACCACGGGACGCATCCCATTTTCATAAGAGTAACTGCAAGGAACTGCTCCTGGATCATTTCGGTGTGGCTTCACTTGACGGCTTTGGTTTCAGAAACGCTCCACTCGCAATCACTGTCGCCGGAGTTCTGCTCGACTATTCACTCGAAACCCAGAAAAGTTCGCTGGATCATATAGAAGCACTCAAATCCATAGAGCTTGACGAGTATTTGCTGATCGATGAATCGTCAAGACGAAACCTTGAACTCACCCAGACAATTGTCGGTGGACAAAGAGAGGGTTCGCTTTTGTCGGTTATGGACAAATGCGCCACTCCAATGGGTTCAAGACTGCTCAAGCATATGATTTTATTTCCTTTTCGAAATCTGACCAAAATTAACGAGCAGTTAGACGGGGTCAATTTTTTCTTCCAGAATAGCTCGGTGAGACAAGAGATCAGGCAACTTCTCGATACAGTCTATGACATTGAAAGACTCAATTCACGGATGGTGCTGGGAACAGGCAACGGCAGGGATATGATTGCAATGAAACAATCCCTTGCCCAGCTTCCAAAAATCAAGGCAGCCATAGCCAGCAGCAACACCGTGAAAATAGAAGATATTCATCATCAACTGGACTGCCTTGAAGATATTCATGACCTGCTCGAACGGAGTATTGCCGAAGATCCGCCCATCACCATAAAAGAGGGAAATCTGATCAAAGAAGGATATAACCAGGAACTGGATGAACTGGTCCACATCCTTCGGCACGGCAAGCAGCTCATCCTTGGTCTTGAAAACCAGGAGCGGGAAGCCACCGGAATCGCCAAACTCAAAATTGGTTTCAACAAGGTTTTTGGCTATTTTATTGAGGTCAGTAAGGTTAACCAGGACAAGGTACCGGAGCATTATATCCGCAAACAGACATTGGTCAACGCTGAGCGCTTTATTACCCCGGAACTCAAAGAATTTGAGGCAAAGGTACTTGGTGCCGAAGAAAAACGGCTTGATCTTGAATATCGGCTTTTTTCCGCAATCCGTACTCAGCTTTCCGAAAACAGTCGCCGTCTTTTAAAAAGTGCCCAGCTGATCGCCCAGCTCGACACCCTGGCAGGTCTTGCCGAAATAGCGGTAAAAAACCATTACCGAAAGCCCGTTTTGTCAGAAGACAATACAATTTCCATCGTGGAAGGAAGACATCCGGTAATCGAGCAATCGTTACCTGCTGCCAAGTTTGTTCCCAATGATGTCCATCTCGATCAGGAAAAAAATCAGGTTTTGGTGATTACAGGCCCAAATATGGCCGGAAAGTCAACGGTACTAAGGCAGACGGCCTTGATCGTACTTATGGCTCAACTTGGTAGTTTTGTCCCGGCAGAATCGGCCACCATTGGCATTGTTGATCGAATTTTTACCCGGGTGGGAGCGATGGATGATCTCAGACGGGGCCAGTCAACCTTTATGGTTGAAATGAGCGAAACCGCCAATATCCTCAATAATGCTACCCCGAAAAGTCTGGTCATTCTTGATGAAATCGGCAGAGGCACCTCCACCTTTGACGGTCTGTCCATTGCCTGGGCAGTGGCTGAAGAACTGGTAACCAAAATGGGACAGGGGGTAAAAACCCTCTTTG
>PDWJ01004433.1_pt1 | contig 12401 bp, 11 predicted proteins | sample 1430881 | NCBI WGS metagenome assembly PDWJ01 (sample SAMN01162460, study PRJNA174530) | Oral metagenome, whole genome shotgun sequencing project. | biome: Marine environment; feature: Marine mammal; material: Swab sample of the gingival sulcus; isolation source: swab sample of gingival sulcus... | reverse complement strand
CATATCCTTTGATATGGAGAATGAGGCTTATCAAACGAAGTGTCTTATTTTGAAGTAGATGCTGACCGTAATAGAACTACTTGGTGAATAATGCGGGTTAATCGGCTTTTGGCTCTTGGTCTTTGGCTTTTAGCAATAAAAGATAAGGTAATAAGGTTTATTTTTTTTGATTATCTTTTTCTACTAAGGTTTGAACCGACAATAAGGTTTTGCTTTGGTTGTAGGTTTTAAGTTTCTGTTTATTAGTGTTTTGCGCTTTATTTTTTGTATTTAATTTGTAATTCATAATTCACCATTAATAACTTCCGGCTTCGGTCTTCCGACTTTTGAATCTTCAATAAAGAAAAAGTTAGCTGTTTGGGTCAGCTTAAACATAGTTCTTTATATACTTGAATGTGAAAATCGATAATATAAAATAAACGACACATTGCACAAGCATTGCATAAAATTCAACGGATACATGATGCAATTCTGCGCCCATAGTTCGTATTCTTAAATAAGCCGGCACCATGAAATTGCTGGGGAATACGGAAAATAAGGTGTGCAGCCAATTAGGAATAGCTTCAACAGGCCATGTTGCACCCGTGAAAAACATTATGGGGACAGACAAAAATACCATAAAGAGCAAGGCATTTTCTCGACGTTTGAAAAAAACGGATATGCTCATTCCGAGAAATATGTTGGCAATAATATATGGAATGTATAGTGTGAATATCTCAAAATAGCTTGCTTTATGAGGGTATTGAAACCAATGAGGTATCATAACAAGACTAAAAATGCCTATTATCATAAACACGATAAAATAAGCCAAGGCTTTTCCCGATATAAATGTTATAATGCCTTTATCGTCTTTATTTGTTTCTTCGGATAAATTATAACGTTTTATTTCTTTTCTTGTTCCGCCGAGAATGCCTAATCCGATTAATAATGTTTGTTGTATTATAACCAAAAGCATCGGCGTCATAACAAAAGGTCCGTATGAGGCATTGGGGTTGTAAAGCTCCGATGTCTCAAAATGCACCGAATTTACGGATTGTACGGCTGATTGATAGTTGCTGCCTTTCTCCGTTTGTTTTTTTATGCTGACCTCTTCGTTCAGTGCACGGTAGGCAAATACGGCTGATGAGTAAACTTGTTTGTAAAGCAAAAAATAACTTGCGTCTGAATAAATGTTTACGGATGTTTGAATACCGGATAAGATGTTTTTCTCCAAGTTCTCCGGAATTACAATTATTCCGTGTACTTCCGATTTGTAAAAAAGTTCCTTCGCTTTTTCCATATTTGCCGGTTCGCAACTAATGTTTATGCCTTCGCTTGCATCCAACATGCGTTGTAATCGCCGACTGGTCGGAGTTTTGTCATTATCTATAAGTGCAACGGCTACATCTTTTACCTGGTCGGGCGAATAAGCTGCCGAATAAATTAAAGGATAAATGATATTTGCAATAATAAATACTAACAGTATGGCAGGATCTTTTACAATTGTAATCAGCTCTTCTTTTGCGTAATTTCCTGTATTTAATATGCTTCTTATAATATTCACAATTTTTGTTTAAAGAGTTCTAATGTTAAAAAAGTTTGATAAAGAAAAGTTAACACTTTAAATTATATATTCTGTCAGAGTTTGTACCAGAATTTTTCGTTTGAATATCTTTGTTTCAGCCAATATAAACTGACAAGTCCCGCTAATATGAATACAAAAAAGTACCAGACTTGCGGCAAATTAATGGCGAGCGGGTCATTTCGCATGGTTTGTCCCAAGAATATATCCAACCAGTATGTCAAGGGAAATATTCTGCCGAATAAAACAGCGCCGGTGGGCATTGCTATTTCGGGAAATGTTAATCCGGAGAACGTTACTGCCATCATGCTGTAGGCACTTGCCAAGGATACGGCAAGTCGCAAACTTCCCAGTACTCCCATAAACAAAGCAGATAGTGCTTGGTACGAAACAATAAGTAAAAATTCGGATAACAAGATGATGAAGTAATTGCCGTTTATGGGCAGTCCCATTAAATGGAAAATAACATAATTGTAAAGTATCATGTGTCCCATAAACAAAAAAGTGTAAGGCAGCATTTTTCCCGTGAAAAGTACGAGTATGCTGTTGTTTGCTTTTTTCAGTGCTTTTTCGGCTGTTCCGTTTTTTAGTTCGTTGCCCAAACTGTATATGGAACCCACAAGGGTAAAAACGATTAGAATAACAGGCATAAGTACCGCTGCCAAAAAATAGAAATAATTTGTGTAGGGATTAAACAAGGCATGCGCGCCATTGACAATCGGAACAGTTGCTACTAAGGCTTGCTTGTAATTGGCGCCTTGTTTCATTGCAAGTTGTATTTGTACACCGGCATTGAATGTAGCAACGGTTTTTAATATCCCCGATTTAAGCAAACTGCCTTTTAAAATATTGGCATTGTTAAGATAGATAACAACTTTTGCTTTGTCCGATTTTTTCAGTAAGTATTTTTCTAAATCTTTATTTACATTGATAATTGCATTTACTTTGCCTTTTAATAAAAGTTCTTCCGCTTCAACAAGGTTATTGCAATGATAGCTTATGCGCGCAATGGGTGTGGCGTCAATCATTCTGAGTATTTTCCTTGACATGGCTGTATTGTCATTGTCAATAACGGCAATGTCCAAATCTCGAACAACTCCTTTGTAGAATATGCCGAAAACAAGCAAAAATCCTACTAAGGGTCCAAAGACGCTTAAGAACCAATATTCTTTGTTCTTGTTCATCCATTTTAGTTCTCGGCGAAATATTGTTATAAAAGGTTTTAGCATTTTAATCTTTTTTTGTATCGGGTATTGTGTTCGTTCGTTTTTATTTCTACGGAATATCGTTCCAATTAACCAAGGCACTCATTCCGGGGCGCAAATCTTTCACTTTTTTTGTCGGAACAGCATGTATCTCAAAAGTTTGCATGTCAAAGTCTCCGGATGTTTTTGTGGCGTGCCATGCCGCATAGCTGCCTAAGGGGTTTATATAACTCACTTTCAGCTCTATTTCTTTATTGTCCAAAGCCGGGAATTTTGCTTTTAAAACAGTGCCCATTTTTATTTTGCTAAGCAAATCTTCTCGCACGTTAAAGACAATCCAAACATCTTCTAAATCAACGATTGTAAGCACCGGAAAGCCTGTCGGAACAAGTTCGCCTGTTTCTGACACGATGTTGGCAATTTCGCCTTTCATCGGTGCCGTTATGATGCGTTCTCTTAAATAGGCTTCAACTTCCGAGATGACCCCGTCTGCTTGGTTTACAATGGCAGAGGCAGCCGCTTTATCTTCTTTTCTTGCGCCTTTTTTTGCTTTTTGCCATACGGCTTTTGCCGCATTTTCGGTTTCTTGAGCAGCAATCATTTTTGTTTCGGCTTCGTCTCTTTGCTGTTCGGGCACAACGCCTGCTTTAAACAGATTGTTTACACGCATGAATGTTTTTTTCATAAGTTTGGAAGCGGCGGCGGCTTTACGGTAGGTGTTGTACGCTGCTTGAATATCTTCTTCACGAGCCCCTTTGTCGGCTTTATTGCTTTGTGCCATAGCTGCTTTTCGAGCTGCATCGGCTTGTTTAAATTTAGCTTCCAATTCCGGGCTGTTTATTTTGAATAAGTTTTCTCCTTTTTCGATTTGCTGCCCTTTCCGAACAAATAAAGTATCTAATCTGCCTGCTAATTTTGAGGCTACACGCACATGAGTTGCTTCGGTTTGTCCTTGCAAAATCACTTCTTTCGGTTTGTAAACAATTACGGCGGTATATAGCAAAAATGCTATTAATACTAATATTGTTACTATGGCCAAAATGTTTCTTGTTTTATTCATTTTTTTGTTTTTTTATTTCGATTAATTTTTAGATTTGAATATGTTTGTTTTTGCATTTGCATGCTGTTGATAGTCAATGAAATTATCGGATATTCCGCAAATTTCCAACAAGTTTGCGAGCGATACGTCAAATTGATACATTGCTTTTAATTTTTCCGTTTTCACTTTTATTAAAGCAAGGTTGGCATTAATTAGTTCAGAAGAACTTGATATTCCTTCATTAAAAGCTTTTTCTCTTATTCGGTAATACTCTTCGGCAAATTCATAGGCTGCATCCAACTCTTTAATTTGTTCAAGATTTATGTGCAATTCTTGATAATATTTTTCTATTCCTGTTGCAATGTCCTCTGTTATTTTTTGTTCAAACTCGTTTACTTGTTCCAATTTTAGTTTTGCCGATTTGCGTTCGTGCTCTCGTGTAAGTCCGTCGAAAATTGTCCAATTTAAGCCGACACCCACCATCCAATCGGGTGTCATTTTTGCTACATCGTAATCCCAAACGCGATAATTTCCCATTGCAATTACCGTAGGCAGATAATTTGCCGTTTTCACTCTTACACCGATTTGAGCCAAGTTTCTTTTTGTTTGCACAATTTTTAGTGAAGGGTTGTTTTCGTATGCTTTGTTTATAAAATAATCCAAGTCTTCAAATTTTTCTAAATAAAATAATTTAGAAATCGGAGTAATGTTTCGTTCTGTGCTGTCATTAAGCGTTGCCGACAAAGCTTTGTTGTTTATTTCGGACATTCTTTCGGCTTTTTTCAGGTTTCTTTCGGCTTCGGCATTATATACTTTAACCTGCAATACTTCGGCATTTGCCATTAAGCCGTTTTCTTTCATCTTTTCGGCATCTCTCAGGTGTTTTTGCATAGATGTAACAACCTCTTTACTGAGCTTTTCCAGTTGTTTGGAAAGACAAAGTCCGAAATATCGTGTTACTAATTCAGAAGTAAGTTGGTTTCTTTTTACTTTACTTTCCATTTCTGCATCTTCCAAATCCAATCCGGCAGCTTTTCGTTTTGCTTGCAACTTTCCGCCGGTATATATCGGAAGTGTTGCATTTAAGTTTATGCTTGCAAATTGTTTTTTTTGTATAACTTTATTCCACTCTGCTTCTGAAATGCTCTTTAATCCGCCTGCAAGTTTTTCGCGAATAGATTGCGTAAACACTTCGTCGGGATAAGGCGGAGACGAAAATTCGCCGTATTCGCTTAATACTTTATAAATAGGGACTATGGCATTTCTTACGGGGCGCATATCCATGCGAATGTCGTCTGACATATAAGAATAGTTTCCCAGTAAGGATATAGTCGGAAAAAAGCTGCCGTAGGTCGATTTCAGTTCATGTTCTTTTTCTTGTTTCAAAAGTTCGGTTTGTTTTATTACATGACTTTGGCGTTTTGTCAAATCCAAAGCATCCTCAAATGTTAAGTTCGTTTGAGAAAAACCGCTGTTTATTATTGCCAGGGCAAAAAAGGTGCTTAATAAGTTTCGTATAAATTTCATATGTTTATTTTTTATAAAGTGTCAGCTTTGAGTGTTTTTATGCAAATGTCTATTATGTTATCAATGTCTTCTTGTGTCCATGTTTTGTTTCCGAAAAAGTTTTTTAAACGTAAATTGATAAACTGTATCGGATAAACTACGGTAAATATGAATATGTCTTCAAGATTTAGGCGAGGGTCTGCTTGGTTTGTATCTTTCCCTATTTTATAGGCTTCTTTAATTAAGCCGGTAATTCTTTCTTTTAAATCGGAGTGTACCGAAAAATTATAATCGTTCATCATCACATACATAAACTTAATGTCTGTATGGGAATTTTCTGCAATTTTGAAAATATCGGTAATAATAAAAGATATGATTTCTTTAAAAGATGAACTTTGTTTTAATGAGTTTTCTACATGATTGGCAATATCTTCTATTTTTGAATTTAAGAGATTTAAGGTCAGCTCTTCTTTGCTTTTGAAAAAACGATATAAGTAGCCGTCTGCAACCTTTGCTTTTTTTGCAATGCTTGCTATTGAGGCTCCGCTATATCCTTTCTTAACTATCATGTACATAGCGCTTTGCTTTATTTTTTCTAATTTGCTATGGTCTGTTAGTCTAGCCATATCCTATATGGTTTTGAGTGAATACTCATTCATTTAAACGCCGCAAAAGTACATCTTATTTTTTCTCCGGCAAATTTTTTATCAAAAAAAGATAAAAAAATTGATTTTATCGGTTTATAGCTTTGGGCTGTTTTTTTAGAACGGAATAAGCTGCTTGATTAGGCTTCCTTCTGAATTGATTTTTGGGGTCTTTTAATGGCTCCTTTTTCTTTGATCCGTATCGTCGGTCGTCATCGTGTATTACGAGTATTGTTTTATCGTCTATAAATGTTATGCCCTCAGCTTTGTGGGAAAAATGCAGAGGAATGTTTTGAGCTTCGCAAACCAATTTCGGGGCTTTCCCGTTTCGCAAATCGGGCAAAGATATTGTCCAAAGATACGCACCCACATCTTGTGTTTTTTCACCATGCTCGTAAGAGGTTAAAATGTATAAATTCTTATCGTATTTATTATATTCTATGCTGCTTAATGCAAGGTCTTCTTTTATTGAGCAGCTTTTATGCTCGGCAGGATTATAATCAAACAAGAGTTTTGGCTTTTTTATCAATTTAATTTCTCCGTTTTCAAGTCGATAGGGCATGGCTATAATTTTCATACAGTAATTAAAGTTTTTATAGGCTTTGCCGTATTCTCTTATCCCGAATAACAGCGTATCGCCCGGTATTGCCGCAATGCCTTCTATTTTCAGATAAGGGGCACCATTGGGAAAGTTTATGGTATCTACAAGATTGGCGAAAAATTTATGCAAGTGCATGGAACCTTTTGCCCTGTTATCGCTTGTGTCCGTAAATAAGCGGGGACTGCGGACATCGTCGGTTTTCCAATAAAACAGCATATTGTGGTCGGCATGTTCCGGTTCAAACCAGCTGAAACTTGTTGTCAGGAATACAAAGTTCCCATCAGGAGAAAGGCTGAAGTCTTCAAACTTAGTGCCTTTTATCAGGATTGAATCGTTTATGTATTCTAAATTCTCGGTATCTATGAAATGATCTTGTAAGCCGGTTTTAAACACGGCAGAACTGTTGGGCATAGGCTTATCATTTGCCATGAATACCGAATCTTTATAAAAAACTATTGCCGAGGGTTCGCATACCAACGGCTTGCCGTCCGGTTTGCGCAATGAATCGCAAAAACAATCGAAGACAATGGTTGTGTCTATGGTATAATTTATTTTCGAAATATTGCTTGCTTGTTTTGTTTTATCTTCTTTGCAGGCAAAAAATAAGACAATTATAAGAGTTAAAATAAAAGGTGTAATGTTGAAAATTTTTAGTGCCGGGAGTTTCATAATATTTCGTTTGACGAGTGTTCTATTGCGAATAAAATGTTATTGCTCTTCGGGAAACAGCCATAACCATTGAAAAGCAAGCGTTTTTCTCTTTTCTGGATCCATTTGCAGGCGAATGGTATAAAAACCTTTTTCCGGGAAATGCAAGGTGCCCAAACGATGCGACTCAAATTTTTTGACATGCCAGTTCATATTCGGTTCGCCTACGGTTTGTCTGCCCGGTGCCATCGCTTGTTTTATATCGTTTTCTTTCGAGAAGACATTGATATTCCCGCCGGCTTTGTTGCCTGTATAATGATAAGAGGCATCAACTGACAGATGACAAGCTTTCTCAACATATATTTGCCACTCTAAGTTTTGTGTGCTCTTGATTAAGATGTGTTCCGGTTCAGAACCGAATTTTCCGGCTTTGATTATTGAATTTGGTGAAGGAGGGTGTTGTAAGTTTCTTAAATTCAGATTATAACCGCCTGTGTTATTTATTGCTGCAAAATCGCATCGACTTTCGGGATAATCGGCATATTCCAAAACAATAACCGAGACATAAGGGTTGGGGGCTTCTGCGGGCAAGTCTATTGTGCTTAAAATACCTTGATGTTTAAATTCTATAGGTGTTTTAGCTTTGCTGCTTAATATGTAGGCTTTTTGGGGCTGCTCGGATACACCGCTGAAATATAGTTTGCCGGAGATTGGCCAATTATAAACATGCAGATATAAACGAGTTTTGCCGTTTTTTAATTTTTTACAGGTAATCTTTCCCCAATCATTAAGATTTTTATCCAAATCAAAAGCCTGCGCTTCATATATAGCTTCGCCGTGTGTTTCCAGCCATTTACCTATTGTGTTTAGGCGGTCTTTGCTTTCTTGTTCGATACTGCCGTCGGCACGAGGTCCTATATTCAAAACCATGTTACCGTTAAGGCTGACATTGTTAATTAAATTATGCAATAAGCTTGTGCTTGATTTCCAGTCGTTTTCATAGGCAGAGTAGCCCCACGAATGCGCAATGGTTGCCGGCGATTGCCAAGGGAAGTCTTCTTTTTTTAGCCCTAATTCATTATCGTTTAAAGTCTTGAAGTCTATATCGCTGTCTTCGTCCAAAGATAAACCCAAGCGAGAATTTATTAAACAGTCGGGTTGCAGTTTGCGGATAAGTTGCTTTAATTGCATGAGTTGTTTATGCGAAACAATGGTTTTGTCGTGATGTATCCACATATCGAACCACAAAAGGGAAATATTGCCGTAATTACTCAGTAATTCTGTTACTTGCGGTATTACTTTCTCTTGCCAATAGAGGTCATACTGCTGATTGTCTATTGTGTATATTTCTTTGTCATGGCTCCATGCCGAGTGATGTTCCCAATCTATCCAATGGGAGTAGTATAAGCCTAATTTTATGCCGTGCTTGCGACAAGCTGCTGCCAATTCTTTTACAATGTCTCGTTTGTCTTTTGTGTAGTTGCTTATATTGTAGTTGCTTGCCTTACTGTTCCACAATGCAAAACCGTCGTGATGTTTTGCGGTAAAAATAATGTATTTCATGCCGGCTTTTTTGGCAGTCAGCACCCATTTTTCGGGGTCAATATTGTCCCACTTGAAATTATCTAAAAGTTTAGCATATTCATGTTTTGCAATGCTGTTTCTGTAGAAAATCCATTCGGCATAGTTGTTGTCGTAGCGCAATTTTTCGCCTTTCCAAAGACCTTCCGCACCGCTGTATATGCCCCAGTGAATAAACATTCCGAAACGGCTGTCGGTGAACCAAGTGCTTCTTTTGGTGGCTTGTGTTTGTGCCTGCAACAGACCGACAAAAAATAAGAGTATAAGGGTTGTATAAAACTTTTTTGTCATAAATTTTCCTTAGATTTTTAAATGCTGTTATGCGATTTGTTTTAAGCCCCAAAAAATCCAAGCGGCATATAAATAAAATCTGATGTAGCGTGTACTTCCGTAAATCAAAAATTTCTTGAACGGGTAGTGTACAACACCTGCAACAGTGCTTATGGTTGCATAAGGCAAGGGGAACATTGCAGCAAGGACAACGATTACACCGCCCCAACGGTCGATTAGTTGAAAATTATTTTCAAAGCGACGTTTTACATAGGCATTTACTCGCGGGAATCGGCGTATCAATGTTCCGAGCCAATATGCAACAATGCCGCCAAGATAAGATATTGTTGCTAAAATACCTACATTCAGATAAGGCATGTCGGTAAGTGCCGATTTGCCCCAAATGATAAAAAGGTCGGGCGGAATCCAGCCCAACACCGATTCACTGAGGAAAAATATAGCCAGTACATACCAATGATTTACATATTCGATATAATGCGTAAACCAATCTTTTATGTTTATATCGAAATATATCAAAAGTTGATTTACTCCAAGTATTAAAGCGATTATCAAAACTAATATAATCAGTAATTTAATAACGTTTTTACCGATAAAACCTATTAAACCGGTTCGCCTATGTTTATGATAGTAAAGGTTTGTGCTCTTGGCAAGCGACCGTTTCTTTTTTGTTTTGTTTTTCATATGTTTATATTTATAGTTTTTAAAGGTTAAGTCGAAAAAAAATAAGCATTCTTTTGTATGTTTAAAATTTTAGTCCCGGGCATTTTATTTTATATAATCTTTTGCAAAATTATGAATAAAAAAAATACAAAATTAATTTAATATTTTACAAAGTGCTTGTTTGTGATTCAAATAAAAAACGCCGAAAAACAGATAAGTGTTTTTCGGCGTTTTTTCTAAGTAGGTATATTCTTGCTATTTTAAAGCTTTTTTTATTAAATAAGCACCAAGTGTTTTTCCGAGTTTTGCATAAGATTCTTTAATTCGTTCGCCGGTATCCCAAGTTGCACCCATAGAATTGCCGGGCGCTTTTGTGAATTTGATTGAGGCAATCACCTTTTTTTCTCCGGTTTTGGAGAATGAGATTTCACCGCTGATGTATGCGGGTCGAGCTGAAATTCCTACATAGTAGCCCGGTTCTGTCCATGTTGTTTTCACGGTCATGGTATATTCGGCTTCGGACATGTCTTTGCCGGCTTTCAAGCCTTTTTTTTGGGTATATTTATTAAATAAGTCAAAAAACTTGGGCTCAAAACGTTTTTCGCGGTCTTCTACCCATCTTTCCGCCCATGTGTCGCCTCGTCCGGCTTCTTTTTTGTTGTATTCTTCTTTCTTTTTCTCAATATAGGCTTTTTCGTCCATTTTGCCTACTTCCATATTATCATATTCAAAAACAACATTAAGGCTGCTTTGACCTTTTAAAAAGCTCAAGTAGTTTTTGCTTTTTTCACCCGGCACAAGTTTTTGTGCTTGCAAACCCGTAAATGAGATTGCTATAATAAGTACGATAAGGATGTTTTGTTTTTTCATGGTTGATAAATTTTTTATGAATAAAATATGCTTTAAATGATTCTGCACAAAGATATATAAAATTATAAATTTATGTGTTTTTAGGCTTTTTTATTTTCATATTAACAGCTTAGCTGTATTATGCTTAAAATAGTTTTATTCCGGACTGCATCTGCTTCAAAATAAGATGCTTTGTTTTTCATAACAAACAAATAGATGTAAAACAAAAAAGTAAAACAAGATAAAACATAGGTAAAACTTTTTAGGGCAAATTTACAGTTTTATTACATTTAATACAACTCAATACAAAGTAAAAAAAACAAGCGCAACACCCCCGAACATATACTAAAATAGCGCAATGCCTTGACATTACGCTATTTGAAAAAAACTTATGAAAACTTAGTGAGTGACCCCGGCGGGACTCGAACCCACAACCCTCAGAGCCGAAATCTGATATTCTATCCAATTGAACTACGGAGCCTTTTCAGAGCGCAAAGGTAAAAAAGTAAATTATATTTAAAAGCCTTTTTATAATTTTTTGAAAGCTTTTAACCGGTTCTTAATTTATTTCCTTAACCCGCATTGCTGTCTTTGAGGGTGCTTCGTGGCTATCATGCAGTTTTATTGTTTTATAAACTCTGTCGCAAAAATTTCTTTTTTAGACGACAGTTTTAGAATATAATTTCCCTTTGCAAGTTCATGTATGTTTAATGTTTCGCCGGGCAAGTTTAGTTTTTGTTTTTTTATTAAAACTCCGGTTGAATTATATATTTTTAGCTCATATAGACCTTTTTGAATCTTGTTGTCAAATTTTAGTATTTCAGAACTTGGGTTGGGGTATATTTGCAATGGCATCTGTATGTCCGTGTGCTCAACATTAGTCTCAATATCAGTAAAATAATTGGCTAAGACTACATTTGAGTGCATATATGTCGGAAAAGTGGATCCGGCAATAATAATAGATCCGTTTTTCAAAAGAGCAATATTTTCGACATGGTCTTGCGAATCGTTTATGTCTAAATTAACAATGCCATTATTTCCAAAAGCACTATTAGGCATGCCGTTTTCGTCAAAACTAAAAACAGATATATCGTAAGTATTTTCTAAGTCATACTCGAAATTGCTGACCGCATAAACTTTGCCTGATGCTGAAAGCACAAAGCCTCTGCAATAATTTCCGGCGTCGTCATATTTTATGGAAGCTACGCCGTCATTCCCGTAGGTGTTGTCTATTGTTCCGTTGCTGTTTAGGCGTAGCATGCAAAAATCATAATGTAAGGCAGGCGGTCCGTTTTTAATCCAAGAATGTCCTCCGACATAGATTTTGTCGTCTGTATGTACATGCAAATTTACGGCAAAATCATGTCCGGCACCCATATCTGCTATAAAATAACCATTTTCGCCAAAGTCGTTATCAACAGTTCCGTCTGTGTTTATCCTTGTTACAAATCCTTTGTAGGATCCGCTTGTATTATCGATTGCAACCCCTGTTACAACAATTTTTCCGTCAGGTTGAATATCCGTATCACGTGCGTTGGATATAGAGCCGTTTGGAACATCCAATATAATAAAACCATTGTTGCCAAAGGTATTATCGATTTGCCCGTTTTCGGTATATCGCATTATGATAGCTTTGTCCGAGGGATTGCTTATGTAACCCACTGTTATTATTTTGCCGTCATCTTGAATAGCCATAGCTTCTGTAATAGTAGCAGCTTCGTAGGTATGACTAATATACCCGTTGTTTCCAAAGCTTGTGTCGTAGGAACCGTTACTGTTGACTTTTGCTAAAAAAGGCATCCAATTGTCGGCTCCG
>PDWJ01004432.1_pt1 | contig 12401 bp, 11 predicted proteins | sample 1430881 | NCBI WGS metagenome assembly PDWJ01 (sample SAMN01162460, study PRJNA174530) | Oral metagenome, whole genome shotgun sequencing project. | biome: Marine environment; feature: Marine mammal; material: Swab sample of the gingival sulcus; isolation source: swab sample of gingival sulcus... | reverse complement strand
AGACATCGACATCGGGAAAATCTTCGTTAATCTCATCAAGCTCAAAGACGATATCGTAAGGGACCTTGGCCTCTGCCAGCAGGACATTCATATGACCAGGCATTCGTCCTGCCACCGGGTGAATACCAAACCGCACATTTACCTTTTTCTCCCGCAGAATACGGGTAATCTCATATACAGTGTGCTGAGCCTGGGCTACCGCCATTCCATAGCCGGGAATAATCATAACCTCTCTGGCACCGGCAAGCATTTCCGCAACCTCATTACTGTCAACAGCCTGTACTTCTCCGGCCTCTCCTCCAGCTACAGGAGAAGCCGCCGTTCCTCCTTCACTGCCAAAACCACCGGCAATAACAGCAATAAATTTCCGATTCATGGCGCGACACATGATATAACTTAAAATTGCCCCGCTACTCCCAACCAGCGCGCCGACAACAATAAGGAGATCGTTATTGAGCATAAAGCCAGTTGCCGCCGCTGCCCATCCGGAATAACTGTTAAGCATCGAAACCACTACCGGCATATCGGCACCACCTATGGCCATAACCATATGAACGCCAAATGCGAGACTGAGTATGGTCATAACGAGGAGAGGAAACGTTCCTCCGCCATTTTCCGCCTGCCCGGTAAAAAGTATTCCCATCCAGATGCAGAGAATCAGAATCGCAAGATTGATGTAGTGGCGGGCCGGGAAGAGTAATGGTTTTCCGCTGATTTTTCCACTGAGCTTAAGATAGGCGATAATAGATCCGGAAAAAGTGAGCGCACCAATAAGAATCCCGATATAGGTCTCAACATCATGAATATTTTTTTCTATTCCCGCAAGTTCTATACTGTGGTCCATAAAATTAGCGAAACCGACGAGAACAGCGGCAAAACCAACAAGACTGTGCAGAACTGCGACAAGTTCCGGCATCTGGGTCATCTCAACTTTTTTGGCAAGAACAAGGCCAACAGCTCCGCCTATTATCAGACAGAGGACAAGGAGAAAGATGTTATCGGTAACCACTCCAGCTATGGTCGCGATAAGGGCAAGAACCATCCCGCCCATACCAAAATAGTTGCCCCGCCTGGCGTTTTCCTGATTACTTAATCCCCCCAACGCCAATATAAAGAGGATTGTTGCACCAATATAAGCGACACTTAATAGTCCCTGATTCATGATAATCTCCTATTTTCTGAACATTTCAAGCATACGTTGCGTTACGGCGAAACCACCGAAGATATTAACGCTGGTGATAAGTATCGCCAAAGCCGCAAACAGGACTATAAGAATGCTGTTTGAAGATATCTGTAACAAGGCACCAATAATAATTATAGAGCTGATGGCGTTAGTCACACTCATCAGAGGTGTATGGAGAGAGGGAGTAACATTCCATATGACCATATAGCCAACAAAACAGGCGAGAACAAACACCGTGAAATGAGACATAAATGACGGGGGAGCGATTCGGCCAATACCGACGAGGGCAATTGCTCCCAGCGCAACAGGCAACCAGATACCCAAAAGATTCTTTTTGGGCCTTTCCGGTTGTACCGCTGGCGTCGGCTTTGGCGTCTGTTTGGGTTGCGCGGAAAGTTTTGGCGGCGGTGGCGGCCAAAGAATTTCCCCATTATGAACGACAGTAGTGCCGCGAATAATTTCATCTTCCATATTGTAAACGATATTGCCATCTTTCTCCGGACAGAGATCTGCGAGAAGATGTTTGAGATTGGTAGCATAGAGTTGACTTGACTGTGTGGGCAGGCGGGACGGAAGATCAGTATAACCGACAATGCTTACCCCATGTCGAACAACCACAGCACCGGCTTCCACCAGTTTACAGTTGCCTCCCATCTCGGCGGCAAGATCAACAATAACACTTCCTTCCCGCATCGATTTTACCATATCCTCAGTAATCAGCTCAGGAGCGGGCTTTCCCGGAATAAGGGCTGTTGTGATAATAATATCAACCTCTTTGGCCTGCTCGGCAAAAAGTGCCATTTCAGCCTTGATAAATTCATCACTCATCATTTTCGCGTAACCACCTTCGCCGGATCGATCCTCATCTCCAGTAAAATCAAGCATAAGGAATTCAGCATCCATGCTCTCAACCTGCTCTTTTACTTCCGGACGAGTATCAAAGGCACGAACAATGGCGCCCATTCCTTTCGCTGCACCGATTGCAGACAGACCGGCGACACCGGCACCGATCACCAGCACTTTAGCTGGTGGGATTTTGCCGGCGGCTGTTATCTGGCCGGTAAAAAAACGGCCAAAATGCTGGGCTGCTTCTACAACTGCCCGATAACCGGCAATATTAGCCATGGAACTCAGCGCATCCATTTTCTGGGCCCGCGAAATTCTGGGGACCGAATCCATTGCCAAAACATTTACCTTTTTTTCCTTTAGCTGCGCGAGTAATTCACTGTTTTGGCCAGGATGAATAAAGCTGATAAGATTCTGTCCTTGGCGAAGGGCATGTACTTCATCAATTCCAGCTTCTTTCTGACTTTCCGGAGGTCTGACTTTGAGGATAATATCTGACTGTTCATAAATCTGCCGGGACGATTCAACAACGGTTACTCCCCGCTGTTGATACTCTTCATCAGGGAACTTTGCCTTGACTCCAGCACCAGATTCAATCGACAGCTCAAATCCCAGCCTGGCGATTTGTTCAGCAACTTCGGGGGTCGTGGCGACTCTGCACTCACCCTCATGAATTTCTTTAAGTACACCAATTCGCATGCAGGACTCCTTTAGAGATAAAATATCGGATAGTAGAAAGAGCACCTATCGTTTCTGATGTGCGCTCTATAGTATAAAAATTGCTCCAGAATATGCCGGAGACCCTCTTAACAACAAGCAGGTTGAAACTCTTTATTTTTCCTTGATTTTCCCCGGATTTTTCAATTGCAAGGCAGAATACATCTCAACAGGAGGGCTTGTCAAGTTGTAACACAAATCTTCCCTGCCATACGTTATTTTCATTGGAAATAATGTAGCATGATCGGTAGGAGCTCTTTTTTCTTTTCGATAAGAGGAGTAAGGAAAATTGCGTTTTCTCTTTATTGACAGAGAAATATAAATACCGTAAAATTTAACTCTTTGTAATCAAAGCGTATTGATTGAAAATTCACGACACGCTATATATTCGAGCTCTTTTTTTATTGTTGTTACAGGTCTCTTTCTATGTTTGGAATCGGTTTACCGGAACTGCTCATAATTCTGGCCGTCGCACTTATCGTTGTAGGTCCTGAAAAATTACCTGAACTCGCAAAAACCCTGGCCAAAACACTTACCCAACTCAAACATGGAGCAGAAGAGTTAAAACAGGAATTCAAAGAGAAGACCAATTCGCAAGAATTACTCGAAGAGATGTCAACAACGTTTCAGGAAACGATGCGGGAATTGCCACAAAACAAGATTACAGAAGAACTTGGTAATTCAAAGATACGTTCTCCGCAAATAAATGATCCTCACCAAAAAGATCCTGTTGTAGAGAACGCTCCAGAACGAAAAGATAAAGCTGACTCAGCAGAAGATATAGGCTGAGAATGGCTGGATTTAACCTGCAATATGCCCTTGTCGCTCTGGAAAAGGGTATGACTTTTTTTCGCCCACACCATCAGGAACTTCGCCGTCGTCTTTGCTGGGTTCTCTGCACTATTGTTCTCTGTTCAATTTTTGCCTATTGTTTTGTCGAAGAAATAACAGCCCTGTGCGTTACTCCTCTTCTCAGCTCTTCGCCATTGATTGAAAAACTGGTCTATACCAATCTCCCTGAAGCTTTTATCGCATATTTAAAACTAGCTGTTCTTGCAGGTATTATCATTAGCATGCCAATGACCCTTTATCAGGGATGGGCTTTTATTTCACCCGGTCTTAAAACAGGAGAAAAAAGAGCAACGCTGCTAATTGTATTCTCGGCAAGTCTGCTGTTTCTTGCAGGAGCAATGTTCGCATTTTTCATCATTCTGCCAAAACTGCTGGCATATTTTATGGGCTATGCCAGTACCGGCCTAAAACCTTTGCCAAAGTTTGGGAACTATCTCAGCTTTGTTGCCAGAGTAATACTGGGCTTTGGACTCTCTTTTCAAATCCCATTTCTTATGGTGATGGCGACAATATCAGGAATCATTCAGCAGGACTATTTTCAGAAACAACGACCCTATTTCTATGGGATAATCATTATTTTCACTTTTCTCCTCGCCGGAGGGATTTTGTCGCTACAGGCCTTCTCTGCCTGCCTCTTTTCCTTCTCTATGAAGCAGGAAATAAAGGGATACAGCTTTTTCGCAAACCTTCGAGTTAACCGATCTCCTGTTTCAAAAGACAGCAAGATATTTTATAGCGAGGTTTGCCCATACTGTTGTATTCAATAATATCTGGTTGAAGCAGTTTGTTCATAACACAGCCCTCAGCTATATCGAGCTTGAACAAAGAATCCTCACACAACCCTTCATTCTTTTTAAGTTGTCCCTCTCGAATTTCGTAACTGTGCAGTGGATAATCTTCACAAAGCGGGCACTGATAAACTCTGCCATTTGGAAAGATAAAATAGTTCTCGGCAACATTGCCCGCACATTCAAAACTTTCATTTTCCTCAAGAAAAACTTTTGGGTAAGTTATATGAATACCCCGCTGGGCAATTTTTGCTGCGACAGCGGGAACAGTATCCAGCCATTCCTGACGACTCACCTGACTTGTCTCTTCACTGTCAGTTTGAGCAGAATTGCCACGTAAGCCAAGAACCTGAATAAAAAATTTACGGACTCCCAGAAAAGAGAGCAGATCTCCCATTCTATGCAGATGAGAAATATTTTTCCGGCTCACGGTATAGATAACACTTACTGAAAATCCTTTGTTAAGCGCTCTGCGAATATTATTGGTGCAAACATCAAATACACCTTCCCCACGAATAGGATCATTTACAGCCGGATCAGGTCCATCAAGACTAAAACTCAAACAGTCAAGTTGCGCGGGAGAAACCTTTTCCAGCAAGTTATGAAAAAGATATCCATTAGAATCGACCGTAACCCGGTATCCCATCTCTTTGGCGACAATGATCGTTGTATTAAGTTCCGGGTGCAAGGTTGGTTCACCACCAAGCAGAATGAGATTACTGGTTTTTCTGGAATCAGAAAATAGTTTAAGCCAATCGGTAATCTGCTGTTTGGAGAGTTGGTTTTTGCCATGCTGTTTTTTGTTGATATAACAGTGTCTGCAGGAAAGATTGCAAGCGGTGAGAATATGCAAAAAGACGTTTCTTTCTCCTGGCCTAAAACGAATTGTTTTTGGAAAATATCTGTTCATGGTTTTTGCAAACACCCTACTCTTGCAGCAAGGTGTAACGAGCAAGATAACTATCTCGAAGATAACTGTTTTTATTCAGTGAAAAATATTGCTTAAACAGATCCAGGCTCTTTTCTCTCATTACACCAGATACGATCTCAATTTTGAGCTTACTGTAGAGGGGGGGAAGTCTATCAAGAGCAAGTTTTGTCCCTCCACCCATCACATCTTCATAGGCATAGACAATCCTGCTGATCCCGTTGATCAGCAAAGCAGAGTAACACATTAAACATGGTTCCAGGGTGGAATAAAGGGTTATCTCACCAAAATCAATATCTCTCTCTTTTTTTTGTCGAAGATTATAGAGCCTGCGGATCGCAACAATTTCGGCATGATCAAGTTCATTAATTGCGGCAGTATCAGCAGCAATCCCCCCACTGTTTTGGCGACTGCCTTCCGCGACTATTTCATCACGAAAGACAAGAACACAGCCAACGGGAAACTCTCCGTATTCAAAAGACAGGCGAGCCTGTTGATACGCCCGTTGCATATAGAACGCATCTTGTTGTTGTACCGGCAACGAATTCATAGCATTGACGTCATACCATAAAATTTCTTATAAAAAACGCTTCCTTCCAAAACGATTATTTACCTGGTCTCTTATTTTCAAGGGAAGAGAGAAAATTCATCCAGGACTTCATCAAGATGCTCAGAACTGATGTTATCGGTAATAAGTGTCGAACCTATCGATGTTGGCAAAACATAGCATATTTTACCACCTATCGATTTTTTATCAGCCAACAAATATTGCCGGATCTGCTTTCGATCAAGCTCAACGGGAATATTTAGTGGCAAGCCAAATTCCGAAAGCAGGGCTACTATCTTATCTTTTTCCTGGAGGGACAAAAATCCTGACAAAAAAGACAGGCGAGCGGCAGCAGCCATTCCAATTGAGACAGCCAAACCATGTATCAGAGAATAATCCGATGCGGCCTCGACTGCGTGGCCAACGGTATGACCAAAATTAAGAATCCGCCTCAATCCACCTTCCCGTTCATCCGCGGCAACAACTTCAGCCTTTATCTCACAACAGCGAGATATCATCCTGATAAGGGTATCCTTATCCAGCGCGAAAATTTTTTTTCGTGAATCCTTTAAAAAGGAAAAAAAGTCACTGTCACGAATAACACCATATTTTATTACTTCTGCAAGCCCACCAAGAAACTGCTGCTTCGATAATGTTTTCAATACGGCAATATCGATATACACCGCCTTTGGCTGATAAAATGCTCCTAATAAATTTTTCCCTTGCGGTAAATCCACACCGGTTTTTCCGCCAACAGAGCTATCAACCTGAGCAAGCAAGGTGGTGGGGATCTGAACAAAAGGAACACCTCTCATATAAGAGGCCGCGAGAAAACCGGCAAGATCGCCGGATACACCACCGCCAAAACCAACAACAGCGTCTGTCCGGTCAAAACCGGCCAAGACAAGTTGACTGGCAAGTTTTTCAATGGTTTGCAGCGTTTTATGCTGCTCTCCTGCTGGAAATGTAAAAAGAACAGCTTCCAGACCAACAGTTTCAAAAGAATTCTCCAGAACCTTTCCATACAGCTCCACAACCCGATTATCGGCAATAACCGCATACCGTTGTGCTATTTTTTTCTGTTTGAGATCAGCGCCGATACCAGCAAGTCCGCCACTATTGATATAGATAGGATAGCTTCTCTCTGCAAGTCCAACCTGCAACTCCAGCATAAAAGACCCTCAGCTTATTGAACAATCTAAAAATATTATATTCTACTCATAAGGCAATAAAGATAAAAGATGAAAGTTTTTGATTAAAATTACACAATGCACATCCATAGTTGAAAGTCAAATTCCGGCAAAACCAATAAAAAAGGAGATGCTGCAGGAAAGCGGCATCTCCTTTTGTCTGGAAAGAAAAGAATTCAATTACATTTTATCACCAGATGCGGCACCTTGCATCTTCACTTCGACCTTTTCCTTAAGACCACCATAATACTCTTTAAGATGATCAAGTACTTCATCACGACCAAAGTGATCAACGATATCGGCTCCTTCAGAGAGAGCCTTCCGTAGTTTGGTTCCAGACAAGATAACACGACTCTCTTTCTTGTGTGGACAAGTGCGAAGAGAGGCCATACCATCGCACTCATGGCAATAAAATGTCCAGTCAATCTTCATTGGCTTGCACTGCAGATCCTTATCAGGATTACCAGTTACGGGAATACGATCAAAAATTTCCTGTGCCTCAAACAGGCCATAGAAATCACCCACGCCTGCATGGTCACGGCCGATCAACATGTTATTTACCCCATAATTCTGACGGAAGGTTGCGTGAAGCAAGCCTTCACGGGGACCTGCATATCTCATGTCAAGTGGATAGCCGGCGTTGATAACATTTTCCTTTACAAAATAATTATCAATCAAAATATCAATGGCTTTTACCCGAACATCAGCGGGGATATCACCAGGCTTCAGATTTCCAATCAAAGAGTGGATAAGAACGCCATCACAAACCTCTACTGCGATTTTTGCAAGGAACTCATGAGAGCGATGCATCGGGTTTCTCAACTGCAAGGCAGCGACATTGGCCCAACCGCGCTCATCAAACATTTTACGAGTTTCTGCAGGAGTGAGGTAAACACCCGGATACTCTTTAGGATATTCCCCTTGAGAAAGAACCTTAACAGGGCCAGCAATATTGAAGTCCTTCTGCCCCATAACCATTTGCACACCAGGATGATCTTCCATGGCAACCTGCCAGAATTTCCCATCGACAGAATCTTCGCCATTTCCCATGAAAACTTTTTCGCATTCCCATTTCTTGTCAGCTTCTGTCATCTCGTACTTTTCTTCTACGAGCATAGTGGCAAAGACTTCACCATTTCTGATAAGAGCAACTTCGTCTCCTTCCTTGATCGCATCTGCGTCTGCTTTGTCAATATCAAGAGTAATCGGGATAGGCCAGAAAGTTCCATCTGCCATCTGAAAATTTTCGCAGACACCTTTCCAATCAGCTTTTTTCATAAAACCGGACAGCGGAGAAAACCCACCTATTCCCATCATAATGAGATCACCCTTCGCCCGGGCAGAGATTTCAATCTGTTTCAAACCGGAAGCTTTCGCTTTTTCCGCTTCCAGTTCAGCACCTTCAAGTAAAGCACAAACGAGACCTTTCCCACCGTGAGGAGCAACTAACTTTGACATGAAACCCTCTTTCGTTAAAGTTTATAAAAACAACTGCAACAGCTACCATTTGCTGTTACAAAATGAACGGCGATTCATTACAAATTGTTGTTTTAAAATTTTACAACCGGAAAGTCAAGTAAAAAGCATGATAGCAAGATTTGTTAAAGAACAGTTTCAAGACGAACTCTTCCCGTAGAATTGATAACAACCTTGCCCCTGTTAACTCCTTTTAATGCGACATTTATTGAACAGGGACTCACACCAATACGACCTGTATAGCGAAATTTATTTGGATGAGTTGTCAGATTACAGTTACTGGAAAGTGTTATTCCTGAATCTGTCGATAATTCATCAACAACTTTTTCATCTGGCTGCTGTTTCCAGTCTTTTGAATTTTGTCCTCCCCCATTGTCAAAGAAGGCTCGGCAACTCCGAGACTTTATTTCAACGACCACACAGGCATTACTTTTTAATGCCGCAAACCGCGAATTATGGAGAAGTGTTGATATATTTCGCAGTGTTGAATGTATTCTTTTCCGCTGTAAAAAAAGATCTATTGAAGGTGAGGCCAGAATAATCAACAAACTGAAAACTGCCAAACTAACGACTAACTCAAGAAAAGAGACGCCCTTATTATTTGGGCTTGTTATCTTTTCTCGTACCATACACCTTTCTTTTTTCTATTAGTATTCCAATCCCAGAATCAAAAGAATGAAATTCCCGTTTTTTCGACAAGAAGAGCTGAGATACAATTAACTATCGTTAAAAAACATAAAAAGAGGTAGTAAAATTAAAATTCAATACCCTTCTGAGCCTTGATTCCTGATTGAAACGCATGTTTTACAACCTTCATTTCGGAAACGGTATCAGCAAGCTGAATAAGACCTTCCCCTGCGGCTCGCCCTGTAATAATAACAGATAATCTTTCCGGTTTCTGATGAATCAACTCAACAATATTCTTTTCATCAAGGAAATTATAGTAAGGAAGATAGGTCAACTCATCAAGAATTATCAAATCATATTTGTCACAGTTTATTTTCTCTTTAGCAAGAAGAAATCCTTCCTGGGCTATCCGGCGGTCTTCATCAAGTTTCTTTCGATTAAAAACAAATCCCTTGCCGCAGATGAACCAGTCGAGCCCCTCAATCTTTTGAGCCATTAACCGTTCTCCGTATTCGCCCTGGCCTTTCAGAAACTGGATCACACAAACCTTCATCCCATGACCAAGAGCCCGGAAGGCAGTTCCTAATGCTGCAGTAGTCTTCCCCTTACCATCTCCGGTATTGATTATTACCCTTCCTTTTTGTTGCACAATATCTCCATTTCAAAATATATTTGTAAACAGCAAAAATCGGCAACCTCCAGCAATTTTTGTTATTATTTTAACGTTATTTTGCCGGTAAAATCGATCGACCACGCCCTATACCATAATAGGCAAGGTTCATTTTTTCCACCCTTTCAGGATCGTAAAGATTTCTCCCATCAAAAATGACCTTATCCGCAAGCTCATCTTGAAGTTTTTCGAAATCAGGAACCCGAAAAGATTTCCATTCTGTAACAATGACAAGTGCATCAGCACCATGAAGAGCAGCTTCTTTTGTCCCCATCAATATCAGATCATTACGCACACCATAAATTCTCTGTGCCTCTTCCATCGCTTCCGGATCATAAGCCTGAACCAAAGCGCCTGCCGCCCAGAGTGCTTCCAGTAACACCCTGCTAGACGCTTCACGCATATCATCTGTATTTGGTTTAAAGGCAAGCCCCCAAACAGCAAAAGTTTTACCGTTAACAGAGCCGTTGTAGTGACGCATTATATGATCGAACAAAAGTTCCTTCTGCCGATAATTTACCGCTTCAACCGCTCTGAGGATTTTTGCGTCATATCCAACTTCAGAAGCAGAGCGCTCAAGTGCCCGTACATCCTTGGGAAAACAGGAACCACCATATCCACATCCAGGATATATGAAATGATATCCTATACGAGAATCAGCGCCAATTCCTTTTCGCACCTGTTCGATATCGACTTCCAGCCTTTCTGCCAAATTGGCCATCTCATTCATAAATGAGATCTTGGTTGCCAACATACAGTTTGCGGCATATTTGGTAAATTCAGCACTGCGAACGTCCATAACCATAATTTTATCACGATTCCGGCTAAACGGCTCATAAAGTTCCCGCATCGTCCTTTCAACTTGTGGACTATCTGTACCAATAATTATTCGTTCTGGTCGCATGCAATCATCCAACGCAGAACCCTCCTTCAGAAATTCCGGATTTGATACAACATGAACTGCCAGTTCAACTCCTCTTTTTTGAATAATTTTTTGCATCTGGGCCAAAACCTTATCTGCCGTTCCAACCGGAACCGTTGACTTATCAACAACTATTTTGGGTTCAGTCATAAGATGTGCTATTTTTTCTGCGACAGCAAGAACATACTGCAAATCAGCGCTGCCATCTTCATCCGGAGGAGTACCAACAGCAATAAAAAGAATATCACTAAAAGCTACACCCTCGCTGGCATCAGAAACAAAATCGAGTCGTTTTTTTTCATAATTATTCTTCACCAACTCAACGAGTCCAGGCTCATAAATAGGGATTTGGCCATTTTTTAACCTTACAATCTTTTCCTCATCAACATCAACACAACAGACATGATGTCCAACGTCGGCAAGAACTGCGGCTTGAACCAAACCTACATAACCAATACCAAAAACGGTAACTTTCATAATTAAGATCTTCCCAATTACTATTCTTTACAGATATTGTTTATATATTCTTCAAGTTTTTCTTTTATTTCAGGACGTTCCAGAGCAAAAGCAATGTTTGCCATCTGAAAACCTGCCTTATCACCACAATCAAAACGGGTGCCTTTAAACTTAAAACCAAAAAGGGGTTGTTCCTTCAACAGTTCTACCATTGAATCTGTGACCTGAATTTCATCACCGGCACCACGTTTTTGTTGGCCTAAGAGAGAAAATATTCTTGGAGTAAAAATATAACGACCTATAGCCGCCAAACAGGAAGGAGCGTTCTCAGGATCTGGTTTTTCCACCATTGATTTGATCCGTACCGTACCATTATAGGCCGGTTCCGCGTCAAGAATACCATATTTATTGGTATCTTCTCTTGGGATCTCTATCGCTGCAACTATAGATGCCCGAAGTCGATCAAATTCGTTAATCATCTGATGAAGTACAGGGACATCACTTTGAATAAGGTCATCTGCAAGCAGAACAGCAAAAGGCTCATCACCAACCACATCACGAGCACACCAGATCGCATGGCCAAGGCCAAGAGGTTCACTTTGCCTGGTATAGACTATGGTTCCTGATTCAGGAACGAGTGACTCAATAGTTTTTAACAAGTCATCTTTTTTACGTTTTTTTAAAGTATCTTCCAGTTCATATTGACAATCAAAGTGATTTTCAAGTGCTGTTTTCCCGCTACCAGTAACAAAAATTATCTGTTTAATCCCTGATGCCAGTGCTTCTTCAACAGCGTACTGGATTAATGGTTTATCGACTATCGGTAACATTTCTTTTGGCATTGCCTTTGTTGCCGGCAAAAAACGTGTACCGAGACCTGCTACAGGAAAAACTGCTTTTTTAATTTTCATGCTATCTCTCACATACTGATAATTAGGAACAGTTACACTAACGATATTCATATAAAAAACGATCTGACAAAGAGTTATTTCTCTCGATCAAAAAGTTTTTATCAAAAAGAAATAATCATACTTCTTTTTAAGAAAATATCCTAGTCTGAAATAGTAAGCGGCATAGTAGAAGGAGAGTTTGCGTCAAGGGGGTTGGTTTTACGGGGGATTTTGAGAAGAAGAGATTGGCAGCGTCCTACTCTCCCACACAGTCGCCCATGCAGTACCATCGGCGCAGAGAAGCTTAAC
>PDWJ01004431.1_pt1 | contig 12401 bp, 9 predicted proteins | sample 1430881 | NCBI WGS metagenome assembly PDWJ01 (sample SAMN01162460, study PRJNA174530) | Oral metagenome, whole genome shotgun sequencing project. | biome: Marine environment; feature: Marine mammal; material: Swab sample of the gingival sulcus; isolation source: swab sample of gingival sulcus... | reverse complement strand
TACTTGCGGAATAGTTAGCAATTTCAGGTTGTCCATAAACTGCTGATGCAGAAGATAAATTAATAATTTTACTATATTTATCGCCTTTTAAATGCGGTAGTACTTTATGACAGCCAATTAACACGCCTTTACAATTGACATCAATCGTTAGCATTTGACTTGCTAAATCGATTTCTGCTAATTCGCCTGCTTGTAAAATACCTGCATTATTAACAAGAACATCAATTTTGTTAAATTTAGCCAAAGTTTGTGCAACCGCCGTATCCCAATCTTCCACTTTGGTAACGTCCATTAAACCATGAAGTAAACGCCCTTCATCATTGGCAGTTTTTAATAACGGCTCGGCAGATACCACTTCGTCCATAGATTCATTGCTAAATAAAGCAAGATTATGCCCTTGTTTTGCTAGTTTATTCGCTGTATTTAAGCCAATACCTCGTGATGCACCTGTGATAATAACTGTAACTTTTGACATGAGATTTTCCTTGTTAAGTTGAGGGAAACTAGGTCAAATTCTTGACCTAGTATTTTAAAAAAATTTTGATGACTAATCTTCGACAACCACCCATTTCATTAAGCGAGCGAGATAATGGGGTCCGCCTGCTTTTGGTCCTGTACCTGATAAGCCGTTGCCACCAAACGGCTGAACATTAACCACCGCACCAATTTGGTTACGATTAACATAGGTATTACCGACGATTGAGCGACGTTCGATATGCTCGCTTGTGCTTTCAATTCGGCTATGAATACCCATAGTTAAGCCGTAACCTGTGGCATTAATTTGGTCAATTAAATTATCTAAATCTTTTGCTTTATAAGGCAACACATGCAAAATAGGACCAAAATGTTCACCGCCAATCACTTCGATATTTTCTACTTTGATAACGGTTGGCTGAACAAAAGTAGCTTGGTCTAAATAACTGCTCCAATCTTTGGCAATCGGCGTTTGATAAACCACTTGGGCTTTATCTGCTTTGCTCATTTTTTCAATATGTGCAAGTAGCGAAGATTGAGCCTCTTTATCAATCACAGGTCCTACATCGGTAGCGACGTTTAACGGATTACCAACGACCAATTCCGCCATGTGACCTTGGACAAGTTCAATCACGGTTTTTGCAATATCTTCTTGCACGCACAAAATACGACAAGCCGAACAACGCTGACCTGCTGAGCCAAACGCCCCCATTACTGCATCAATAGCGATTTGTTCAGGTAAAGCGGTAGAATCGACTATCATCGCATTTTGACCACCTGTTTCGGCAATTAAAATTGGTAAATCATCAACGCTTTCATTTGTGGTTTCTGCATCTTCTTCTAAATTGCTATATAAACTTTGATTGATTAATTGAGCGGTGCGAGTTGAACCTGTAAAGATAACGCCTGCTATGCCTTTTGCTTGGGTTAATGTTCCACCAACATCACCGCCACCTAGCACTAATTGCAAGGCGGAATGTGGCACGCCTGCTTTATACATTAATTGAACAGCATAATGAGCGACTAAACTTGTTTGCTCGGCAGGCTTGGCAACTACAGTATTTCCTGCGACTAAACAAGCGACAATTTGCCCTGTAAAAATCGCTAATGGGAAGTTCCATGGACTGATACAAACCATAGTCCCACGAGCCTGACGTTCTTGATAAATGGTTTTATCAGTTAAATCGCTATATTCATGAATTTCACCGTCTAAACGCTCCGCCTCATCGGCATAAAAGCGACAAAAATCCACTGCCTCACGAATTTCATCAATGCTATCTTGCATGGTCTTGCCTGCTTCACGCTGACATAACGCCATTAATTCTGCATAATTTTCTTCATAAAGATTGGCGATATTGCGTAAAATACTCGCACGTTCAGAGGCAAAACGTGCTTGCCAACTCGCTTGCCCATTGACTGCAACTTGCACCGCAAAATCCGCAAGTTCAGGGGTAGCAGAATGGCTGATACCAACCACATCACTCCATTTATAAGGCGATAATACTTGTTGTCCGCCAACGATGTCATTTTCTAATTCATGTCCATCAACAATGCTTGTTGCAAACCATGTTTTATGTTGAAACTCTTGCATCGCTTTGTTAAACGGTGTCCATTCGCAATCAATATAAATATTGGGTGCATAACTTGCTTCACGCTCGCCATAAATTTCTGATGGCAATGGAATACGCATATTTCTCAAGGTTTTTTGAGCGGTTAATTTATTATAAGGGTGAATGGTTAACTGCTCAATTGGGTGCGATTTATCCAATAATTGATGGACAAATGAGCTATTTGCCCCATTTTCAAGCAAACGACGCACTAAATATGGCAATAAATCAGGGTGAGCCCCAACAGGTGCATAAATACGCACAGGGATATGATAGGCTTGCAAAATTTGGTCATATAAGGCATCGCCCATGCCGTGCAGGCGTTGAAATTCAAAATTAGTATGACTACTCATTTTCATAATGCAAGATAAAGTATGTGCATTATGGGTGGCAAATTGAGGCCAAATTAATTCTTGCAAATGGTCGGATAACAAAAATCTTGCACAAGCTAAATAAGCAGTATCTGTCCCTTCTTTTCTTGTCCATACAGGATAACCTGCCAAGCCTTTTTGTTGAGCAAGTTTAATTTCACTGTCCCAATATGCCCCTTTTACCAAACGTAGCGGAATGCGGTCGCCTACTTCTTTTGCAAGGCTCGCAAGCCACGCCAAGACAGCAATACAACGCTTAGAATAGGCTTGCACTACCAAACCAAAGCCATTCCAACCTTTTGATGCCTCATCACGATATAAACTTTCAAATAATTTTAAAGAAATTTCTAAACGGTCAGCCTCTTCTGCATCAATAGTTAAATCAACATCGACTTTACGAGCCTCTTTAATTAATTTAATAACAGTTGCTTTTAACTCGGTTAATACTCGAGTTTCGGAAGTTGCCTCATAACGTGGGTGCAACGCAGATAATTTAATCGAAACCGATGGTTTTGGCATACCTTTTTTAACTTCGACATTAGCAACCGCTTTAATCGCATGCAAATAACTGTCAAAATATCTATCGGCATCTTTTTGGGTAATGGCCGCCTCACCTAGCATATCAAAGGAATAGGTATAGCCCTTATCACGATAACTTTTACTATTTTTATTAGCTTTTTCAATGGTTTCCCCAAGCACAAATTGATGCCCCATAATTTGCATTGCTTTTTGGGTAGCGGTACGAATAGCAGGCTCGCCTATTTTTTTAATCATACGCTCAAGAAAATTGCTCGCTGTTTCATCAATCTGCACAATTTTTCCTGTTAATACTAAGCCCCATGTTAAGGTTTTTACCACAAAATCATTGTCATTATTTAAATGAGATTTCCAATCGGCAACGCTCATTTTATCCGCAATTAACGCATTGGCAGTTTGCTTATCAGGCACACGAATTAACGCCTCGGCAAGGCTCATTAACAACACGCCCTCTTTGGTATCTAGGCTATATTCAAGCAATAAACTATCCACTAATTTTACCGCATTGGTATTATTACGCACATGCTCGACTAGCTTATAAGTCTGCTCTTTAATCGCATCAACTTCTTTGTGTCTTGGCTCAGCAAGTGGAATTAATTTTTCTAAAAAAGTATTTTCATCAACATTATATAAAGGTGAAATACGAGTAAATAATTCTTTACTACCTTGCTCAATATAATTTTCAAATAACAACTCTTGAGGGTCAAATAAAATTTTATTGGGGGCGGTAAATTGTTGTTGTGGGTTCATCGCAATAACTCCGTTTTTTATCAAAAAGAAAATATATATAACAATTATATATAACAACTAACAAACAATACGTTTTAGATAATTTGAATATAAAATGATAGAAAAAGGCAACTCAAATCATCATAAAACGGCTTGCTAATAGATTGTTAATAAACAATAATTAACTGGCTGTGTATATCAATTTGTGTGCATAATGCCTTCTTCTGATAGGTCTTGTCTTGATAAATTCGACAATAAAACTGACAACCTAACGAAATACCTCTACGGCGTTATTTTGAGGTGATGCACAGACAGGTTCATTCTAGCAAGTGTTTGCTATTTTTTCAACAAGATAGTGATTGTAACTGTTTTTTTTCATTGACTGTTGGGTTCTTTTATTGAGAAACATTGGTAAATGATAAAAATTAGCATTTATAAAAAAAATTTGTTAGAATATCCGTTTTTTAGATAACTTTATTTTATAGGCTCGCTAGCTTATTGTTATAAGTTTAATTTTGTGTATTACTGATTTATTAAGGAAAAATTATGGACGAAACCGTCAATGTAGGCGTGTATATTTCACTCGCTGGCTACTTTATTTTAATGATTGCGATTGGTGTTTACGCCTTTTTTAAACAAAAAAAGGATTCGGAAGGTTATATGCTTGGCGGACGTGGTCTTAGCCCTGCGGTAACCGCATTATCAGCAGGGGCATCAGATATGTCAGGCTGGCTATTAATGGGCTTACCCGGTTATATGTACGCTTCAGGAATTGTCAGTTTTTGGATATGCTTGGGCTTGAGTATTGGAGCATTGACCAATTATTTAATCGTTGCTCCTCGCTTGCGTGTTTATACCGAAGTTGCCAATAACTCCATTACCCTACCCGATTATTTTGCCAATCGTTTCCGCAGTAATTCTAATTTATTGCGTATGATTTCGGCAATTGTCGTTATTACTTTCTTTACCGTTTATACGGCGGCAAGTTTAACCGCAGGTGGTAAATTGTTTGATAGTTCGTTGCATCTTTCTTATAGTTTAGGTATTTGGGTAACCGCAGGGATTGTGGTGCTATATACGCTAATTGGCGGATTTTTAGCGGTTTCCATGACTGACTTTGTGCAGGGTTGCATTATGTTGCTTGCCTTGTTAATTGTGCCAATCGTTGCCTTTACCGATTTAGGGGGCGTTACGCCAACGATTGAGGCGGTACGCACTATTAATGCTGATTTGTTAAATATCACCAATGGTGTCACCGTTATGGGCATTATTTCCTTAATGGCGTGGGGTTTGGGTTATTTTGGACAACCGCATATTATTGTGCGTTTTATGGCAATTCGTTCGGTAAAAGACATTCCAACCGCTCGTAATATCGGTATTTCTTGGATGTTATTGTCACTTGTTGGAGCGATGATGACAGGTTTTGCAGGGATTGCTTATGTCAATAAACATCCTGATATGGCATTAAAAGACCCTGAAACCATTTTCCTTGTATTTTCACAATTTTTATTCCACCCATTGGTTGCAGGCTTTTTATTAGCGGCAATTTTGGCAGCGGTAATGAGTACCATTTCTTCGCAATTATTGGTGGTTTCTAGCTCGCTCACTCGTGATGTTTATAAATTATTCCTTGATAAAGAGGCATCAGAAAGCCGTCAAGTATTGGTCGGACGTATTTCTGTCATTGCGGTTGCATTATTGGCAATTATGATGGCATCAGACCCTGATAGTTCGGTATTACAATTAGTATCAAATGCGTGGGCAGGTCTTGGAGCAGGTTTTGGTCCTTTAGTGATTATGAGTTTAGTGTGGAAACGCATGAATGGTAACGGAGCATTGGCAGGTATGATTGTTGGTGCAGTGACAGTTATTATTTGGATTTATGGAGGCTTTGAATATAATGGCACACCGCTCAATGATGTGATGTATGCGATTGTTCCTGCGTTTGTGTTAAGTTTGATTGCCATTGTTGTGGGAAGTTTGGCAACGGCTGAACCTAATGCAGAAATTCAACAGCAATTTGATGCTATGGAAAAAGGTTTAAAAGGTTAATTTTCCGTTAATTTAACTTGTTTTTAAGGGCTTATATATCATTATATAAGTCCTTTTTTTTACACTCAATTTTACACCTACAGCGATATTTTTCTAAAATATGCTATAATCGCAAGAAGTTAAAATCCTATAAAAACGAGTTCTGTTATTTTTTTGAAAATTATTGCTCGCTATAATTATAAGGAATTATTATCATGATAAAAAAAATTGCAAATAATCTATGGATAGTTGATGGTAATTGTGTTAATTTTGCAGGGTTACCCTATTCCACTCGAATGACAGTGATACGCTTATCCTGTGGAGGGCTTTGGGTTCACAGTCCTATTGAGTGGTCACCTTTACTCAATGAAAAATTAGCATTATTGGGCGAAATTAAATATTTTATTGCTCCTAATAGTTTGCATCACCTGTTTTTATCACAATGGCTCAAACAATATCCACAAGCAAAATTATATGGCACTGATGAAGTCATCAAAAAAAGAGCGGATTTATCTTTTACAAAATCTCTAAACATCAAACAAGATTGGGCGTGGCAAAATGATATCGAACAACTAATGTTTATTGGCTCCCCCCTTATGCAAGAATGTGTGTTCTTTCACAAGTCATCACAAACACTTATCGTTACCGACTTAATAGAAAATTTTTCAGGTAAAAACTTTAATCGTTGGCAAAAAATTCTCGCAAAAATGACAGGTATTCTCGCCCCCAATGGAAAAATGCCCTTGGATTGGCGATTGAGTTTTATCTTTAAAAAAACACAAGCTCAACAATGTTTAGAAAAAATATTACTATGGCAACCGCAACAATTAATTATGTCACATGGGGTAATAGTAACTGACAATGCTACTGATTTTCTAACAAAAGCATTTAGTTGGTTAAAATAATACTCTAAAATATAACGAAGTTCTTAATTAATAAAGCAAGGTAAAAAAATGCGTAAATATATCCTAGCACTTGGTGCATTAATAGCCTGTCAAAGCTACGCCCATACCCCTGAAAATAAACCTCATAATACATGGAGCAAACTCACCACCCCAACCCAAGGCGAGGCAGAGCCGATTGGTAGCTACTCAAATGGCTGTCTTAGTGGAGCAAAATCTTTGTCAGCTACAGGCGTGGGCTATGTGGATATGCGACGTTATCGAGGGCGATATTACGGACACCCTAAGTTAATTAATTTTATTCATCAGTTAGGCGAAAATACTGACAAATTACACGGCAAAAAGCATTTAATCGGTGATTTATCACAAGCTCGTGGCGGAAAAATGAATTTTGGACATAGCAGTCATCAAGTGGGGCTTGATGTTGATGTGTGGATGCAAACGGTTGATAAAAATGCCGAAATTAATCCCATGCGTGATATGCAAACCATAGTTGATAAAGTGGGCATGCGTATTGTTGATGGTGGCATAGATAAAGCCACTCGTGATGCCTTATATTTTTCGGCAAATCATAATGATGTTGCTCGAATTTTTGTTAATCCTGTGGTGAAATGGAACTTATGCCAAACCGAGCAAAATACTCAATGGTTACAAAAACTACGTCCATGGTGGGGACATGACCAACATTTTCATGTGCGTTTAACTTGTCCTGAAAATGCTCCAAATTGTAAAAATCAAAATCCCCCACCGCAAGGCGACGGCTGTAATGCAGATTTATATAATTGGGTTGATGAGCAGAGTGGTTTAATTACAGGGCGAATAAAACCTAAGGCAAAAACAGCTAAAAAACGCAAGCCAAAAGTTTTGCCTTATCAATGTAATTATTTGAAATATTCAATAATCCCCTTTGATTAGCTTAAAATATACATTGACACTTACCTACCTATCGCCTTAAAATAGCGGTGTATTGTTTTTAATAAAAATTAATCGGTAAGTAATACCATGCAGAATAACAAGTGGGAAGTATGACTAATTCACAACTTAACTTAGAATTAGACATAAAAGATAACGCTAGTTTAAGCGATTTTTCAGGTCCAAGTTGGACGGCGGTTATTGATGCCGTACGTCAATTGCATATTGGGCTTGTTCATCAATTATACGTCTTTGGCGAACAAGGCACAGGAAAAAGTCATTTATTATCCGCTATTTGTGAATCCTTTATCGATTTAAATTGTCCAACTATTTGTTTATCTTTACCTGATTTACTGTCCACGAGCGTTGATGTATTATCTTCGTTAGAAACCTTTGATGTGATTGCCATTGATGATGTGCAAGTCATCGAAAACTATCCTGAGTGGCAAGAGGGCTTATTTCATTTAATTAATCGCTCAAAAGAACAAAATAAAAAATTAATTTTTGCCTCAACCAAGCCTGCCAATAAAATGGACTTTGCTTTAATTGACTTAACCACACGTTTATCACAAGCAACCTCTTTTAAAGTGCCTAATGGGCGAAAATTTGCAGACCGTCAAGCAACCTTAAACTCAATTTTACATCGTCGAGGTTGGCAATTTGATGACAGAATTTTGCAACACTTACTTAAAGAAGGACCGCATCATACTTCTGATATGATGAAAGTATTACGTTATATTCAGCCATTATTTGCAAGTTTACCTCGTAAACGTGTTTCAAGGGCAAGCGTTACCGAGGCGATTAAAATTATCGATGAACAAACATTACTGACAGAACTTGCGACTATCGAAGAATTACAACAGTCAGAAAATAACAAAGATTTTATTGATTTTTAAATACTTTTTTAAACACCTTTTTAAATACCCTTAAGGAAATAGAATGAAATTTATCTCTTATAAAAAATTACCCCTTATTGTCCTATTATCTATGGCAAGTACATTTGCTTATTCAGCGGTTACTTTGGACGTGGAAGACAATATCAAGGTCACTGCGATTAATGGGCAAGCGGTGAATAAAGGCTTGTTTAGCCGTGATAAAAGCCATTTTACTTTGCAAGCAGGCAAGCACGTGATTACCGCTCGCTATGACCGTATGTTTAATTTTTCTCGTGATAAACATGATTATGTCAAGTCAGGCAATATTACTGTGACTGCCGATTTAGCAGATAATCAAACCTATAAATTAGTCATGCCAAATCAGCCAAAACGCTATGCTCAAGCAAAAGAATATGCCCAAAAACCAACCCTAGCCATAAAATTAGGCAATCAAACCCTTGCTAGTCAGTCCACTCAAGTTGCAAAAGGTAGCTTATTTGCAACAGCGGAACAAAAATTTAGCTCATTATTTAATAAAAATAATGCAGTTAATGACAATGCAAAAGTGATTGCTTCTATTGCTCAAACAGCACCGCAAACGACAACTCAAAATACTTCGCAAGCGACGACAGAGAATACAAAATCAACACTTGACCAATTTATGCAGATTTGGCTAAAAGCAACCCCTGCAGAAAGAGAACGCATTCGAGCTTGGATTGCAAAATAATAATGATAATATTTAACTGATATTTGCTTATATTTCATATTTTTACATTTACACGGCAAATAATCTGTTATAATTCTTCATGAAAATAAAAAATAGTAGCTTGCTTAGAGGTAAAATACATTGCAATCCTATCTTAAAAACAACAAGATGAATGATGATAAACAAAAATTGACAAAAAGGTTATTGCCATTATTTGCCATTAGCTTGATTTTTGTCAGTCTTATTCTATCTATTTTTGTCTATAAACTTGCCTATCGCAAGGGTTATCATGATGCCAATAGAGAAACAAAAATTTTAGCCGATGGTATTGAAATGAATACCGCAGGACTAAAAAACATTCAACTTGAAAATGAAGTGTTAAAAAATGAGGCAAATTCTGCCCTGCAAGAACGTGATATTAGCTTAAATAATCTCGTCAATTTACGCAAACGCATGGAAGAACTTAATATTACCAATGCCCAATTAAAACAAACGATTAGATTATATGGCAAACATCTTTCTCTACAAGGTGGTATTCCGTTGCAAGTGATTGGGGTAAAAGTTGAACCCTTACCCGAACAGGCTTATGAATATCGCTTTGATATTTTACAGCTTGCTCCTGATGGCAAAACTTATACTTTATATCCAAAACTTGATTTATTAAATAGTACAAGTTTTGTCAGTATTCCAATTAAACCAAAAACTTATGAGATTAATGGTGTTGCTCGCATTCGAGGGCGTTTTACCATGCCTGAAGGCTTTAAGCCACAACAATTAAGATTAAAACTGTCCGCAGGTGATGAAGATATCGAACAATTATATAATTGGCGACTCGGAAAACGTAAAAATGACGTTCCTTTATCGCTCGCAGAAGTGCCAAACCCTGACCAACGACCAATTACTGACGAATAACCGTGACTATAAATAACAGCCATAAGCATCACTTTGACGATGATTTATTGTTAGAGGACGCAACAGAAACGCTAAAAGAACCTCCTGAATATGCGGTTATCATGCTTAATGATGATTATACGCCAATGGATTTTGTGGTGGCTATTTTGATGGGTGAATTTCATCATGAAGAGGCAATGGCGGTAAAAATCATGTTGGATATTCATCATACAGGTTGTGGCATTGCGGGTGTTTATAGTCGAGATATTGCCGAAACAAAGGCAAATCATGTCAATGTGATAGCAAGAAATGAGGGCTATCCTTTAACTGTGGTGATTGATGTTGTTGAATAGTAGCCAAATTGAATAAAAACAAAAATGAGGTTTAACATATAGTACGATTAATAAAAATTTAAGGAGTAACAATGAATACCATTTTGGTGGCAAATCAAAAAGGAGGTTGTGGCAAAAGTTCCGTTGCAATAACCCTTGCTTCTGCCCTAGCAAACAAAGGGCAAAAAGTTGCCTTGGCCGATGCCGACCCACAAAAATCGAGCTTACAATGGCTCAAACAGCGACCTAGTACCGCAAGCCCAATTATGGCAGTGGATTGGCGAGAATTAGACGACATTGGCGATTTACCAAAAAAAGTCAATAAAAAATTAGGCAAAAAAGATTGGTTAATTATTGATGCCCCTGGTTCATTGACTGCTGAACGAGCAAGTTCCTTGATTGCCCAAACCGATACCATTATTATTCCTGTATTGCCCTCGGTCTTTGACTCGGCAAGTACCAAAAAATTTCTTAAATCTATTCAAGATATTAAACGCATTCGTAAAGGTAAAGTTAAAATTCATCTGCTTGCGAATCGTGTAAAAGCGAATGCTAGCACAAGCGAAAGTTTAAAAAACTTTTTTGATAATATTGGACAACAGCCACTTGCTTGGATTGCTGAACGCACTATTTATCCACAACTTGCGGAACAAGGCTTGGCGATTTTTGATTATCAACAAAAACAGCATAAAAATACCCAAGCCCAATGGCAAGCCGTATTAGATGAGTTGATGCCAAAAGTCGCTGATGAATATCAAGGTACATTTAAAAAATCAGCCATTTCAGCAGGTATTAGCAAACTCAATCAGCATAGCATTAAACAACAAAACAGTAATTTTAATAAAAATGCAAATAACACAAATAAGGGTTCTTGGTATTAATCAATAACTAATCAAACTTAAATTCATGAATATTAATGGATTTATCGTTGTTTATTTCATTATTTGGCTGATTATCATTTTTTAATTGCTCTCTAATTTTTGTAGAATTAGTTGTTTCTGTTTTTATTATATTGTTTTCAATTGACATTGGCTCTTCTATGTCTTCTATATTATTTGAAAAATTTCTCCGATTATTGGAAATTCGTTTTTTGGGGAGTAGAGAGCTATAATCAAAATCCACTTCTTTGGGAAATATATAGGTCGGCTCGTTGGAATGCAAAGGATTTAATGACATCAAGTTTGCATTATTATCAAGTTTGACTTCTTTTCTATACCAACCTTGAGTGTCATTTTGATTGCCATAGCCCTGATTGCTATAAAGTGGTACCTGTTTAATCGTGCCATTTTTATCAATCGACAGTTGCATCACTTTAATTTTATTGCCATCAACTTCGGTAACACTCGGTACTACCCCTCCATTAGCAATAATGGTTGGTTGTAAAAAGATAATCAGATTACTTTTGCGAGTAGATTGACCATCGGAGCGGAACAACCGCCCTAGCACAGGAACATCACCTAATGCAGGGACTTTTTGTTGATTATTACTGTTATTTTCTCGCATCAAACCACCTAAGGCAATGGTCTGTCCATTTTTTGCCATTACTGTGGTATTAATAAAACTTTTATTCGTCACTAAGCCATTGATATTGGTGGTATTGGATTTTACCACAGAGGAAACTTCTTGCGATACGTCAAGTTTTACCATGCCGTCCGAGCCCACATGCGGAATAACATTCAGCTGAATACCAACATCTTGCCTTTCCACCGTTTGGAATGGGTTACTTCCGCCTGAACTTCCCGAGGTATAAGAACCTGTAACAAAAGGCACATTTTGCCCAACTAATAGGCTTGCCTGCTTGTGGTTAAGAGTCGTAATTGAGGGGCTAGAAAGTAAATTGGCACTCGTTGTTTTATCAATCGCTTGCAAAATTGCGCCATAAAATTGAGTACTGCCATTACTGCTTTTTTTACTATTGCCAATACCAAGTAATGCTCCTGCAATCGTACGGGCAGCACTACTAATACCTCCTAGACCTGCTTTTTTTGCTAGAACTGCTGATGCCAAGTTGGTTGCACTTGTCCCCACATTATC